>Ga0247610_10001807_pt1 | contig 25776 bp, 23 predicted proteins | sample 174DNAGHGhighgp2_FD_193483 | JGI IMG/M metagenome (GOLD analysis project Ga0247610, IMG submission 193483) | Sheep rumen microbial communities from Palmerston North, Manawatu-Wanganui, New Zealand - 1742 DNA GHGhigh gp2 | ecosystem: Host-associated > Mammals > Digestive system > Stomach > Rumen...
GGCGACGACCCGGGAAGATAGATAGACGCCGGCACTTATATGCACCATTAGCTCAGTTGGTAGAGCAACTGACTCTTAATCAGTGGGTCCTGGGTTCGAGCCCCCGATGGTGCACTGACCGAAAGGTTTTAATTAAATATGCGAGCGTGCTGGAATTGGCAGACAGGCACGTTTGAGGGGCGTGTGTCTTCGACGTACGGGTTCAAGTCCCGTCGCTCGCACTTAAAAGCATTTTGCATTAGTTGCAGAATGCTTTCTTTTTTTATACCGATACCTTGACGAATAATTCAAAAAGTAGTACAATTATTAAGATAAAAGAAATTCATTATAAGGAGTTTTTGAAAAAATGGCTAAAAATTTTATTGTTGAAACATCAGCAAGACACGTACACGTAACTCAGGAAGCTCTTGAAACACTTTTCGGCAAGGGTGCTACTCTTACACACAAGAAGGATCTTTCACAGCCAGGCCAGTTTGCCAGCGAAGAAAGAGTAACAATCGTTGGTCCTAAGAAGGAACTCGCTAACGTATCTATCCTCGGACCTGTACGTTCAGCAAACCAGGTTGAATTATCAGCAACAGATGCACGTTCTATCGGTATTGCAGCTCCTGTAAGAGAATCAGGCGACATTGCTGGTTCAGGTGCATGTAAGATCGTTGGTCCATGCGGCGAAGTTGAGATCAGCGAAGGTGTTATCGTTGCTAAGCGTCACATTCACCTTACACCTGCTGATGCTGAAGAACTCGGCGTAAAGGACAAGGACATCGTATGGGTTAAGCTTGACACAAAGGAAAGAAAAGCTATTCTCGGCGACGTTGTTGTTCGTGTTTCAGATAAGTTTGCAAGAGCTATGCACATCGATACAGACGAATCAAACGCTGTTGGTGCTTCAGGCAATCTTATGGGCGAGATCGTTAAGCTCTGATCTTTTATATCTGTAAACTAAACATAAACAGATGATTAAAGCAGGAAGTTTCATTCAACAAATTTCCTGCCTTAATTTTATTCAGCCATTTTCAGAAACCAGTGAAAGGAAATCAGAAAAATGAATACAATCGGAATAATCGGCGCTATGCCATCGGAACTTGCAGACATCAGAAATACTCTTAAAGATGCGGAAATTAAACGTATTTCAGGATTTGACTTTTATATCAATGAAGTTTCCGGTAAAAAAGTTATTAATGCATGCTGCGGTATTGCCAAAGTCAATGCTGCGTTATGTGCACAGGTGCTTATAGATAATTTCAGGCCTGATGCAGTGATCAACGCAGGTATTGCCGGTGGTATGGACAGCAGTATAAAAGTATGCGACATAGTTGTTTCAAATGAAGTTCTTCCGCATGATCTTGACCTTCATTTTCTGAAGGATTATCCGCCTTACTGCGGAATTTTCAAAGCGGATGATAAACTTATTGAAACAGCTGTTAATACCTGTACAAAGCAGGGCGTAAAGAGCTTTGTCGGAAGAATAGTATCAGGTGAGGCGTTCATTACTGATACAGCTGTAAAGAACGGTATCAAGGAGAAGTTTGATCCGTTTGCAGTTGACATGGAAAGTGCTGCAGTAGGTCACTGCGCATATTTAAACGAAGTGCCTTTCGTCAGCGTAAGATGCATTTCTGACAATGCTGATGACGAAGGCGCTATGTCATTCGATGAATTTGAAAAGATAGCAGCCAAAAGGGTAGCAGACGTAGTTCTTGAAATGGTTGAAGTACTCTGAGGGAGGAAAATATGAAAAGCGGAATAATCAAAAAAACCACTTCATACATCATGGGTATTCCTATGAATGATGCAGATATAGATACACCGGGTCTTATCTATGACAGAATAAAAGCAAATGAAGAATTTGATCTTAAGAATATTTCTTTTGATGACAAGAACATGTGTCCTATGATCACTGTCGGATACAAAGACATGGAATTTGTTGTGGATCTTAAAATAGAGCCGGTAAGTGCAATATCTCCTGACTTCATGTTCAGCCATCCTGTTCCGGATGTATGCATGAAGCAGATCAAGCAGGCGAAAGTCGGACTGACTGTTTCACTTACATTCAGTGATGATATACTTGCTTCTCATCATTTCCAGCTTAAGCTCCTTAACTGCGCAGTACCTGAACTTGCAGCAGTGGCTGACTTCAATGTAAGAAGGATCTTCTCACCGGTATGGCTTAAACAGGTGGCGGCATCGGCAGTATCACCTGGTCCGTCATACATCTATTCAATAAACATTGCAGCTGACAGGGAAAACTCCTCTGAAGGAAATGAAAGAGCATGGATCTTTACACAGGGACTCAACCGCTGCGGATTTATGGAACTTGAAGTAATAAACGCCGAAGGAAAGAACATTGACTTTTACGCTACGGCAATCAGTATTACTGCCAACAAGGCTATAACAGAGAGAACATTCCCGGGTGAAATGGAACCGTTTGATGTTGCCTCACTTGAAGACGGAAAGAAGCTTACAACTTCATGGCGTTTCTGGAAAGGCGAAGAAGGGGTATATCCTGAGGGTGTACTTGGAACAGGCAAAAGAAGACCAAGGGTCCAGCAGCTTTTCAACGGTATTCTGTTTATCGGACCTAATGACGGCGGCGAAAAGAAACTGGCAAGAGCAAGTGATGTGACTCCGTTTTCGCTTGAAAAGGCTGTTATTGAATACTCTCCGGAAGAGTCAGAAAGAATCACTGTACTTGCACAGGAGACTATTCCTCATTTCATCAAGGGCTTTGCTGTACCGGGAGCAAAGGGCATAGTAAAGGTAAAACTGGATGCTGCTGAAGGATCAGGAAATGATGTCGAGTATGTATGGGCTGAAGTTGATACCGTAAGCGGAGAAACAGTTTACTGTACAGCAGTTCACGACGCTCTTTTCTCGGAAGAAATAAAGGCAAATGAAAAATTCCAGACCGGCATAAACAAAATTGCTGACTGGCTTCTTAATATAAGAGGCAGCAGAGTAGCTCCTGACAACGCTTTTCTTGTAAAAATCAATTAAATATTATATCTGCTATTGAATTTTATTTTAGTTAATGTTAAAATAATATATATGACTTTTATTATGATTATTCGAGGGAAGTGAAACAAGATTGAAAGCCAAAATGGATTCGATTACTAAGGCGGCTTCGATCATCATCGCACTCGGGGCAGATGTTTCTTCGGAAATATTCAAATATTTGCGCGATGATGAAATAGAAGAGCTGTCTATTCAGATATCAAAAATGGATTCCATTACTCCTCAGCAGTCACAGGAGATAATGAATGAATTCTATGAACAGTGCGTTCAGCAGAAGGTTATCGCCGAGGGCGGTGAGTCCTATGCCAAAGACGTTCTTCTCAAGGCGTTCGGTAAGGAAAGAGCCGGGGAAGTTATGGAGAGAATCAACAAAAACGGTCGTCAGGTCGCTTTTGAATTCCTCAAGAAAGTTGACTACAAGACAATACTCATGATGATACAGAACGAGCATCCGCAGACGATCGCTCTTGTTCTTTCGTATACCGCTCCTGAGGTGGCGTCCAAGATACTTGCGGAACTGCCTCCTAACCTTCAGGTCAGTGTTTTCCAGCGTATTGCTAATCTTGACCGTACTTCACCGGAAGTCATCAAGGTCGTTGAAAACATCATGCTCAAGAAGCTTGGTTCAATGGCATCTGTGGATATGGCAGAAGTCGGAGGTATCAAGTACCTTGCCGAGGTAATGAACAACGTCGATATGAAGACGGAAAAATACATCTTCGACGAGATCAGCGGTACTACTCCGGAACTTGTCGAGGAGATCAGAAAGAGAATGTTCGTTTTCGAAGACATCACGCGTCTCGACAACATGGAGATCCAGGCGTTCATCAGAGAATGCGACACCAAAGACCTTACAATTGCACTCAAGACTGCTTCGCAGGAGATCTCCGATGCTATTTTCGGAAACATGTCGCAGCGTCAGCAGGAAACTATCAAGACAGATATGCAGTACCTGCATAATATCCGTATGAGTGACGTTGAAGAAGCTCAGCAGAGGATCATTGCAGTTATCAGAAAACTCGAGGAACAGGGTACGATCGTTATTTCAAAGGGCGAAAAGGACGCTATTATCGAGTAATTATCCAGACAGAATTATAAAATTTAAGCATAATAAAACCGTCGGTTAGAGAGATTATATTAACCGGCGGTTTGCTTTTTTGATGTTGCTTTTAAAGGTATCGGGCAACGATAAACTGCAGCGATTCATCTCATCTGCTATTGTATGAACATCAAAAAAATGTTATAATTGAAAATGTAATTACATCTTTGCAGCAAAGGAGCGTAGAACCAATGAGATACCCGATAAGCATACAGACATTTGAACTGATAATAAACGGCGGATATGTATATGCAGATAAAACAGATCTGGTGTATGAACTCGCACAGGAACATGTATGCTTTCTGTCTCGTCCGCGCAGATTCGGTAAATCGCTGCTTATCAGTACACTGGAAGCATTTTTTTCCGGAAGGAAAGAGCTTTTCAAGGGCCTTAAGATAGATTCACTTGAAGACAAGTGGGAAGAGTATCCGATATTCAGGATAGATTTTTCTGCCGGAGATTATACTAATCCTGATTGTCTTAAAGATCTGCTTGGAAACTTAATTGAACAGTGGGAAGATAAATACGGTATCATAAACAAACGTGAAACATTTGAAGTACGATTTCTTAATGTGCTTGATAAAGCAGTTAAGGAAACAGGAAAAAAAGCAGTAGTACTCATCGATGAATACGACAAGCCGATGCTTGATGTGCTTGGAACAGAAATCGAAGAAAAGAACAGAAATATCCTTAAGGGTTTCTACGGAACATTCAAGGCAGCAGATGCAAACTTACGTTTTGTACTTCTGACCGGTGTAACAAAGTTCAGTCAGATATCCGTTTTTTCGGGATTCAATCAGCCTAATGACATCAGTATGGACAGCAAGTTCGATGCTATCTGCGGAATAACCGAAGAAGAATTATATTATTATTTTGCAGAGCCGATAAAAGAGATGGCAGAAGAACTGGGTTACACAGAAGATGAAATGAAAGCAGTGCTGAAAAAGAAGTATGACGGATATCATTTCAGCAGAAAAATGCTGGATATCTATAATCCGTTCAGTCTGATCAATGCATTCAATAAAAAAGAGATCGATGATTACTGGTATAAATCCGGTACGCCGACTTATCTTGCGAAGCTTCTTGACGGCCATAATGTTAATATGCAGAATCTGACTGCAGACCTTTATAAAACGCAGTATTTTGTTGATTATCGCGCAGATAATGAGAATCCGCTGGCGATGCTTTACCAGAGCGGCTATCTGACAATAAAGGACTGTGATAAACGAAACGGACTTTACAGACTCGATTATCCTAACGATGAAGTGAAAAGCGGATTTGTTACTCTTATTTCAAACGGATTTTTCAGAAAAGAAGAAGAGAGAACAGATAACTGGATATATAATTTAAGTGAGATGCTTCGCACAGGTGATCTTGAAGGAGTTCGTGATGCATTCACATCATTTCTTGCGTCCATACCGTATGAAGCCAATAAGGATGAACGTGCAAAGGATTTCGAGACTCATTTTTCATATACTTTCTATCTGATAAACCGAATGCTTTCATGCTATACAACGCTGATTGAAAAGCAGAACAGCAAGGGCAGAGCAGATGTAATAATCGAAAGCGACAATGATATTTACATTTTTGAATTCAAGCTTGACGGAAGTGCTGAAGAGGCTCTGAAGCAGATAGAAGAAAAACAGTATGCTATGCCGTATATTGATGATTCGAGAACACTTCACAAAATAGGCGTTAATATATCCAGTGAGAGCAGAACAGTTTCTGAATGGAAAGAAGGATGAATTCCTGCTCTTACAATCTTACATTAAGCGTTTGAAAAACGGCTATAAAAGGTATCAGTTATCGCTTGCGATAACTGATGCTATCATAAGCTGCCGTTGGCAGCTCACATATCCCTTTTCGGAAAAGATAAAATTTCCGAAAGGGGATTTTTATTGTAAACAGCGTGTCTGGCATTTACTTTTTTCTTCTGCTGATGTATAATGAATACAGAAAGACCACCATGCAATATCCAGTATAAATTAAATATGGAATATAAATTCCTGTAAAAGTATTGACAGTAATTACTGAATATGCTATACTGGAAATGAAAGGTGGTGTTCCCATTTGGGAGAGAAAGATACTATAACCAAGAATTATATGCAGGATAAAACAATTTTTGCTGATGCATTTAACTTCCTGCTATATGACGGTGAACAGGTGATAAAACCGGAACAGCTGAAGCCGATAGATACAGCATCACTGGTGCTTCCGTACGGAGATAACGGACAGGTATTACCGCTTCAGAAATTCCGCGATGTACTTAAAGTGGCAACAGCAATGGAAGATGATAACTTTGCGTATCTGATACTCGGAATCGAGAATCAGTCTGAGCTTCATTTTGCGATGCCGGTAAAGAATATGCTGTATGATGCTATCCAGTATTCCAAACAGGTAGAGGCAGCAGCAAAGGCTCACAGGAAGAATAATGATACATCGAAATCGACAGGAGAGTTTTTATCCGGATTCTACAGAACGGATAAGCTTTTACCGGTAATAACGCTTACGGTGTATTTCGGACCTGATGAATGGGACGCTCCGAAAGATCTTCACAGTATGCTGAAAGTGGAGTCAGATTTACTTAAGTTTATCGATAACTATCATCTTCATCTGATAGCACCGGCAGAAATAAAAAAGAGTGATTTTTCAAAGTTTCACAGTGAACTGAGTCAGGTGATGAAGTACATCAAGTATTCAAAAGACAAGAAGACATTTATGGAGAATGTCGGAGAAGATGAAGATTACCAGAATGTATCAAAGGAAACAGCTGATGTTATAAATGCTGTTACAGGATACGATATGAACATAGTACCGGACGAAAGGGGAAGAGTGAACATGTGTGATGCAATCAAAGGGATAAAAGAAGATGCAAGGAATGAAGGCTGGCATGACGGTTGGAACGATGCTTCATTAAAAACGCGGATAGAAACTGCAAAGAATATGTTCGCAAACGGTATTTCTGATGAACTGATAATAACCTGCTCAGGGATTTCACCGGAAGCCCTCAGGAGAATCAAAGAAGAAATATCGAATTCATGATTTAAAATCGTACAATAAGCGTTTGTGGTTATGGCTGTAAAAGGTATCATTTATCACGAGCGATAAATGATACTAAAAAAAATAAGCTGCCGAAGGCAGCTCACCGAGAATATAAAGCATAAAAGGTCGCCTGTCAGGTGACCTTTTCTCATCTGAAATATGGTATAATCATAGCAGAAGAAAGAAATCCGTTGAAAAGGCTGAAAGCTCATGATTAAAATCAGGGCTGGAAAGGATAAAACTATGTTGAATGAAGATACCGGATTAAGTTCAGTAACTATCAGTAAAATGATCGCTATGCTATCGGAAGCTTACATTTCGCTTATTGAGCGTAATACTCCATTTACAAAATTTCCTTCTGTCATGCTATGGGGACCTCCCGGTGTCGGAAAATCGCAGGGTGTCAGAGGTATTGCTAAGAAAATAGAGGAAAGAACTCATAAAAAGGTTGTAATCACAGATGTAAGACTTCTGCTTTTTAACCCGGTTGATCTCAGAGGAATACCGACTGCAAATGAAGACAGAACACTGGCGGTTTGGCTTAAACCAAAGATCTTTCAGATGGACGATTCTGCCGATACGGTCAACCTTCTTTTCCTTGATGAAATTTCAGCTGCTCCTCCTTCGGTACAGGCGGCGGCCTATCAGATAACCCTTGACCGTACTATCGGTGAGCATAAACTACCGGATAACTGTATCGTATTAGCAGCGGGAAACAGAGTAACCGACCATTCTGTGTCATATAACATGCCTAAAGCGCTTGCAAACAGACTTTGTCATTTTGATATCAGCACTGATGCTGGTTCCTGGCATGACTGGGCTGTACGGCATAATATTCATCCATTTGTCGTCGGTTATATTGATTTTAATCCGTCAGCATTGCTGAGATCAGATACGGCAGGTGCAGATCTTGCATTCCCGACTCCTCGTTCATGGGAAATGGTAAGCAATATTTTAAATGAAGTCTCTGAAAAAATAGATGTGATCTATCCTATGATCGCTGGCTGTATCGGTTATTACACGGCATCAAATTTCAGGACGTGGACTGACCTGTACACAGAAATACCGGATATGAAAACTGTTTTTGACGGCAAGGCTACAGAAGAGATACAGTCAGAGGAACTGCTTATTGCACTTCGTTCAAATATGGTAAGATATGCAAGAAAACATGCAACATGTAAATATATCGATAACTCTCTGAAATATGCTTGCCGTCTTCCATGGTCATTACGCAACAGACTTATGCATGATTACGCTCTTATACCTGAAGTCAGAGATATAATGCAGGATAATGAGATTTACAAATCAGCTGTAGAAGAAGGTATGCAATGACAGAAAAAAGAATACAAAAACTGAAGGTCAAGATACAGAGATCCCGCTCCAGACTTTCTGATATTCAGCCGGATATTCCGTATTTATTACGAAGGCTAATATATGTTGCAGATAAATCGACTTATCGTATTTCTACAAACGGAAAATGCATCTATTTTGATCAGGACTGGCTTCAGCGTCTTACCGAGGGCGAAATGGATTTTATACTGGCTCATGAGGCTATGCATATTTTACTCGGTCATATAGACAGAGACACCTATTTTATGGGAGAGCGTTTTCATTTAACATGTGATATTATTGTAAATGCACATCTTGAAGTTATCGGCTGGAAATTTGATAATCTGTCTCCTATGCCGCATATAGGTACCATATACCGTAAAACTTTTTATCCGAAAATGTTCGGTTATGAGCTTATTCCTGAAGAAGCCATTAATATGGTGCCGTTTGATCCGTCAAAAGTCAGCGGATCAAGAAAAAAGTATGTAATAGATTCTGAATACTGGTGGGATCAGAAAGATGACTGCGGTGAAAACGGGGTAATAGTTCTTCGCCCCGGTGAAAAGGATCCTTATGATGTCGGACAGTTCACCGAGACAGAGATAGAAAAATTGTTCTATATCAGGCGTAAACCTAAAAAATCTAAACGCAGAAAGAAAATGTCTAACATATCCACAGACAGTGAAGCAATGTCTGTTGTCAGAAACGTTGGGTACGGACAGAATTTCCGAAAGAAAAGTCTTACAGACAGGCTTATGTAATGAGTGATATCCATGGTAAATACGACATGTACAGGAATATGCTTGAAAAGATAAGATTCAGTGAAGATGATATTCTGTATGTACTCGGTGATGTTGTTGACCGAGGTCCGGAACCGGCAGAAATCCTTCTCGATATGATGAAACGTAAAAACGTAATTCCGCTGCTTGGAAATCATGAAGCTATGGCATATCCGGTTCTTGAAAAACTTGCGGAGGTTGATTTTGATTTTAATAAGATCGGTAAAGATACAATGGATGCAATGAGAGAATGGATAGATGAGGGTGGATGGACGACAATTGAATCCTTTCGCAAGTTACCGGCTGAAACATGCAGAGAACTCCTCGATTATATCAATAACTTCTTTTCGCTTATTCAGGTCGCAGAAGTAAATGGAAAGACTTTTACTCTTGTACATGCCGGACTGGGAAGCAGAAAAAGAAGAAAGATCAGAACACTGGATCTTATTGAAGTACGTCCGAATCCATTCATAAGGTACATAAGAGAAAAGAATTCATATCTGGTCTGCGGACATACACCGACATGTCTTTATGGTGCCAATAACCGTATCTATCGCTGCAGAAACAATATCTTCATTGACTGTGCAGCGGTTTTCGGAGGCAGGCTCAGCTGTCTGTGTCTTGATAATTTTAAAGAATACTATGTGAGAGGGAGAATCTTTTAACTTCATATCCGGATGAAATTTCAGAATACCGTGATTTGTTTGATTCCTGACAGATCATTTAATTCACCTTGACACAATCAAATATTTAGCCTATAATACTTTATATAACAAAACAGCATCCGGCAGTGATTTTGCAAATGCATGACTGCGGCGAGTCGCCGTGGGAATTTACCGTCCGGCACGATGAACGGGGTTAGCATGTCAGCTACTGAAGCATAGTTCTTGTGACTACGATGCTTAGCAGAGAAGCGGTGTAACTTCCACACTTGTGCCGGGTATGTCAAATTCAAAAGCATCTCCGCCGAATCTAAAGTAACTTCGTTACTATCAATTCGTCTCCGCTGCTTTTGAATACTTTGTGCCGGATGCTGTATTTTTATGATGAAGGGAGTCAGCGTGGAAGATCATATTGAAAATTTGTCGCAGATACTCGATACACCTGTATCTGATCTGTATATGCTAAGCAATGATGAAAACAGCTATGCGAGACACCGGAAGAGTAACTATTACCGGAATTATCATAAAGTCATATTAAAACGGGAGAGATCATCGAAGATACGTGTTTTAAGTGTACCTAATAAATATCTTAGGAGCGTCCAGCGAAAGATACTTGAACGTATTCTTTATGAGTTTCCGGTTTCAGAGCATGCGATGGCATATGTAAAAGGCAGATCGCTTCGTGACAATGCGATGCTTCATACAGGAAAAGATGCTATAGTAAAACTTGATATAAAACATTTCTTTGACAGTATTGACGGTGCTATGGTTTACAGGATCTTTAACAAGACCGGATTTTCGAAACCGGATGTGGTACTTCTGACAGAACTTTGTATATATCAGAATAAACTGCCGCAGGGAGCACCGACTTCACCTTATATTGCAAATCTTGTTCTTATAGATTTTGATATTGAAACAGGTAAATGGTGTGCAGAACGAGGCATAACCTATTCCAGATACTGTGACGATATGACGTTTTCCGGTTCAAAAGAAAATATGTGCTCCGAAGAGATTATACGGTTTATCAGAGCCAAGCTTTATCATAAAGGATTTTCATTAAATGAGAAGAAAACAGCTGTTGTTTCATCATCTCAGCAGCAGCGTGTAACAGGTTCAGTTGTCAATCAGAAAGTGGAAGTTCTTAAAACACTTCGCCGCAGTATAAGGCAGGAAGTGTATTACTGCAGAAAATTCGGTCTGAAAGATCATGTTGCCCGCAAATATCCGGAGCTTTCACCGGAAACATATCTTCAAAAACTTCTCGGTAAGATATCTTATGCACTGCAGATCAATCCGGAGAATACAGAGATGAGGGCGTGTTTTGAGACCTTATCTGTGTTACGAAAAGCGTTGAATGAGGCATAATAAAAGGTATCAGTTATCACCTGCGATAACTGTGATACTATCAACAAGCTGCCGCAGGCAGCTAACCGAGAATATTGAGCAGAAAAGGTCGCCTGTCCGGGTGACCTTTTCTCTTGTGACTGCTTGAAAAAAAGACTGAATTATGATAATATTATTCTATAGGAAATACAGAGCTTTTTTTGTCATGAAAGGAGGAGCCGATAAATGAATAAGCTTGTTGTTGTAGGTAATGAGTTTTTCGAAGAAATCATTCATGATAACGACTATTATGTAGATAAAACAGAGCTTATTTATGATCTTGTCTCAAAGACAAGTAATAAGGTCACTCTTTTCACCCGTCCGCGAAGATTCGGAAAAACTCTGATGATGAGTACAATAGAAAGCTTTTTCGATATTCGCAGAAACAGCGAAAGTGTTTTTAAAGGGCTTAATATTTCTGAGAATCATCCTGAATTCTGTAGGAAATGGATGAATCAGTATCCCGTTTTGTTTGTGTCACTGAAAAACGTTGATGCACTGGATTTTGAAAATGCTTTCGAAATGCTTGTGGGTGTGATTTCAGACCTTTGCAAAAAATTTGATTTTCTTGAACATGATGAAAAGACAGATCCTTCAGATTCTGAGATATTTCATCGCCTTAAGTCAAAAGACTGGGGAAAGGATGAAAAGAAAAAATATCAGGAAATAAAGGAATCACTGAAACTGTTCACCCGAATGCTGCACGCTGTTTACGGGAAACCTGTTATTCTTCTTATTGATGAATACGATGTTCCGCTTGCAAAGGCACATGCTTCAAAAGATCCTGAGTACTACAGGCAGATGCTTGATGTGATACGCGGCCTTATGGGATCTTCACTTAAAACGAATGAATATCTGAAATTTGCTGTGATCACCGGATGCCAGGATTTTTTCTCCGGAGATTTTAATATTCGTTGTTACTCGGATATGAATATATCTTACAGTCAGTATTTTGGGTTTACACAAAATGAAGTGAAAAAAATGCTTGCTTATTATGGAATTTCAGATAATTACATAGTAATCGAAAAAACAATAGCAAAATATTTATCAGGTAACACTTTGCTTTTCAGTCCATATGAAATTTTAATTTATGTGAAGAGTATATTTAGTACCTTGAAAGCTGTAAGCTGAAAGTGTAATGAAGGCGTCTTACTGTCTATATTCTAAGGGTGGATCATTAAAGTAAAGAAGAAAACTTGGTTTATAAAAAATGAGAATATCAAAGGGAATAGATTATTAAAGAAGTATTATTTGATTTTAGAAAAAGATCATTTATGAAAATATTGTTGTTTGGTGTATCATGTGTCGGAAAATCTACTGTCGGGGAAATACTCGCGAAAAAGTTAGGGTATAAGTATTTTGATCTTGATGATGAAGTTAAGAAGTATTTCAATACTACTATTGACAACTTTGTCAATACTGGCTGGCTGTATGACAGAGATATGAAACGGGGAGAAGTTCTTAGAAATATTATTCATCATAATGATGATCTTGTACTCGCTGTCACACCGGTTTATTATATAACAGGGATAAAAAGATACATTCAGTCACCGGATTTTTTAAGAATAGAGCTTTATGATTCTCCTGAGAATATTTTTGAAAGAATTATTTATACAGATGAAAATGATGAAGTCTATGATAATGAAGAGTATAAGCAGAGTCACAGGAAAGAACTGATAAGGGAAATAAAAAAAGATATCACATGCTATGGAGCCAAATACAAAAGTATCGGAATGAGTGGACGGTTCAATATAAACGGAGATTCAGCTGAAGCAGTCGCTGACCGGCTCATTACGGAATATAACCTGAAAGGCGGCCTGCAGGTTAAGATCGTGTTTAATTCTGAATTATTTTAAATTTCCTATTGACAATTACATGAAAACCGATTATAATAAACACATACAAATGCGATGAAGGGAAATAAAACCTTTGAAGTCTTTTCAGAGAGCTGCCGTTTGGTGCGAGGCAGTAAGATGATAATGGTCATAGCTCCTCCCTGAGCAGTCGGCTGAAAGAGGTCATCTTTAGTAAGCTTGAACGGGTTCTCCCGTTACAGAGAAACGTATTGAATGATGCGGATGAGTGGGTGTGCATATAAGCATACCAAAAAGAGTGGTACCACGGAGAAAAATTACTTCGTCTCTTTTATGTTTCGAAAGGAACGTAAAAGGGACGTTTTTGTTTTATCCGGGATATTTGAGAAGATCCTATGCCGGCAGGATCTGACTCCCTGCAGTGGAAAATCCATTCAGCATCACTGCTTATATTATTTCGTATGCGGACGATCAGATCCGCGGCGAAAATTTTAAATGACAGTGATTAGTCATCTGCAAAAATTATTTTTTCTTTGAAAGGAATTTTTGCTATGAAAAATGCAGACAAGTACACCAGACAGTTTTTTGAAGCTCCGAAGACAAAAATGAAATGGACCGAAAAGTCCTACATTGACAAGGCGCCGCAGTGGTGCAGTGTAGACCTCAGGGACGGTAATCAGGCTCTCATTACTCCGATGAGCCTTGAGGAAAAACTCGAGTTCTACAAAATGCTCATAAAGATCGGTTTTAAGGAGATTGAGATCGGATTTCCGGCTGCTTCCGAAACGGAGTATGAATTCTGCCGGACACTTATTGAAAATGATATGATCCCGGACGATGTATCTATTCAGGTACTTACTCAGTCACGTGAACACATAATCGCAAAAACCTTTGAAGCACTCAAGGGTGCGAAAAATGCTATAATACACCTTTACAATTCAACTTCTGTTGCACAGCGTGAACAGGTATTTAAGAAAAGCAAGGAGGAAATAACCGAAATTGCCGTATCGGGCGCAAAGCTCTGTATGGAATACCGTGAAAAGACGGAAGGCAATTTCCGTTTTGAATATTCACCTGAAAGCTTTACCGGAACGGAACCTGAATATGCACTCGAGATATGCAACGCAGTTCTCGATGTGTGGAAGCCGAAGGCTGATGACAAGGTGATAATCAATCTCCCTGTTACGGTCTCACATTCAATGCCTCATGTCTATGCCAATCAGGTCGAGTACATGTGTGAGAATCTTAAATACCGTGAGAATGTTATTGTCTCACTCCACCCGCACAACGACCGCGGATGTGCGATAGCAGATACCGAAATGGGACTTCTCGCTGGTGCTGACCGTGTTGAAGGTACTCTTTTCGGAAACGGCGAGCGTACCGGAAACGTTGATATAATCACTCTTGCACTCAACATGTTCTCACAGGGCGTTGATCCGGGACTTGATTTTTCGAATATTCCGGAAATAACTGAAGTTTACGAAAACGTCACAAGAATGAGAGTCTACGAACGTCAGCCATACAGCGGACAGCTCGTGTTTGCTGCTTTCAGCGGATCGCATCAGGATGCCATAGCCAAGGGCATGAAGTGGCGTGAAAACAAAGGATGTGACATGTGGAACGTTCCGTATCTTCCGATCGATCCTTCCGATGTGGGACGTACCTACGAGACCGACGTCATCAGGATCAACAGCCAGTCCGGTAAGGGCGGCATAGGATATCTCATGGAGACAAAGTTTGGTATGAATATTCCGGTGAAGATGAGAGAGGAATTCGGCTACAAGGTGAAGAACATCTCCGATCACGCACACAAGGAACTTCTTCCGGGCGATGTGTTCAGAATATTCACAGAAGAATACGTAAACATCAGCACGCCGGTAACTATCAAAGAGATCCACTACGTGCAGGGTGACGGTATCGAGGCCAACATCACTCTCGAATATAACGGCAAAAAGGCGAACATAACAAATAACGGTAACGGTCGTCTCGATGCTGTAAGCAATGCCCTCAAGTCCTACCTCGGACTTAAATACACGATAGAGACCTATACGGAACACGCTCTTGAAAGCAGTTCAGCATCAAAGGCTGTTTCCTATGTGGGAATCAAAAATAAAGACGGAAGCCTTTCATGGGGAACCGGTATCGACACCGATATCATCATGTCTTCGGCAAAGGCACTTGTAAGTGCAGTAAATAAATCTATTAAAGAAAGCAGGGCGTAATTATGGGAATGACAATGACTCAGAAGATACTGGCTGCTCATGCCGGAGTCGATAAGGTCGAAAGCGGCGAACTAATCATGGTCAATCTTGATCTGGTGCTCGGAAACGACATCACATCTCCGGTTGCCATAAAGGAATTTAACAAACTCGGAAAAAAAGATGTTTTCGATAAGGAAAAGGTGACAATGGTCATGGACCATTTCGCTCCGAACAAGGATATCAAGGCAGCAGAGCAGTGCAAAATGTGCCGGGAGTTCTGTGGCGAAAAGTCGATCACCAATTTCTTCGACGTCGGACAGATGGGCATCGAACACGCTCTGCTTCCGGAAAAAGGGCTTGTTGTTGCAGGAGATGCAGTTATCGGTGCCGATTCACACACCTGTACCTACGGCGCTCTCGGTGCTTTCTCGACCGGAGTGGGTTCAACGGACATGGCCTGCGGAATGGCGACAGGAAAGGCATGGTTCAAAGTACCTGAAGCTATAAAATTCGTTCTTAAGGGAAGCTTCAGAAAGTACGTTTCCGGAAAGGATCTTATTCTTCACATAATCGGTATGATAGGTGTTGACGGAGCACTTTACAAGTCCATGGAATTTACAGGCGAAGGCCTTATGAGCCTCAGCATGGACGACAGGCTGTGCATTGCAAACATGGCTATTGAAGCCGGTGCAAAGAACGGCATTTTTGAAGTGGATGACATCACACTTAAGTACATTGCCGAACACAGCGACAGAAAACCGGTGATCTATAAAGCAGATGAGGATGCAGTTTACGAAAGAGTTATTGAGATAGATCTTTCCGAAATTAAGTCAACAGTTGCTTTTCCGCATCTTCCGGAAAACGCAAGAACATTTGACGAGATAGGTGATGTTCGGATTGATCAGGTCGTGATCGGATCATGTACAAACGGCAGACTTGAAGATCTTGCGGCAGCAGCGGAGATACTCAAAGGAAGAAAGGTCGCACCGCACGTAAGGACGATAATTATTCCGGCTACCCAGAAGATTTACCTTGAAGCAATGGAAAAAGGATATCTTAAAACATTCATTGAAGCCGGTGCAGTTGTTTCGACACCGACCTGCGGACCGTGTCTCGGCGGACACATGGGCATTCTCGCGGAAGGCGAGCGTGCAGTTGCGACAACGAACAGAAACTTTGTGGGAAGAATGGGACATCCGGGTTCGGAGGTTTATCTTGCAGGACCGGCTGTTGCAGCAGCGAGTTCCGTTGCCGGAAAACTTGCTGATCCTGCAGCGGTAATGGCGTGATTTACGGAGGTATTTGCTATGAAATACGAAGGCACAGTAATTAAGTACGGCGACAACGTTGACACAGACGTTATAATCCCGGCAAGATATCTTAATACCAGCGACAGAAAGGAACTGGCTTCACACTGCATGGAAGATCTAGATACTTCATTTGTCGGCAGGGTAAAGGCCGGCGACATAATGGTGGCAGGCCAGAATTTCGGATGCGGTTCTTCAAGGGAACATGCACCTATTGCGATAAAGGAGAGCGGAATTTCAATAGTTATCGCCAAGAGCTTTGCTCGTATCTTTTACAGAAATGCCATCAACATAGGGCTCGGAATAGTTGAATGTCCTGAGGCTGCTGCTGAAATATCCGAGGGAGATGAAGTAGTGGCAGACATGGACGCAGGCGTTATCACAAACAAAACAACAGGGAAGCAGTATAAGACTGCACCGTTCCCTGAATTCGTTCAGAAGATCATTGAAAACGGCGGACTTGTAAAGTCCATCGCCGACGGAATAATAAAGTAGGAGGATACGCTCATGAAATACAGCATAGCATTACTGAAGGGCGACGGTATTGGTCCTGAGATAGTTGACAGCGCAGTGGAAGTGCTGAAAAAGATCGGCACAAAGTACGGACATGAGTTTGAGTTTACCCCTTACCTTATCGGCGGATGTGCGATCGATGCAACGGGTGAGCCGCTTCCTGAGGAAACGGTAAAGGGATGCCTTGCAAGCGACAGTGTCCTTCTCGGAGCAGTGGGCGGACCGAAGTGGGATAACCTTCCGGGAGGAAAAAGGCCTGAAAAGGCACTGCTCGGTATAAGATCGGCTCTCGGACTGTTTACAAATCTTCGTCCGGCAAAGCTCTATCCGGCACTTAAGGACGCCTCACCGCTGAGAGCGGATATTGTTGCAGGCGGTTTTGACCTGATGATAGTCCGCGAACTGACAGGCGGCATCTACTTTGGTGAACGCGGAAGACGCGAGGGAAAGTACGGCCCTGAAGCTTTTGATACGGAAGCATACAGCCGCATGGAGATCGAACGTATCGGCAGGGTGGCCTTTGAGACAGCGATGAAGAGAAACAGAAAGCTTGTAAGCATCGACAAGGCGAATGTACTCGAAACATCGCGTCTGTGGCGTGAGATCATGCATGAAATGTCGAAGGAGTACCCGGAAGTTGAGTACTCCGACATGCTCGTTGACAATGCGGCCATGCAGCTTGTAAGAAATCCCGGTCAGTTTGACGTAATAGTTACTTCAAACATGTTCGGTGACATCCTGTCTGATGAAGCATCCCAGATAACCGGTTCCATCGGTATGCTGGCATCAGCTTCACTCGGAAGCAGCAAGCGCGGCATGTACGAACCTATACACGGTTCTGCACCCGACATTGCCGGTCAGAACAAGGCAAATCCGATAGCAACCGTTCTGTCGGCGGCGATGATGCTCCGCTATTCATTTGATCTGAAAGAAGAAGCAGACTGCATTGAAAAGGCAGTGGATGCAGTTCTTGAAAAAGGTTTCAGAACTGCTGACCTTCTTGGAACATCCGGCGGAAATGCACTCTGCTGTACTGAGATGACTGGAAAAATACTTGAAAATATCTGAAAAAATCATCATATCCGGTACGCGCAAAAAAGTGCCGGATATGATGACTCCTGTTTTGGATATTCTTTTTATGTTTGAACAAACGGAAGATCAAAACTTCTCAACAGTAATGATCTTGTTTCCTTTACGTGTGGTTCCGCTTATTCCTTTGAATATGAATTTTCCGAAACCGCGGACTGAAATTTTGTCCTCTTCTTTGAGAAGGTAACTGCTGTTTTCGTTGAGACGTCCGTTTACGAATATCTTCTTTTCACGGAAGAGTTCTGAACAATTGCTTCTCGAAAGGTGGAAAACCTTCGATATTACCCCGTCAATACGTTCGGAGGCGGCCTGTATTTCAAGTGAAGACGGTTCTGATCCGGTGATCTCAGGCAGTTCTTCGGTTATTCTGCATGAGACTACTGTATGACGCACACGGGTTATTTCGCTGCATATGTACTCTGCCATTTTTTCAGTGCAGAAAACATATGCAGCTTTTTCGTTTACAATAATGTCGCCGGTTTCCGAGCGCTTTATACCGAGATTCATAAGACAGCCCAGAAAGTCGCGATGGGTAAGTTCCTCGGCGAATTTTTTTGACAGCGGTTCGATGACAATGCATTTTATAGGGAATTCTTCTGTGTAGCCAAGCTCTTCAGGGTTTCCGAAGCGTATCATAACTCTGTCGGCGTTTTCTCTGCCGCCCCATATTGTATACGATGAAGGGGACAAGTGCTTTACAGTATAGAATTCGGAAAGTTCGGCCTCGGTCAGAAATGATGTAAAAGTGTAGTGACTGCTTCTGAAAGCCTTGTCTGCCAGATCTTCGAACCTTCGTTTTGTAAGTTCATCTTTCATTGAATTTTATCTCCCAGTAGTATTTTCTGTTTGCTTCCGGAAAGTTATCCATTACACCGTGTTCCGGATCGTAGAATATGCCCCTGCAGTAAAGTGACCAGTGCCAGCAGCGGGGTGTTTCAAGACTGAGTATGCATGTTTCAGGCAGTTCGGACCTGTCATGTACTTCGATACGGTGAGGACTCATTTCAAGTCCGTAGTGAGCGGCTGCTTTTTCCATTTCCTTAAGAGTGGTTTCGCGTTCGTTGTCAAGAAATGTGATGATCTCATCCACAGTTGTGCCGGCAAGCATGGCAAGGACCGCCTGTCCGCACTGCAGATCAGTCGGTTCATGAATATATGTGATTTCCAATGTGTATTCTCCTTAAGTTTCCGCTTTTTGTTCTGATAAGGTAACAGTATTAGCGGGGAAGTGATTATCTGCATCCGGACAAAAAATTAGCTGTATTATATAAATACAGCTAATCCCTGAGCCGGAAATAATCTTATCAGACAGTCTCTTCTGTTTTCTTATAGGATTCCTCCCAGTCATCGAAACGTTTCATAACTTCTGCAAGGGTATCTTTGGTGATGTCAGGCATATCGTCCTCTTTCAGATGAAGAGTTTCTGCTGCTTTACCAAATCCCTTTGTAACTGCATCACGCATCACGGAAATCTTTTCAGGATCGTCTCCTGCAAGTGACATTGCCATATCCATGATCCTTGTTGCTACAGCATCGACAGAATAGAAACCGCCGTCAGAGATGGATTCCTTTGCTGCTTCGATATCCTCGGTGCTGAAGTGAAGAGAAATATTCTTCGTAATGTCGCCTACTGAAAGAAACTCGGAATTGCTCTGTGACTGAAACATCTTTTCAATCATGGATACAAAAGCCTGAGTTCTCTGATCCTCCAGTTCCTCAATGGTCTTGGTTATAGACTCTTTTGAGTATATACCGGTGTCAGCGGGTGCAACACTTTCCTGCCTTACAAACGTATCCTGCTTCTGCAGTGCTGAAATTCCGGATTCCTGAGCGCTTGCGGCAGACGTGTTTGAAGTCTGGGATGACTTTCTTACACTTTTGACTTCAGATTTCGGATAGAAAGAGCTGATCTTGGTAGTATCGTTTATTTCCATGGATTTCCCTCCCCGTTATAGTGCAATCCTTTGCACTGTGAATTATACAGACGCAGTTATAGCGAGCCATACTCGTCGTACACTATATTTTTCGTCAGAAATCTTAGGAATTAAAGACCGAAAAGTCACAAAAATCCATAGGGAGATTTGTGACTTTTTACGATTATTTTTTATGCGGCGGATTTGATTTTGTTTCAAGTACCGCTTTTATAATTGGCTGATTTATATCAACGTAATTGTTGCTTTCTATAAGTTTCTTTACTTCGGAAGGCTTTTTATAAACGTACTCCGGTTTTACGCTGTTAAGAACCTGAAGCATGATGTGCTGTCTGCATTTTTCGCAGCTGCAGCATTTGAATTTAGCGATCATCTCGGTCAGCTTGGAGTAAAGAACTTCTTCAGTAATGTTGATGTAACGCGGTTCGTCGCTGTTTATCGGAGCATTTTTCGTAACTGCAGGCATTTCGCGCTGAACAGGTACTTCCTGTGTGTACTGCATCTGATTCTGAACAGGGAACACGCGCGTGCTCTGATAAGGCTGCTGCTGTATCTGATCACGGTTCTGATGATAGTTCTGATAAGCCTGACGGTATGTTCCGTTCGGAAAATCCGGTTCGCTGTTCCTTGCAGGAGGAAGATCCATATCATCGTCCTGCATAGGTACTCTGTCCTTGAGAGCGTCAAGTACCTTTTCACGTATTTTGAATGTATCCGGTTCACTGCCTCTCGGACTCCTTGCTTCCGCAGAGCTCTGATAATACTCATTGAAAGTATTGGTGGAGTAAGTAGGCATTATCTTGCTGAACATAAGTTCCTTGTTTATGTTTCTTTTTGTTCTCCTTGTGTTTGTCATAACTGCCTCCGTCTTGATACTATAGGATGCCTCGTTCGATCAGTTCCTCTGTCAGTGATTTGAAATCTCTTATCGCAGCTACTCTGCGGTTGTATTCGGTTATGTCACACTGAAGTGACTGTGCCTCTGAAATAGCAGGACTGTTTCTGATTGCTGTTCTGAAAACAGGAATGCTCAGTTTTCTTGAGACCAGCTGAGCTGTTCCCATGACTTCCTTGTGGAGTTTGGAACGCTTGTTGTAACGGTTAACGAGAACTCCGCCTATCTCAAGCTTTGGGTTACATGTAAGTCTTACGTGCTCGATCACGTCGTATACCTTTGCGATACCCTGAAGACTGAAAATGTCCGGAAGCATCGGCATGATAACATATTTGCTGGCTGCAAGGGCGTTAACTGTAAGAACGCCGAGGCTTGGCGGTGAATCGATGAGAATGTAGTCGTAAAGATTCTTTACATCACCGAGAGCTTCCCTGAGAAGGAATTCTCTGTTTTTTCCGGTATAGTCCAGTTCGATGGAGCTGAGAAGTATGTCAGAAGGTATAACGTCAGAAGTATTGCAGCGCTGGATGCAGTCAAGAGCGTTCATCTCTTTTCTGACTACGTCGTAGATAGTACGTACGTCTTCAGTTTCGGCGCCAAGGCTGAATGAAAGATTGCCCTGAGGATCCATATCTATGGCGAGGACACGCCTTCCCAGTTTATTTAATGTTGCTGCAAGTGCGTTAACTGTGGTAGTCTTGCCGACTCCGCCTTTCTGAGTAATTACTGAAATAATTCTTGCCATCTCTATACCTCATCGTGAATTTTAAAACTTACTACTATTATAGCAAGTTTTTAATAATATTTCAATACATTTATCCCAGTAAAAAGAATAATTTTTTATAAAAATACTGCCGGAAACACAGTACGTTTCCGGCAGTAAGTGAAAATCCGTCAAATATGGGAATACTGATTAAAGAAGGGCAATTATTTCGTCCCTGATCTCGTCATAGGCAGGTCCGATCAGACCGAAATCCTTTTCCTTGTATGTCCAGGCAGCACGTCCTATACCGTATTTTTCAAATACGGACTGAATGTCGCGGTACCATTTGATCGATTCCTTAGGATCAGCACGGTCGATAACTCCGTATTCACCGCAGTAGAGAGTAACGTTTCTGTCAGCAGCGATCTCAATTGCCTCTTTAAAGAGTTTTTCAAAGAAGTCAGTGCCTATTTCAGTGAAACCGAATTTTTCATCGAAGAGGAAGCCGGCCTTTTCACCGAGCTGTTCCTTTGAGTGCTTCAGATATTCGTTAAACGGGGCAGGGTATGCGATGCGGAAATTAACGTCCATTGTATCGATCCAGTGTGCTCCCTGGTGAGTGTAGATAAGCGGTTCATAGCAGTGGAAGGTGTAGATGATGTTTTCGTCTGCCGGAGGATCAAGGAGTTTTATCGAAGTGATGGCGTTGTTTTCAACACCTCCGACAATGATACGAACGTCAGGAGATATGTTCCTTATTACCTTTATGGCCTTCGCAGCGATCTCGTTCCACTGTTCTGCAACGTTCGGATCAACTACTTCGTTGAGAAGCTCAAGAATGATCATGTCCTTGTGTCTGCTGTATCTTCTTGCGAGATCATCCCAGAGACGGTAGAACTTTTCCTGAAGTCTTTCGTCGTTGAAAAATTCAGATCCCTTGTAAGCATCAAAAACATAACCGTCAGCCTTGTGAACGTCAAGAACGAGGTTCAGTCCGTATTTTCTGCACCATGCGATACAGTTTTCGATGCACTGGTGACCGAGTTCGATCGGGTTTTCATTTTCGTCCTGTATAATGTCAAAGTCAACCGGAAGACGTACATGGTCCACTTTCCATGATGCTATTCTTCTGATATCATCTTCTGTGATAAAATTCTTTATGTATTCCGGATCTTTTTCGCCCTGTGAGATCCAGCCGCCGAGGTTGATTCCCTTCATGAAACCGTCAAGTTTTTTTACTTTTGCCATGTTATCAACTCCTGAGATTATTTATATGTCATATGCTGTGTTAATGAATAAAAATACGGGTCCTGCTTTACCATTTTCATAACTAATTATACATTAGCAGTAAAAAAAAGTATATCATTAATATATGCCTGTATATTAATTTATTAACATTTCTTTTTTAAAATCCGGTTTTATTGATAAATTTGACGAAATTAGGTGCGCTAATATTGAAAAATTTGTTTTGTTATTATATAATAGAGTATAATACACAGACGGGGAGGGATACCATGAATAATAACAATACCGGGGATGACAGTGCGACAAGCAAAAGACTGTTTGAACATCTTTTTGCACAGAGAGAAGAAAACTTTGAGCATGCTTCCTTTGACAGGGAGATAGCGTTTTATGAAAGTATATGCACAGGGGATATAGAAAAGGTAAAACTTCTTGCGACTCCTCTTTGCAGCGGAGGATACGGAAATCTTTCAAAGGATCCGCTCAGAAACCTTAAATACCATTTTGTGGTTTCAGTTGCTATGATAACAAGGTTCTGCATAAGCAGCGGAATGACGCCCGAGGAAGCGTATAATCTGAGTGATGTATACATCATGAAGGCAGATACATGCACTACCGAGGAAGAAGTTCACGATATGCATGATCAGATGATAATCAGCTTTACCAAGCGTATGAGAAATGTTCGGAATACACGTGTTTACTCAAAGCAGGTGATCAAGGCTATCGATTATATCAGCGAGCACCTTCACGACAAGATCAAAATGCAGGATGTAGTTGATTATCTTAATCTCAGTCTTCCTTATTTTTCGAGACTTTTCAAGTCGGAGCTCGGGGTCACTTTCAGTGAATATGTTACCATCAAGAAAGTTGAGGTGGCTGCCGACATGATCAGATATTCCGGAAGTTCGATACTTGAGATCAGCAATATTCTTAATTTCAGCACCCAGAGCTATTTTATCAAGGTCTTCAAGAAATATACCGGCACCACTCCTAATGAGTACAAGAAAAAATATAATTTCTTCGGAAACAATCTTCTTGAAGCAATGCAAAACAAAAACAGCAGTTCTTCATGACGGAAAAACTGCTGTTTTAAAGGGAAAAAATGTTTTTGGTTCTTAATTTTTCTGGCGTTTTTATATTTATTATCTTTTGTTTTTTATGAAAATAGAATATTTTTATGTTTATATATCCGGCGGCTTATGCTGCCGGATTTTTTTACAGTCCGGATAAATTGCCGTTTCCGTCCGGGCTGATAAGGTACTTTGCTGTTTTCAGTTAACTTTACACACTTTACGGCTTTCTGTATATCAGCGGCTTAAAGTCACTGATATACATTATGCCGGATGATTTTACGGAATCTGATTACTTGTTGTAAGTAACCCATTCATAGTAAGCTGTGAGAGGAGTTTTGCCGTTGAAAGCCTTGAGCCAGTCATCAACAGTCTTGCCAGGCCATGCGTTCATCATGATCTTGCCAGGTGTTGTAGGAATGTTCTGTGTAGCTTCATAAGCCTTCTTGCCGTCAACGTACCATGTGATCTTTCCAGGCTGCCAGTCAAATCCGTATGTATGATATCCCTGTGATGCATCGAAGCCGAGATCATACATGTATTCGTGGTCGCCCTTGCCGTTTGTATAGTAGTTGAACTGTACTTTTGTTGTGTCCTTGCCGAGAACTTCTACGTCGATCTCATCCCAAGGATTGTTGTCAGAAGGACCTGTGTAAGTGAAGAATGAAGAAACAACGCCGTCATTCTTTATAGCCTTCATTGAAGTTTCGTAGTAACCGTAGCCGTAGAACTTGTTTGTACGGAATTCGCCGCCTGAGTACTGAGGGTTCCAGTCAGGATTGCTGTCGTTTCCGTATTTCTTGTCGATCTTGAGTTCGAGGTGATTGCCGTTGATCACTGCGTTCTGCTTGTACCACCAGCAGTCGAAAGGTTTGCCGTTTGTCCATCCGTCAGAAGCAAAGAAGTCACCGGCCTTGCCTGTACGGAAATCAGATACCATTGTTGCAGAAGCGTTGAATGTGCCTTTCCCGCCCTGGCTCTGACCCTGGTTCGGGTTCTGATTCTGGCCCTGGTTAGGATTCTGGTTCTGACCCTGGTTCGGGTTCTGATTCTGACCCTGGTTAGGATTCTGTGAATTTCCGCTCTTCTTGTATGTTACCCACTGATAACGTGCTGTGAGAGGAGTTTTGCCATTGAAAGCCTTGAGCCAGTCATCAACAGTCTTGCCAGGCCATGCGTTCATCATGATCTTGCCCGGTGTTACAGGAATGTTCTGTGTAGCTTCATGAACCTTCTTGCCGTCAACGTACCATGTGATCTTGCCAGGCTGCCAGTCAAATCCGTAAGTGTGATAACCTTCAGAAGCATCGAAGCCGAGGTCGATCATCTTTTCGTGATTGCCTGTGCCGTTTGTATAGTAGTTGAGCTGTACCTTTGTTGTGTCCTTGCCGAGAACTTCAATGTCGATCTCATCCCAAGGGTTGTCATCAGAAGGACCTGTGTAGGTGAAGAATGAAGAAACAACACCGTCATTCTTGATAGCCTGCATAGATGTTTCGTAGTAACCGTAGCCGTAGAATTCGTTTGTACGGAATTCGCCGCCTGAGTAAGCAGGGTTCCAGTCAGGGTTGCTGTCGTTTGTCCACTTCTTGTCAACTGAAAGTTCAAGGTGATCGCCCTTGATCTGAGCGTTCTGCTTGTACCACCAGCAGTCAAAAGGCTTGCCGTTTGTCCATCCGTCAGAAGCGAAGAAGTCACCGGC
>Ga0247610_10001808_pt1 | contig 25759 bp, 18 predicted proteins | sample 174DNAGHGhighgp2_FD_193483 | JGI IMG/M metagenome (GOLD analysis project Ga0247610, IMG submission 193483) | Sheep rumen microbial communities from Palmerston North, Manawatu-Wanganui, New Zealand - 1742 DNA GHGhigh gp2 | ecosystem: Host-associated > Mammals > Digestive system > Stomach > Rumen...
CGACCTTCTCCATAGCTTCAAACTTCTTCTTGAAGCCGACGATCGTGATTATCGTGGTAACAATGTCTGTAACAAGGATCACCGTAAAGAAGACAAGAACTCCGATCCTGACAGGATAATGAATAAGGGATATGAGATGCTTTACGATCGGGTGCAGGACATAGATTCCGAGAGATGCTGCGATGCCCCAGTAGATATAGAATCTCAGACAGATGTAACCTCTGAAGTTGAGCTTGTAATCCGAATAATCCCACCAGCGCATATGGAAGACGTGGTAAAGGATCACACCTGCAACGAGCTCAACAAGCGTACATGCGGCAGCCATTCCGAAGAATATGATGAAGAAGTTTTCCTTCAAGGGCTCGAAAAGCCAGACCGCAGCATAAAAGCCCAATCCGTAGACAGGACATAAGGGTCCTGCCAAAAAGCCCCTGTTGATGAACTTCTCCTCGGTAATACCGTAGTAAATGACTTCAACTACCCACCCGATGAAGCTGTAAATAAAGAACATCAGATAGGACTCTACGAACGGATAAGGTAAACTCATTCTTTTCTTGACCTCATTACTCTGTATCCGCCGTCGATAGAAAGCGTCTCGCAATTGCCAAAGAGCTCTTTCATCTTATCCATTGTAGAAGGTGCGCCCTGCTTGCGCTGCAGAACGACATAGAGATATCCGCCCGGATTAAGAACTTCAAAAGCCTGCTCATAGAAGCTGAATACAGTCTTCTTGCCTGCTCTTACCGGAGGATTTGTCGCGATGATATCAAAATGTTCATTCCTTACGCCGAACAGAATGTCGCTCGACATGAATCTGCAGTTTACGCCGTTGTTTACGGCATTCTCTCTTGCGAGTGCGACTGCTCTGGAATTGATATCCACGCCTGTTACATCAAAAGCCATAAAGCATGACTTTATTACGATCCCGACGATGCCCACACCGCATCCAAGGTCAACAAAGCGCTCCATCTTGGGGCCTCTGGACTTGATGTCCTTAACGAGGGTATCGATCAGAAGATTTGTTCCGAAGTCTACTTCCTTTCTCGAGAAAACCGATGAATCCGTGGTGAATTCAAAGTTGATCCCGTTCATTCTGTACGGGATCACTTTTCGATCTGAGGGAGTAACCGGATTTGGGTCAAAATACTGTGTCATGGTAACTTATTCTTTAATCCTGTCTTTCCTATTACTGCTACGAGCGGAAGTCCTAAAACTATTAAAACGGCTGCTTCTCCGGCCGCAACTGTGAGCATTGTAAACAGAACTTCCTGCCATGTTACTGTGTCAAACAAAAGGAACGGGAGATAACCTCCGACGATAATGCCGTTAGAGACTACCGGCGGGATTATTCCGAGCCACATATTCTTCTTGCCGATGATCCTCGAGAAAATACCTGCGATTACTGTCGCAAGCGTACCGCCGATGATATCGACAGGTCCCAAGCTGTCAGGATTTATAAGGTTCGATACGAGACACCCTACCGCAAGTCCGGGGATCATGTTAAATGAGAAGATCGGAAATACCGTCATAGCTTCAGATATCCTCGCCTGCACAGGTCCGTATGAGATCGGTGCGAGGAAATATGTGAGCACGATATAGAGCGCAGCGGCGATGCCGTTGAAGACGACAAATCTTATAAGATTCCTGTTCTTTTTCTGCTGTGCAATACTTCTTGCCATAATTACATCATTGAACGAATGATATCGTTTATCTGCGCGATCCTTATTGTTCTGCTCCAGGGCATTTCGGGCGCCTGGATAAGTCCCTTTGCAATTGCATTTGCGCAGGACTCGAATTCGAAAACATAACCCTTTATAAAGTCGTACTTTACTTCTTCCTCATCAAGGAGATCATCATCCGCCGAATAAAGAGCTATCTTTCTGTAATTGTTGATGTTCGTGAGCCTGATCTTGCCCTTCTCGCCAATAATGACACCGTCTTTATCGGTATTTGCGCACATCGTGACATAGAAATTGCCCAGGATGGAGCCGTCATCGGTCTCCATTGTGTATGTCGTATCACGGTCGATCCCGGATGAGTCTTTTCTTGCAAATACCCTGGACACCTTGATGTCATCGCCCATAAACGAGAGCGCGAAATTCGTCGTGTAAACACCGAGGTCAAGGTAGCTTCCGCCGCCTAAAACAGTGCTGTTGAGCCTCGGAACATTCTCGATATCGTATCCGAGATTGGCGGTTACGTACTTAACCTGTCCGATCCTGCCCTTCGCTATCCAGTCAAGCGCTGTCTTATGGAGCGGGAGATAGGATGTCCACATCGCTTCCGCAACGAATACGCCCCTGTTCTTTGCCTCAAAGAAGATGCTGTCAGCTTCAGCCTTGCTCATAGCGAAAGGCTTTTCGATCAGGACATTCTTATATTCCTTGATGCAGAGGATCGCATGTTCGTAGTGGTATGTGTTGGGTGTTGCGATATAAATGAGGTCGATGTCCGGAGACTTTGCGAGCTTCTCATAGCCGGCGAAGACCTTTGCATCAGGACAGTGAGCAGCAGCAAATTTCTTTGCCTTGGCTCTTTCCCTTGACGCCACACCTTCAATTCTTACCTTCCTGCTGCCCTTAAGAGCATCTGCCACTTTTGCAGCAATCGTTCCGCAGCCTAAGATACCGACTCTGAGCATATATTTGACCTCTAAATTATAATATTTACGCAACTTCTTAATTTTATTGAGGGTTGGAAGGTGTGTCAATCTATGAATTACACAAGCCTTATCTTATAGACATTGAGGTGTTCTTGTTTTATTTTTATTGCTGAAGATTTCGAAAAGAGAACGTTCTGTGACCATAGGTTTTTTGAATAAGTTATCACCCAGGAAGAGAGGCATCGTATACCTCCTTTTGTCGTCATTTGCATTTGCATGCATGGCTTTGTTCATTAACCTCGCAGGAGACATGCCCGTCTTCCAGAAGGCGTTTTTCAGAAATCTCGTTGCGATAATAATGTCATATACGATCCTTTTCAGAACACCTGAGAAATTTAAGATAAAGAAAGCTTCTTTCCCGTTTGTGTTCCTGCGCGCATTCTTCGGCACGATAAGCGTTATCTGCAACTTCTACGCGATATCCGCCACGAACATGTCTGATGCCATGATGCTCAACAAGCTCTCGCCTTTCTTTGCGATGCTGACGTCGATAATCATCCTTAAGGAAGCTGCTGACGGCTTCCAGTGGGCATGTATCCTCACCGCTATCGCCGGTGCCGTATTTGTCGTAAAACCGTCTTTCCTGTTTGGAAATATGGGCGTTTCGGGAGATAATCTCTTCCCTCTGTCAATAGCTCTTATCGGAGGCATCTTTGCAGGTATCGCTTATGCATTCTTAAGAAAAGCAACGGTCAAGGGAGAAAGAGGGATCATTGTAGTAGCATTCTTTTCGACATTCTCATGCGTCACACTGATCCCGTTCATAATCGCCACTTACCAGCCTATATCATGGCTGCAGTTCTTCTACTGCTGCATGACCGGCGTGGCAGCCTGCTTCGGACAGTTGTTCATTACTTCCGCATATTCAGCTTGCCCTGCAAAGGAAATATCAATATACGACTATTCGACCGTAATCTTTACGGCTCTGCTTGGTCTTATCTTCTTAGGTGAGATACCGGACGTGATAAGCATAACAGGATACGCGATAATCATCGGCGCATCCGTCATGAACTATCTTTACAACAACAATCACTTAAGATTCAAAAAGTCCTGAACGTCCTTTAATGAAGGCAGGATAATGTCTGCCAGGCTCTTCATCTCATCGTCGGGCATTATAAGGTCCGGAACCATTACCGTGTAAAGACCTGAAGCCTTGCATGACCTTACTCCGTTAAACGAATCCTCAAGACCTACACCCTCTTCGGGCTTTACGCCCAACGCATCGCAGGCAAGAAGGAATATCTCGGGGTCGGGTTTTGATCTTTTTACCTGGTCTCCTGTTACCAAAGCATCGAAAAAAGGCAGCGCGCCCAAAGGCCCCATCTGCGAAGTCACTTCCTCTCTGGAAGATGAAGATGCGATGGCAAGCTTCATGCCTGCCCTCTTCATTGCACTCAGAAGCTCTATCGTATGTGGCTTTAAAGGCACCTGGCCTTTATCTGCCATGCCGTTATAGATGACTCTCAATTCTCTCTCATAAGGCTCGCCGGGCTCTCCGTAAACTCTTTTGAACTCATCCACGGTAGCCTGCTTATTCTTTCCGATAACGCTTATTCCGTATTCGCGGATACCTGCAAAACCGTATTTCTCACCTAACTGTTCCCAAATGGAAAGGACTGTCCTCTCTGAATCGAGGATCAGTCCGTCCATATCAAAAACAGCAGCTTTAAAAGTCCTGTTTATGTGCTCCATCATACCTCCATGGTTCCTTCGAAAACCTTGGCGCAGTTGCCTGTCATGAAGACAGTATCATCTGTGTAGTTGATGATGAGGTCACCGCCCTTAAGGATTACCCTGATGTCTTCGCCCTTCTTGCACAAGCCGTTCTCGCAGGCTGCAACTACTGTAGCGCATGCGCCTGTTCCGCAGGCCATTGTCTCGCCTGAGCCTCTCTCCCATACTCTCATCTTGAGTGTATGGTCATCTATGACTTTGACGAACTCTGTGTTGACTCTTTCGGGGAAGATGTCAGTCGAATATTCGAACTTGGGACCGATGGTATTAAGGTCAAGCACATCAACAAGATCAGTGAATACAACGGCATGAGGGTTGCCCATGGACACTGCCGTAATATTATATTGATCGCCGTCTATATTTACGGGAACGTTGATCGCCTTGTCTCCGGGGAGCGTGCAGGGGATCTTCGGCGGATAAAGTTCTGCCTTGCCCATGTCGACCTTTACTCTTGAAGCGACACCGCCCAAAGTCATGATCTCAAGCGTCTTGATGCCGCTCTTTGTCTCGATCTTCATGTGTCTCTTCTTGTGGCCGCGCTCATCGTACATGTACTTTGCAACGCATCTTATGGCGTTGCCGCACATCATGCCCTCAGAACCGTCAAGATTGAACATGATCATCCTGCAGTCAGCAACCTTTGAAGGAGCGATAAGGACGATACCGTCGCCGCCGACACCGAAGTGTCTGTCACTCATGTAGACAGAGAGTGATTCAGGTGAGGATACCATGCTCTCCATGCAGTCGATGTAGATATAATCGTTGCCCGCGCCCTGCATCTTGATGAAGTTGATCTTACGGCGCTTGTCACGCATGTTGTTGATGTCAACGAGCTCTGTGTTGATCTCGGAGAAGTGGCTCATGAGAGAGTCAGCAAGAGCGTCAGCGGTATCGATAGCCGTAAGGCAGGGGATGCCGAGCATAACTGCTCTTCTTCTGAGCTTAACGGAGTCTCTTGCAGGAAGTCTTCCCTTTGCGGATGTGGAGATGATGTAATTGATCTTGCCGCTCTCAAGAAGAGTCATGGTGTTGTTCTCGTCAGATTCATGGATCTTGGAGACAGCCGTAACTTCCATGCCTGCCTGTCTTAATGCATCAGCCGTGCCGTGTGTAGCATAGAGCTTGAAGCCCATGAGGTCGAACTTCTTTGCGATCTCGACGATCTCCATCTTGTCGGAATTTCTTACCGTGATGAATACGCCGCCGCGCTTGTACATCTTGTAGCCTGCTGCTACAAGGCCCTTGTACAGAGCTTCGGAGAGGTTTCTGCCGACGCCTAATACCTCACCTGTAGACTTCATCTCAGGTCCTAACTGGGTATCAACGTCTGTAAGTTTTTCGAATGAGAATACAGGTACCTTAACAGCAGTGTAAGGTGACTGTCTGTAGAATCCGGTACCGTAATCCATGTCGGCAAGCTTTGTTCCGAGGCTTACTTCGATGGCAACATCCACCATCGGGATGCCTGTAACCTTGCTCATGTAAGGAACAGTTCTTGATGCTCTCGGGTTGACCTCGATAACATAGATCCTGTTGTCCTTTACGATGTACTGGATATTTACGATACCTGTTGACTTAAGGCCGTCACAGAGTGCAATCGTTGTATCTGCGAGTTTCTTGTACATATCGTCGTAGATATGCTTTGCAGGATACATGGCGATGGAGTCACCTGAGTGGATTCCGGCACGCTCGACGTGTTCCATAAGGCCCGGAATAAGGACATCCTTGCCGTCGTAGATCGCATCTACTTCGATCTCCTTGCCCTGGATATACTTGTCGATGAGGACAGGATTCTCAATGCCCTGGGCGAGGATGATCCTCATGTACTCGTTTACATCTTCGTCGTTGAAGGCGATGATCATGTTCTGGCCGCCAAGAACGTAGGAAGGTCTTAAGAGCACAGGATATTCAAGTGCGTTTGCAGCCTTGAGAGCTTCCTCAAGCGTGAGTACTGAGAAGCCCTTAGGTCTTGCGATTCCGAGGCGCTCCAGAAGTGCGTCGAATCTCTCACGGTCTTCTGCCATGTCGATTGAGTCAGCAGATGTGCCGATGATGTTGATATTATTCTCGGATAATGTTTTCGTGAGCTTGATAGCTGTCTGGCCGCCAAATGCAACGACTACGCCGAACGGCTTTTCCTGATGTACGATGTTCATTACGTCTTCAGGTGTCAAAGGCTCGAAATAAAGTCTGTCGCCTGTATCGAAGTCTGTTGATACGGTCTCAGGGTTGTTGTTTACGATAACTACCCTGTAGCCTAATTCGCGGAGCGCGTGTACGCAGTGAACTGCAGCATAGTCGAACTCGATTCCCTGGCCGATGCGGATCGGGCCAGAACCGAATACGATTACTGTCTGCTTGTCCTTGTCGCCTGCCTTCTCGAAATCAGCTTCATTCTCGCCGCCCTCTTCAGGTCTGTTGAATGTAGCGTAGAAGTAAGGTGTGTGCGCTTCGAACTCGCCTGCGCATGTATCAACCATCTTGAAGGTAGGCTTGAGTTCATATGTAACGGGCTTTCCTGTGATCCTTGCGATCGCCTTGTCAGTGAAGCCGAGCTTTTTTGCCTTTACGTATTCATCGAAAGAGATATCCCTTCCGCAGATCGCCTTTTCGAATTCGACAAGGTTCCTGATCTTTGCGAGGAACCACATATCGATCTTCGTCTCTTTATTGATCTCCTCGATTGGGACGCCTCTTCTGATCGCTTCGGCAACATAGAAAAGCCTCTCATCCGTAGGTGTTACGCAGCGCTCCATAAGGTCTTCGTCTGCAACTTCCTCCATCTTCTTTAAGTGGAGTGTATCTGCGGAGATCTCTGCGCCTCTTACTGCCTTCATGAGGGCACTCTCGAAGGAATCTGAGATCGCCATGACTTCGCCTGTTGCCTTCATCTGTGTGCCGAGATTTCTCTTGGCATATACGAACTTGTCAAAAGGCCACTTCGGATACTTTACCGCAACGTAGTCCAGTGCAGGCTCGAAAGCCGCATATGTATGGCCGGTTACCGCATTTACGATCTCGTGGAGTCTGTAGCCTATAGCGATCTTTGTGGCAACCTTAGCGATCGGATAACCTGTTGCCTTTGAAGCAAGAGCCGAAGATCTTGAAACTCTCGGATTAACTTCGATTACCGCATACTCGAATGAGTTCGGATTGAGTGCGAACTGGCAGTTACAGCCGCCTTCAACGCCCAAAGCTTCGATGATGTTAAGTGATGCGGTCCTGAGCATCTGATACTCTTTATCAGAGAGGGTAACAGCAGGAGCGATAACTATTGAATCGCCTGTGTGTACGCCGACGGGGTCTAAGTTCTCCATCGAGCAGACCGTGATAACGTTGCCGTCCTTATCTCTTATAACTTCGAACTCGATCTCTTTCCAGCCTGCGATGCCACGCTCAACAAGTATCTGTGTAATAGGAGACAGGGCAAGACCGTTTCTTGCGATCTCATGGAGTTCATCCCTGTCCTTAGCGATTCCGCCGCCTGTTCCGCCTAATGTGAAGGCAGGTCTTACAATGACGGGGTACCCGATCTCTTCAGCAAAATCCATAGCATCCTCAACTGTCGTTACGACCTTTGAGGGGATGCAGGGCTGGCCGATCGCTTCCATCGTATCCTTGAACATCTGACGGTCTTCAGCCTTGTCGATACACTCGGGCGAAGAGCCTAAGAGCTTAACTCCGTGGGATTCAAGGAAGCCTTCCTTGGCAAGCTGCATGCAGAGTGTGAGCGCAGTCTGACCGCCAAGTCCTGAAAGGATCGAGTCAGGCTTTTCTGTCTCGATTATTCTCTTTACTGTTGTAAGTGTAAGAGGTTCGATGTATATCTTGTCTGCCATCGACTTGTCGGTCATGATGGTGGCCGGGTTGGAATTGAGGAGTACGATCTCGATGCCGTCTTCTCTTAATGCGCGGCAGGCCTGTGTGCCTGCATAGTCGAACTCAGCGGCCTGTCCGATTACGATCGGGCCGGATCCGATAACAAGGACTTTACGTATAGTTTTATCAAGCGGCATATTATTTCTCCTCCCTGTTTTCCATCATGCTTATAAAGTTATCGAAAAGGAATTCCGTATCCTTAGGACCACCGCATGCTTCAGGGTGGAACTGTACAGAATAAGCGGGCTTATCAAGATACTTGATTCCTTCGTTTGTTCCGTCGTTAACGTTGACGAAATATTCTTTCGCGATATTGGTATCGATCGAATTGCTCTCGACCTGATATCCGTGGTTCTGTGATGTGATGTAGACTCTTCCCGTCTCAAGGTTCTTAACAGGGTGGTTAGCACCTCTGTGGCCGTACTTGAGCTTGGATGTCCTGAAGCCGTGAGCAAGTGCCAGGATCTGGTGGCCCAGGCAGATGCCCATGATCGGAATTCCTGAATCCTTCAAGACCTTCATGGTCTCGATAGCTTTGATGTTGTCCTCAGGATCTCCCGGGCCGTTTGAAAGGAAGATTCCGTCAGGTGCGATCTCCATTACCTTTGCCGCATCAGTATCTGCGGGAAGGAGATGAACTTCACATGCTCTTTTCGCGAGCTCTCTTGCGATATTGTTCTTGATGCCGAAGTCGAACATAGCAACCTTGAACTTAACTTCGCCCTCAGGTGATACGACTTTCTCTTCGGGAGTTGTTACCTCTTCAACGGGATCCTTGATCTTATATGCCTTGATCTCATCTAAGGTGAACTCATCAGGACGGTCGCAGATAGCACCGTTCATCGTACCCGATTCTCTCAGGCACTTTGTAAGCGCTCTTGTGTCGATGCCCTTAAGCCCCGGGATGCCCTGCTCCTTGAGGAATGTATCAAGATCTGTCTCACATCTGAAGTTTGAAGGAAGGTCGCAGACTTCTCTTACGATATAACCTGAGACATTTATTTTCGAGCTCTCCATATCGGGAGTGATTATTCCGTAGTTGCCTATCAGGGGGAATGTCTGGACTACTGCCTGTCCCTTATAGCTCGGGTCTGTCAGTGTCTCAAGATAAGCTGTCATTGCCGTAGTAAATACTATCTCGGAAATGACACTGCCTGAAGCTCCCATCGCTTCGCCTTCGTAAACGTTGCCGTTCTCCAATACAAGATAACGTTTCATTTCATCATGCCCCCTTTTATAAAAAAGGCTTTTCTGTTGAGAGAAAAGCCTTAGAAATCAAATCATCCAAGAAGTATCTTGCGCACCATGCTCATCATCTGTTCCTTCTCGATAACATCCTTATGCCTTATTTCAAGAGATGGTAATTCTGAAATAGACTGAGGAATCTCAAGTCCGCTCTCTTCGGCAAGTTCGGCAATGATATCCGGTATCGGCTTATTGTCGGAATATCCGGCTCCTCTCAATGCGTCCATAACTGCCGGTGCGAACTTGAACGGAGAAGCCGTGGATGCGAATACCGTCTTGCTCTCATCACCTGATCTTGTGTGATATCTTCCATAGATGTTAAAACCTACTGCCGTGTGAGGATCGATAACGTGATCCGTGCGGTCATATACTTCAAGAATGGTCTTGGATACGCCTGTCTCATCAGCAAAGCCGCCAACAAAGAGTCTCTGCAGAGACTTCAATGTGTCTTTATCGACACTGTACTTGCCCTTCTCGAAAAGATCGTTCATCCATACTGTTACCTTCTGATAATCCTTGTCCGTAACCTCGAAAAGAAGTCTCTCGAGATTTGAAGAGATAAGGATATCCATAGAAGGTGATGTCGTCTTATAGAACTCTCTGTTGCGGTCGTAGATACCGCTGGAGAAGAAGTCACAGAGGACCTTGTTGCGGTTGGAAGCGCAGATAAGCTTTCTTACCGGAATGCCCATCTGCTTTGCAAACCATGCGGCAAGGATGTTACCGAAGTTGCCCGTAGGAACAACGATATTGAAGGACTCTGTAAGATCCATCTTTCCTTTTCTGATAAGTTCAACATATGAATATACGTAGTAAGCGATCTGGGGAGCAAGTCTGCCCCAGTTAATGGAGTTCGCAGAAGAGAGCATGACGTCATGCTCATCAAGGGTAATGGCAAATTCCATGTCACCGAAGATCTGCTTTACGCCCGTCTGGGCATCATCAAAGCAGCCGTTAACAGCGATTACATGTGTATTGGATCCGCCTGTCGTTGTCATCTGAAGCTTCTGTGCTTCGGAAACGCCGCCCGTCGGATAGAATACGATGATCTCTGTTCCGGGAAGATCCTTAAAGCCCTCAAGTGCAGCCTTACCCGTGTCACCCGAAGTAGCTGTAAGGATGCAGATCTTCTTATTTGTGCCGGTCTTCTTCGCAGCAGCGGTCATAAGATGAGGCAGGAGCTGGAGTGCAACATCCTTGAATGCGCACGTAGGTCCGTGCCAAAGCTCTAAGATATATTCCCTGTCGTTATATTCGTTCATCTGAACGAGAGGAACGGGGTTCTCGCCCCACTTCTCTTCAGCGTAAGCCTGTCTTGTATATTCGAGGAGTTCAGCTTCCGTAAAATCAGTAAGGAACTTTGAAAGAACAAAAGCAGACAGTTCATAGAACTGCATCGTCTGCATTCTCTCCAAGTCTTCCTGTGTAAGCTGAGGAATAGTCTCAGGCACAAAAAGACCGCCGTCCGGAGCGATGCCCCTTATGATAGCTTCGCTTGAAGAAAACTTTCCTTCATATCCTCTTGTGCTTATATAGTTCATGTCTATGCTCCTTGAGACGCCGTAGTAGTTCCTGCAGTATATGCTGTCAACTCAGTTGATGTAGTCGTTTCAGAAGTGGTAGTCTCTGATTCGCTCTGTGAACTGCCTTCAACACCGATCATGTGCTTTGCGGTATCGGAAGGCATATTCGCTGTACTGTACGTTCCGAAGCTTGATTCATATGCACTTGCAAGAGCTGAAACCTCAGGGTCGAATCTGTTGCGATAAAACTCTCTGTGGAGGTATTCGAGCTTGTCCTGTGCATTTCCTCCTGCTTCGATCTGTTTTACCAGAGGAATAATACCAAAGATGATGAGAAGCGTCACTAGTAACATTGACAGAATTACAACGCCAACGACGACTAAACTTTTCATCCTCTCTCTAGGAGATTTTATATCCTCAATATCTATTGAATCATCGGGGAGCTCGTCAGCGACTCCGCCCGAACGCATCATGATATCTCTTCTCTCTTTGGAAGATGCCATTTGAGGCGGTTCGGAAGTCTTCTGGGCCTTTGTAAGGATAGGCGCCTGGAAGTTGGCCCTTGCGGCAGGAGAAGTTCCTGAAGCCATCTGGGCATTCTTAAGCTTTCCGGCGATATCTGCAGGCGGAAGATCCGGCGGAGGGTTCTTGATATCCTCTCTGACCATCCTCAGTGCTTCCTGCGCGATAGTAAGATACTGCTCTGTTCCGAGCACGCCCTGAATAGCAAAAACAAGGCTGCCTTCAGCTCTCTTGAACTGTCCCTCTCTTGCAAGGCAAAGTCCGAATATCAAGGCAGGATCTCCCCACTTCTGATACTGTGAGATCAAAGGCTTTAAGAATATCTGTGCAACGTCAGTGCCTTCGCCCTGGCTGTTCTGCAATGCTCTGTTGTACTGGCGTACGATACGGGCCTTCTCTTCGTTGCTCACATCGAAAAGAATGAGACTCGACTCATTAATCGGCTGTATTAACATACATAAGCTCAGATAGTCGTGCATTCAATCAATCCTTTCAAAGTGGCTCTGATCTGACCCGCAAGATAAAGCGATCCGGTGGCAAGAATTACCATGCCGTCGCTAAGTGATTTTGAGTATGCGAGCTTCGTTCCTTCGCAGGCATCGGGGCATACCTCCAAATCGTCGCTGATATTATACACATTATTTATTTTATGTGCGAGAACATCAGCCGGTTCGCTTCTGGGGTTATCGGGCGTTACCGTAACCGCGCTCTTTATGTTGATCCCGCAGGTCTTATAAGCATCAAGTATACCCTCAACATCCTTATCTGCCATAACCCCCATAAGAAGTCTTACAGGTTTGCCTCTAAGTGATCCACCGAGCATCTCGTTCATAGTGGCGCCAAGGCTTAATGCACCCTGCGGATTGTGGCCGCCGTCGATAATGATCACGGGCTTAGTGCTCAAAAGCTCAGCCCTGCACTTCCATCTTGCAAGAGCGATGCCTTCCTTTATGGCATCTTCAGGAATGCCGCACTTTCTGCAGGCTTCAATGGCAGTAACAGCATTTCCTATCTGATGCCTGCCGTTAAGATATGTCGAAAATACCGTGCCGTCATAAGTGAATTCCATCCTGCCGTCTTCTGTAAACACAGCGCTGTCATATGCAGCCTTGCTTCCGGCAAATGAAATACCGATCTTCTTTTCAGAGGCTTTCTCAAGAAGGACTGATCTTACATCAGGCTTCATCTCTTCAGGAAGGATCATAAGGTCAGGATCGAAGCATACCGCAGGCGAACCTTCCTTGAAGATCCCTGCCTTCTCACCTGTTATCTCTTTTATCGTGCTGCCAAGAACTCCCGTGTGGTCAAGACCCATAGCGGTTATTACCGTTACAAGGGGATCCTTGATTATGTTCGTCGAATCAAGCCTTCCGCCAAGACCTACCTCAAGCACTGCAACGTCGATCTTCTTCTCGGCGAAATAGAGAAAACTGATCGCAGTGATGAGTTCGAACTCCGTAGGCTCATCGCACAAGCCCTTGCTGACCATCTTTTCGCGGGCTGCCTTTACCTGGTCTGAGAACTTTGAAAGGCTCGCGGGATCGATCTCTCCGTAGGAATCGTCTTCCACCAAACGGAGAAGGCCCTCTTTGCCGTCAATGATCCTTATACGCTCCGAAAATCTCTCAAGATAAGGCGAAGTAAAGACACCCACAGTCTTTCCCGATGCTGCCATTACCGATGAGATAAATGTGGCAACAGAGCCTTTGCCGTTAGTGCCGGCTATATGGACAGACTTAAAGCTGTCCTGGGGGTTGCCCAGAAGATCCATGAGTGTGGTGATACGTTCAAGTCCGGGTTTGATGCCGAATTTCAATGCTCCTGTTAAAAGCTCCGGCACCTTGGAATCAGGCATCGGCGGCTTCCTTCCCGGAAGAAGCTTCTGCGGTCTTCTTATCTTCCGCATTGTAATCCACCATGTCCTTCTTCTTGAAGACCATGACCTTGCTCATTACATAATTGGCGATCATGATAAATACCGAATTGATGAGCTTGCAGAGATATTCATATGTGAATGCGAATGACCACGCGAAGATCTGCCAGACTGCCATGGGGGTGTTGATCGGAAGACCCGTAATGGATACGCAGGCCCAGATCATAAGCGAATAGAAGCCGATCTCAAGCACGAGGAAAGATAATACTCTCGCACCTGCAAAAGTTAAGAGCTCTCTTAAGACGCTTCCCTTTGACCTGAATACTGTGACCCTGTTTAAGAAATATGCTACAAGGACTGCAATGATCCAGCATACTATCTGGTTAATGATAAATTTAAGGGAGACCTCTTTGCCGAAGAGATCTACCATCATATCGGCTTTTACGAGCTTATCGAAAGCTACGTAGCAGATCCAGTTAACGGCTGTGGTAAGGCATCCGCTGACAAGATACATAAAAAGCTTACGTATCTTTTCCTGCTTCTCAGTAAGGCCTTCACCGCCGACGATAATCGTCTTAATAATTCCCATTTTCCATTACACCCTTTTCGGTCTCGGATTAGTCCTGTCAGAGACCATTCTCCTTATGATATATACAGAGATGGTTACAATGACCGCTTCAATAATAGCAATAACGAGAAAAACGTCAAATAAATAAGAGTACAAAAGCTCGGCTTTTTTGTCCGCAAATCTGTATCTGCTGACGGAACCGGTGGTCTTGTCAAGGTAGAAGAAATCACCGCTGCCGTCTTCTTCGATCAGGTAAATGATAAAATCCCCGTCGCCGTTCTCATAGCCTTGAAGGATCATATTTCCAGCATCAAATACAGCCGGCTTGAAATCATCAGGTATCACAACATCTGCCGGAACCTCAGCCAGCCTGAGGATGGAAGACTCTTTAATGACAATATTGCCGGGCTCATACTTGATGACTTTTTTAGTGCCGCTGTTATAAAAATACAGGCTCGATTCATTTCCGTCATAGAGGAAAAGGATTACGCTCGATACGCCGTCCTTGACGAATACCGGAACGCTGTAGCCGTTTATGGTCTTCATGGTCGGATAGAACCCGTCAGGAACTTTAGCATCTTCAGGCGGATCTAAGAATGTGTATGTTTTGCCTTCAAGATCCACAAGCGAGGAATTCTCAGGAATATTACTCTCTCGTCTTACAACATGCACGACGTAATGCATCTGGTTAATACCGTTTTGCGCCGTAACGTCTATAGTGACAAGGTTCTCGCCTGTATTAAGATGCTGGTTTCCGCCGATCTCGACAGCAGCCCAGAGATTGCTTGCCAGAACGCTTACCTGAAGATCAGTAACAGATCTCTCGACAGAGCAGGTATATTCGGTAATATTCGGATTGAAATCAGGCGAGATATTCGTTCCTCTTATCTTAAGGGAAGCGATCGTAGCATCAGATGAAAGACCTGATCTTCTTACAGGAACTGTCAGTCCGCTTCCGATCCTTGCTGTGATCTTTTTGTCCGGTGATTTGAACTCACCTATGGACTTGAATGTGAATCGGACTTCTCCTGAGACATCGGTTGCAAGCCTGAATGCGGCAGAAAATAAAACCACCTGTTCATCTGAATAAAACGATACAGTAGCATCTTCATCACCGCTGCCGTCATTTGCGACATTCATATTCTGATTCTGGTCCATGCCTTTGAAAACTACATCGTCACCTTTTCTGGAACCGTTGATATAGTAGCTGCCGACGGTCTCTTTGCCCTGGTCAAAGGATACGTATTCAGCTTTATCGAGATCGTAACTTATCTCTATCGGTCCGAATTCGGTAACACCCGGCATCTTGCTTGCAATGACATCAACGATGACGAGATCTCCCGGACCTACAAAGGTCTGGTTGGTCGTAGCGGAAATAACTATCTCCGTATCGGCATTTACCTCAACAGGATTAAGGTTCGCAAGACAGAATACAGAAACAAAAACAAGCGCAAAGACCGCTGATGCAGCCTTTGCAATTATCGTTCCTGTTTTTCTGTCGGACTTAATCTTAATCAAGGCAGGCTCCCGTATGATTCAGGCATATTGTTGTATACAGGAATCACGAATTCGAATGCGGCATCCGTCATGCCGATCGAAGCATAACTTCTGTAATATCTCATACCCTCAGAATACGCCATCATTATATTCTGCGCATACTGGTGGTTGTACTTTTCCGTTCCGTCATCAAGGACATCAAACTTCTGGAAATACAAAGTGTTCTGTCCCTTATCAATATAACCCGAAGCGATCCATATTGCACCGCCCTTTATAGCTTTTTCAACTGATGTCCAGGGCAGGAGGTAAGTTTTCTCGGTATCGGTGATCTCTTTGCCTTCCCAGTCTCTTCCCCACTGGGCATATTTTGCACCGTTGATCACGGCACCGCCGGGTTCAGTCGTTGCATATGCACCGATGTTATAGAAATTATAGTAGCCTTCGTAACCTGTTAGATCGCCTCTTGACAAAGCAGACTCGCCGTTATAACCCATCTCCTGGATTATCCTGCTCGCAAGGAAATACGGGGATACACCCGCTTCCTTTCCTGCTTCATAAATGATCTGTGCATAATCATAGTCAGCAGAGCCGTCCATGAACGAACCCTTGATGATCTCCTTTACGCCTTCCACCGTATGGACTTTGGAATCAAATCCGAGCATCTCGAATGCGAAGACCTTTTCGGGTGTTAAGAAATTTCTGGGATCCATGAAATAACTTACCACTTCCGTCTTGGCCGCCATCCAGTCGGGCTTATCGTAAACCTTGCTGTTCTGCTTCACATAACGCGGATGTTCAGACTTCTGGACAAGGCTCCTGCCGTAACTGTTCTCAGCATCCAACGCATTGCCGAACGAGAGATTCGTATAGTAAGGCGTGAAGATATAGCTGGGCTTAAGACAGTGGAGAAGCCACAATCCGCTGTAGTAGCTCTTCGGGAATTTGGAGAGGGTATTCTCATTGAAATCTCCCCTGTCATCTCCATTCAGGAGATAGAATCTGTAGGAATCCGAAGAACCGTCAAAACTGTTTACAGTCATCGTTATGACTGTCTCGCCTTCAGGGATCTCGAAAATCTCGCCCTGTGAAAGGCTCCTCTGGCTTCCGTTGGAATCGGCAACTATCGTGACTTCCGCAGAATAACCTTCAAGCGCAGAGCATCTTAATGCGATGCCGGTAGAGCCTGCATTGCAGTAAGCATAGTCGCGGGTGAGAAAATCGAATTTAGGATAGATATTTATCACATCGGCCGACTGGGCATCCTGGATATAAAGACTTGCGAGAGTACCGTTGACGGGAACGATACCGGCCTTGGCCCTCTCGACGTCATAAGTGTTCTTGTCCATGTCAGTGAGCTTAACGTTATTGACGCCGTCACCGCCTGTTACTGCCATATATGTGCCGTCGAAATATGCGAATTCCCTGGACTGGATCATTGTAAAGTCAACATCATTTTCCAGATCCATACCTGTTCTGCTGACGCAGATATAATAGCAGTTCGATACGCTCGAAATGCCTGTTTCCTTTGCAACGGCATCAACGTCCTGTTTTCTTCCTCTGAGCATTGCATAAGGAATTCCGGGGTTCTCATTCGAGCCGATAAGCTCGCCCTTAAGATCGTAAAGCGATACTCTGATATCATCAGATATTCCGGCAAAATTTATATAGCAGTCACTGTCTTTGCAGTCGATCATGTACCAGGAATTGGAAGCACCTACAGGGATCGAAGACTCCTCGACCGAATCAGGCTCTATCATGAGCTTTGCAGGTATCGTGATCTCGCCGCCGGAAATAACAGTTCCTCTTCCGTCCGAGCTTCTCAGGAGCGCATATACCTCATGTCTTCCGGGTGCGACATCTGCAGTATCCCAGGACAGAGTGAATTCACGGTAACTGGAATTGCCGGTATTCTTATTGTCCGTGAATTTCAGATAACCGTAATAAAGCGATCCGTCGACGAAAAAGTCCGTTCTGACTTCATCTCCCGTCGCTGTATAAGAGCCTGACGATTCCCTGATCCCGACAGTATACTGTTCGGGAGAATCGATAGTGGATTCAAGACTGACATTGGAGATAACGCTTCCCATTCCTGCAGGCGTTCCGGAGGCACTTAATTTCCTGCTTTCTGAAGTGATCGCCTTATCGATCGCAACGACTCTGGAATTGTTCTTAAGGTCATCCATGATGTATTTAACTTCATCCTGGCGCACCTCGCCGTAAATGACACTGCAAAGGTCATTTGCAAACTTCTCATCGGATACTCCCGTGAGCAGATAATCAGGTGATGTCATTACAGAGATAACGTAATCGCCGCAGGATATGAGTCCGTCTTCCACACGGGATTTCGCGATCTCCACTTCGTCATTGGAAACAGATGTCAGAGCACCTGCTCTCGCAACGATATCGTCAGCTTTTTTCAGTGTCTTTTTGTCAGGATCCGAGATGCCTGTATCAAGGCTTATTGCCGTGATAACAGATGCGGCGACCGCAAGGACACCGAAAAGCACAGCTGCAATAAAATACTCAGGACGGCGTACATACATCGGTTAAGCATCCCTCCCGGTTATCTTATCCAATGTATATCCGTATGAAGGAACGAAATGATCCATGTAGTAATCGACCTCAGGCATATTCATCTCCCTGATGATCCTGCCTGTTGATTCCTTTGCAGCGGCAAATTCCGCATTGCCGGTGCTCTCTTCTCTTAAGCACTTGATATAGGCAGCGATCTTATCGGCAGCTTTAACGAGCTTATGAATAAGCTTTTCTTCTTCGGTGTTCTGTGAAGGATCAAGGAGCTCCAGATATTCGGCCCTCATCTCAGGGTCATCAGGAAGAAGCTCGACAAGGCTTGCCGCAGCCTCAGACTCGACTTCCTTATAAGCCTTTGTGATCTCCTTATTGCGGTACTTTATAGGCGTGGGAAGATCTCCCGTTAAGATCTCGGTGCAGTCATGAAACAGCGCATATGCCTGGACCTTGTAAGGATCAGGCAGGATGGCGCCCTCCTTATCCTTCGCGAATCTGTTGTGAAGGATCGTCAGACAATGCGCGATAACCGCAACGTCAAAACTGTGTTCTTTAATATTCTCTGTCCTGCTGTTGCGCATCAGAGCCCATCTTCCGATGTACTGCATGCGGTCGAGCATCGCAAAAAAGCCGTATTCTTCCCTGTTATCCATTCTTACTACTCCATTAACTCTTATAGATCTCGTTGAAGCTGCTTACCGCAAATGAATCAGTCATTCCGGCGATGTAGTCGGAAACATAGATCGGGAGCGGCGTGTCGATACCGGCTTTGTATTCAGGATGGTTCTTAACAAATTCGGCGAACTTCCTGATCGAGGATGACTTCGAATCCTCAGCCTTTTCGAGATTTTTGACAGCCTCATAATATGCGTCGAAAAGTCCTTCGAGCATTACGTCGCAGTACTTCTCATAAGTCTTTACTTTGCCTGCAGTGTAGATCTTGGCAACGTTCTCTTTGAGAGTGTGCTCAAGAGCATCACCTGCGTGGTCACTCATCATGATGCAGCCCTTGTCGATACTGTTCTCGATTATGTCCTGGACAAGGAAATTGATGATCTCGGAATTGGAGCTTCCGACGCCATCTGTTACGACAGGCACATCAAATTCGCTCGCGATAACGCCTGTTCTCAATGCGTCTTCAATATCTCTTCCGACATAAGCGATCTTGTCCGCAAATCTTACGACGCAGCCTTCCATCGTGGCAGGACCTTTACGGTACTTCTTCGGGATCAGATAAGACAGGTCTTCTTCCGTCTTATCGGTGCAGGGCACGAGCTTTCTCTCATCGTAATATTCACCGCAGTGGCAGATGATACCGTCCCTTACTTCAAATGTGAGATTAAGTCCGTAATCATCATTGTGCTTCTCCAGAATATTGAGCACGCGGAGTCCGTTGGATTCATGCTCGAAATAGAGCTTGGGATCGATCTCTTTGAGCTTCCTGTTAAGGACCCTCTCTCCGCTGTGTCCGAAGGGAGTATGTCCGACGTCGTGGCCTAAAGCGATCGCTCTTATAAGACCGACATTGAGATTCAGCGCGCTGCCTATCGTGGAGGCGATATAGTCTACATAGATGACATGCTCAAGTCTTGAGCAGATGTGGTCATTGGCAGGATTAAAGAAGACCTGTGTCTTGTGCTTGAGGCGTCTGAATGCCTGAGAGTATATGATCCTTCCCATATCACGCTCAAAGCAATTCCTGACATCGCCGTCGTCCTCAGGGACGATACGGCCACGTGACTCAGAACATTTGGTGGCATTGACGCTCAGGATCTTATCCTTCTGTACCTGAAGCATCTTGATCTTCGCTCTGGTCGCCTCGGAGATCTTATCTGATTTCCCGAGACAAGCAACACTGTCGGCGTAAAGATCCTGGAAGCTGAGATTATCTGACATCAGTTGTAGTCTCCTTCTAAAACGCGTTAAATTATTATACTACAAATGGTGTGCCCTATTCTAAAATGCCCTCTGTCAGGCCTTCGAAAGCCCTGCTGCGTTAGCGAGCATATTCTTCCTCATACCGTCGAAATCGACCGTCACGAGCGCATCTCCTCCGACAGGCTCGACTTTGAGTATCACTCCCTCACCGAATCTCGGATGAACGACCTTCATGCCTTCGAAAAGATCATTCGGTCCGAGCTGCCCCTCACGCTGCTGCGACTGCTTCTTCTTTTCAGCCGTAAACTGCGACTTGATAGCCGATGCGATCGACTTTTTGGACTTCTCCCTCTGAGTCTCACCCTGCGGAACATCCTTCGGGGTCTCCCTCTTCGAACCCATGAGATAAAGGAGTTCCGGATTGATCTCTTTTATGAATCTTGAAGGCTGGTTGCAGTTCGTCTGGCCGAAGAGCATTCTCTGCCTTGCGAGCACGATAAAGAGATTCTTCTTGGCTCTCGTTATCGCAACATACATGAGTCTCCGCTCTTCTTCTGTATCTTCCATGCTCTGGATCGAACGGTAGCTCGGGAAAACGCCCTCTTCAAGTCCGATGATGAACACTGCACCGAATTCAAGGCCCTTGGCGCTGTGGATCGACATGAGCTTTACAAAATCGTCAGTATCGTTAAACTCATCACCCTCAGTAAACAGCGAAGCATTCTCAAGATAAAGCCCTAAAATACCCTCTGTAGTATCCGCTGTGGCAGTATCGAAAAAGAAATCCTCATCGACCTCCACGGGGAGTCCGTCGCCGTCGTCGATCTCAAGAGTATCCATATCAACAGGCTCAGCGCGGTGCGCCTTGTCGTATTCTGCAGCTTCAGACAAAAGTTCCTTTAAGTTCTCGACGCGGTCGATTATCTCACCCTTCTTCTCGCGCTGCTCTGTGATCTCTTCGATGATGCCCGATTCGTTCTCGACATAGTCTACAAAGTGGGCAAAATCCATCTCGTCTTCCCTGAGCTTTACCTTCATCTCATTAATGAGATCCGTAAAAGCACAGATCCTGTTGGCAGATCTTGCGAGCTCCGGATAATCGACGGAATGCTCTGCGACTTCAAACATACTGATATTATCAGCCAGCGCATACTGCCTGATCTTCTCGATCGTGGCATCGCCGATGCCCCTCTTGGGCACATTGATAATGCGCTCAAAAGCAATATTGTCTCTGGGGTCATTGATGAGTCTCAGATATGCGAGAACGTCCTTGATCTCTTTTCTGTCGTAGAACCTCATGCCGCCATAGACTCTGAAAGGGATCCCAAGATTATGGAGCGTGGTCTCTATGTTACGTGACAGCGCGTTCATTCTGTAAAGGACAGCGCAGTCCGAGAACTTGAACTTGCCCTTGTCGACCATCATCTTGATGGTCCTGCCGACAAAGTCAGCCTCACCGGCGCTCGTATCGGCATTCATGACGATTATCTTCTCGCCCTGCTGGCCCTCAGTCCTGAGCCTCTTGCTCTTACGCTTTGTATTGTTGGAGATTACGCAGTTTGCCGCATCAAGGATCGTCTTCGTCGAACGGTAGTTTTCCTCGAGCTTGATGACCTTGGCGCCCGGAAAATCCTTCTCAAACTTCAGGATGAGCCTTACGTCAGCACCTCTGAAGGAATAGATGGACTGGTCATCGTCGCCTACTACGCATATATTGCCGCTGCCTGATGCAAGTTTCATGACCGCGCGGTACTGTGTCTCATTCGTATCCTGATACTCATCGACCATGATGTATCTGAACTTGGCCCTGTAAAGCTCGCAGATATCGGGATTCTGATCTAAGAGCTTTACCATGTTAACGAGGATATCATCGAAGTCCATCGCATTGTTCGCAATGAGCTTCTCCTGGTATCTCTTGTAGATCCTTGCAACAACGCCGAGGAAATATTCCTTGCCAGCCAGAAGCTGGTACTCCTCAACTCCGACGAACTTATTCTTGGCATTGGAGATCTCGATCTGGACGCTCTTGGGCTTGAACTGGCTGTCAGCGATATCGAGTTCTTTCATAGCTTCCTTAATGAGCTTTAGCTGGTCATCAGTATCTATGATCGAGAAATTCTGGGAATATCCCAAAAGCTCTGCGTGACGTCTTAAGAGCCTTGCGAAAATACTGTGGAACGTGCCGCACCAGATATACTTGGAACGGTCACCGACAAGTCCCTCGATACGCTGGCGCATCTCATTTGCAGCCTTATTCGTGAACGTGATCGCGAGAATAGATGAAGGTGCCACGTTATGCTTCTTCATCATGTAGGCTATACGGTATGTGATAACCCTTGTCTTGCCCGAACCTGCGCCTGCAAGAATGAGGAGCGGTCCGTCCAGATGGGTGACCGCAGCCTTCTGCTCCTTGTTAAGGCCTTCAAGGATCTGGTCCGCGTCCTGCTCAACAGAGGTCTCAGGCCCCTGTCCGTATATATCTTCGAGATCTCTGAAAAACTCGTCTGAATTGCTGAAAATATCGTCTGCCAAAGCAAAAATCTCCTAAGTAAAATCCGATTCTTAGAGATTATAACAGTTATCGTAAATATTAGCCGTCAATTAATGGGACAATTTTCTTAGAAGGCCTCGAAAAGCCCTTCAGGATCATGAGACCGATTACTTGAAAAATTTTAAAGAAAAAGATTTATAATATCTTCGTATGAGTGATAGTGGAAAAAGACATTTCAGATTAAGCGGCGCCCAGACGATACTTTTGGGCTTTGTAGTATTGATCCTTGCAGGAGCCATACTTCTTATGCTTCCCATCTCTTCCAGATCGGGAAAATGGACAAGCGTGACCGACGCTCTCTTCACGGCTACTTCGGCAAGCTGCGTTACCGGACTGGTCCTCTATGACACATGGACCCACTGGACATGGTTCGGCCAGCTCGTGATCCTCTCACTGATCCAGATCGGCGGTATGGGCGTTGTTACTATGACAACAGTCTTAAGCAAGATCGTCGGCAAAAAGCTCGGTCTTCAGGCAAGGACAACGATGCAGGAAGCAGTCTCTGCCCCGAACCTCGGTGAGATCATGAAATATACCAGGTTCATTTTCCTCGGATGTCTCATTTTCGAGGCTTTGGGAGCTGCCGCATTATCTCCGGTATTCATTTCCGAGTATGGCGTCGTTAAGGGCATCTGGCTCTCGGTATTCACATCGATCTCCGCGTTCTGTAATGCCGGCTTTGACTTAAACGGCACCCATGGTGAGTTTTCCTCCATGATGCCTTACATGGATAACCCGGTTGTCGTCATAACTCTCGTATTCCTCATCCTTACAGGCGGTCTTGGCTTCCTTACATGGATGGATATCAGAAAGCACGGCTTCAAGTTCTACAAATACAGCACACAGAGCAAGCTGATTATCGTCATGGAACTTATCCTCGTACTTGTTCCCATGGTCTATCTCTGGTTCGGAGAATATAGCGATTACCCGGCAAACCAGAGGTTCCTCGCATCTCTTTTCCAGGCTGTAACACCAAGAACAGCGGGATTTAATACAACTGACTACAACAATTTCTCAGGCACGGGCGTTGTCATGACGATAATCCTGATGCTCATAGGCGGCGCACCCGGCTCTACGGCAGGCGGTATGAAGATCACCACGATCACCATCCTGTTCCTCACAATGCTTGCATTCTTCAAGCGTGAGAAGTCACCTGCGATCTTTAAGCGCAGGATAACCACCGAGGCTATCTATGGTGCCGTTGCCGTCTGCATGCTTGATGTTATGCTTGCAGTATTAGGCTCCATGTCGATTGCCAGGATCGAGCACAGGGCTTTCCTTACGGCACTCTTTGAGAGCGCGTCCGCAGTCGGTACCGTCGGCCTTTCGATGGGCATCACTCCGACACTGCATACGGTTTCAAAGTTTATATTGATCATATTGATGTACACGGGACGTGTGGGAGGCCTTACTCTCGTCTTTGCTGCTATCACCAGAAAGTCGACAGGCAACAGGCAGTATCCCGCAGATAACATAGCGGTCGGTTAAACCGGCAGAAAGGAAATAATATATGAAGAGCGTACTCGTAATCGGAATCGGACGATTCGGCTATCACCTCATCGACCAGCTGAGCAAGGCAGGAGATGAGATCCTTGCGGTTGATTCTTCCGAGGAAAGATTGGAACCCGTATTGGGAATGGTCACAAGTTCCCTTATAGGTGATGCCACAAACGAGGCATTTATAAAGTCTTTGGGAGTTGAGAATTTCGATGTCTGCTTCGTAGCGATCGGCGATAACTTCCAGTCTTCACTCGAGACCACATCCCTGCTCAAGGAATGCGGCGCAAAATACATCGTCGCAAGAGCTTCAAGATCTGTCCAGAAGAAGTTCCTTCTTGCGACAGGAGCTGATTCCGTCGTCTTCCCCGAAAAGCAGCTCGCTGAATGGTCAGCTGTACGTTACTGCTCCGCAGACGTTGTTGACTATCTTGATTACCCCGGTGATTATTCGATCTTCGAAGTCAAAGTACCGGAAGCCTGGATCGGCAAGAGCCTTGCTGAGCTCGGCATCAGAAACAAGCTCCATCTCAATGTTCTTTCCATAAAAAGAGACGGCAATCCCATCCTGGAATTCCCTGCAGACTTCATCTTTAGGGAGGGAGATACCGTCACCGTTTTCGGAGCCGACAAAGACCTCCAGAAGAACCTCGGCATCAAGTACTGAAAAGAATAGTATAAAAAAACTGTAAGGCGGTGTCTTCAAAAAGGCTCCGCCTTTTTTGTTCTGTAATTGCACTACGCTCCCGGGGTAAAGCTGTGTGTAATTTCCGATGATTTTGCCGTGTTTTCACGGGGTCGAAAACCTGTTTATAGGGAACGGAAAAACTCATTTGAAGGCGTCGAAAAACACACCTACAGACATTTCTTTATTTTTTCGTGTTTTTATATGTAGTTTTTAGCTTTGTAAAGATCAAACAGTGAAAAATCTACAGACATTTTTATGGATAATCGCAAATTTGTCGGTAGGTTTCACCCTGAATTTGCTTTTTCGAGGCAAAACCTACATATAAAAACAGTCATTTTATCGATTTTGTCTGTAGGTGGTATTAAAACAGCACTCTTCACAATATAACAGAGCCGCCTCTTCCCGAGACGGCCCTTGCATTCGTATTGTTATTAAATTGATTATCTTACGAGACGCTCTGTTTCCTGAGCGATAGCAAGCTCTTCGTTTGTAGGGATTACGCAGACTGTAACCTTTGAAGAAGGCTTGGAGATGATTGCTTCCTTGCCTCTTAAGCCGGCATTAACTGAATCGTCGAACTCAACTCCCATGAACTCAAGACCTTCACACATAGCCTTTCTCATGTGGTCTGTGTTCTCGCCGATACCTGCTGTGAATACGATAACGTCAACGCCGCCCATGGCAGCTGCATAAGATCCGATGATCTTCTTGCCCTGGTATGCGAACATGTCGAGTGCAAGTCTTGCTCTCTCGTTGCCTTCGTTAGCAGCCTTCTCGAGATCTCTGAAGTCGGAAGATACTCCTGAAACGCCCTGAACACCTGACTGCTTGTTGAGGAGGTTATCCATCTCATCAGCTGTGTATCTCTCATTCTTCATGAGGAAAGGAACGATAGCGGGATCGATGTCGCCTGTTCTTGTACCCATGCAGATACCTGCAAGAGGTGTAAGACCCATTGATGTATCCTGGCACTTGCCGTCCTTAACAGCTGCGAAAGAAGAACCGTTGCCCAAGTGGCATGTGATGATGCGGAGATCTTCATACTTCTTGCCGAGGAAGTCAGCAACTCTGTGGCTTACATAACGGTGGGATGTACCGTGGAAGCCGTAACGG
>Ga0247610_10001809_pt1 | contig 25759 bp, 20 predicted proteins | sample 174DNAGHGhighgp2_FD_193483 | JGI IMG/M metagenome (GOLD analysis project Ga0247610, IMG submission 193483) | Sheep rumen microbial communities from Palmerston North, Manawatu-Wanganui, New Zealand - 1742 DNA GHGhigh gp2 | ecosystem: Host-associated > Mammals > Digestive system > Stomach > Rumen...
ATTTCCGATTTGCCAATAAAACTATAATACCTCTATTCTTTCTTCTGATTCAATAACCTTAGTCTTTTCATGACGATGAATTAAATTACCAAAGAAAATGTAATAAACTGGAATAGTTAAGAAGATTACCCATAAAGGATGCCAAATTCCAAGAGTAATACCAAGTGCTAGGTAAGTTGCGATAACTACGATTGGATATAGCTTAAAGATAGCTCTTCTAGATAATAAATCTGGAATGATAAGTATTGAGAAGAATACTACCCAAGTTGGGTGCCAAACTCCAGTTAAAAATCCAATTGTTAAAAATGCAATCGTCGCAAGAAATGGTGTTGCTGCAATAATTTTTCCTCTAATTCCCATAATTAAAATTCCTCCATTCTATCTTCAAAATTTCTATATTTCTTTTCGTTAATCTTAATACTTCCTGAAATTGAGCTTGAAGATACTCTCATAGACTCATAAGCCTCTTTAATATCAATATCGCCTGAAATTGTAGATACCTTTAGTTCATCTGCCTTTAAAACTTCAATTTCTACATCTCCAGATACACTAGATAATTCTACTGTATTAGTGTTTAACTCACTAACTTCTAAATCTCCACTAACCACATGACATTTAAAATCATTTGTCTTTAATCTTTTAAACTCAGAATCTCCTGATACAACATCAATAGATATATATTCAGAATCAATTCCAATTGGAGAATTAAAATCTCCTGATACTGTAGATAAGTTCACACGGTAAAAACTCATATTATCAGGAATAGCCACAGTAATAAGTCCTGGTCTTCTTCTATTTAATCCAAAGAACTTTTTATTAATATAGGAAATACTAATTTCATTTGGGCTTTTATCAATATCATAGGAGCTTTCATCAATATTTTGGAAATATACATGAACTGTATCATCCTTTGATTTTTCAAAATTAACATTATCAGATACTGTAGATACTGATAATTTCATCTTACCAAAGCTTTCCTTATATTCATATCTAGTTTCACATTTATGTAGGTTAACAATTTCATCAATTGATCCTAGCATCTTTAAAATCTCTTCATCACTTAATCCTGATTCTATACCAAAATTATATCTTTTTTCATATTTTGCAATAATAGAATCTACATCAGCAATATTTTCTTCAATTAATCTTTTTTCTAATTCCTTTAAGAATTCCTCTTTCATTATAGATCACCTAAAATCCTTTCTGCGTCCTCAAAAGTGATTTCGCCATTCTTTAATCTTCTTTTAGTATCCTCTCTCAATTCCTCTAAAGACATATCATTATTCACAGTTGTCTTCATATTTAAAGCCCTACATAATTCTTCAATATTCTTTTTAACTGTAGGGTAAGAAATTCCCAAATCCTTTTCAATATTTTTTATATTTCCTTGGTTTTTAATAAATACTAAAGCGAAGTCTAATTGATCCTTAGATAAATAATCAAATGGATTTAATGTAAAGTCTCCAGTGATTTCTGTATCACAATGATTACATCTTAAGGTCTTTACTACTAATTTGTCATGACAAATGGGGCAATACCCAATAATACTCTTTTTCATCTTATCACCCTTTCATCTATTATTTTAAACATAAAATTTATTTTTTCAATACCTAACATTAATTTTTTTAATCATATTATTAATTTTTTTAATTTTTATTATAAAAATAAAACACTTTTAGAAAAGTGTAGTCAAAATATAATATTTTTCATAAACAAAAGCCTCCTAGAAGATAGGAGGCCTTAATTTTATTCAAATTCAATTGTTGCAGGTGGTTTAGAAGTACAATCTAAAAGTACTCGATTGACACCAGCTACTTCATTTACGATTCTTCTTGAAATGATATCTAATACATCATATGGAATTCTTGCCCAATCGGCTGTCATAAAGTCAGAAGTTTGTACGGCACGTAAGGCAATCGCGTAATCATATGTTCTTCCATCTCCCATAACACCAACACTTCTCATATTTGTTAGCGCGGCAAAATATTGACCTAGATTACAAGACTTATCTACACCTGCTTTTGCGATTTCCTCTCTATAGATATAATCAGCATCCTGAACAATCTTAACCTTTTCTTCAGTTACTTCACCGATAATACGAATACCTAAACCAGGACCTGGGAATGGTTGACGATATACTAGGTATTCAGGAATACCAAGCTCAAGGCCTACCTTTCTAACCTCATCTTTAAATAATAGACGTAATGGTTCAATAATTTCTTTAAAATCTACTACTGAAGGTAATCCACCTACATTGTGGTGAGATTTGATAGTTGCAGACTTACCTAAACCAGATTCAATGACATCTGGATAAATTGTACCCTGTACTAAATAATCTACAGAGCCAATCTTTTTAGCCTCTTCTTCAAATACACGGATAAATTCCTCACCGATAATCTTACGCTTTCTTTCAGGTTCTGTAACACCCTTAAGCTTTGCATAGAATCTATCCTTTGCGTTTACTCTGATGAAGTTTAGCTTGTATGGTCCTTTAGGTCCAAATACTGCCTCAACCTCATCGCCTTCATTCTTTCTTAATAGACCATGGTCAACAAATACACAGGTTAATTGTGTACCAACAGCCTTAGATAATAATACTGCAGCAACTGATGAATCAACACCGCCTGATAATGCACATAATACCTTACCAGTACCTACTTTCTTACGGATAGATTCGATTGTCTGTTTTGCGAAATCAGCCATACGCCAATCACCAACGCATCCACAAATATCATAAACAAAGGCCTTTAGCATTGTCATACCCTCTAAAGAGTGCATTACCTCTGGGTGAAATTGTACGGCATATAATTTTTTATCTTTATTTTCCATTGAAGCTACAGGACATGTAGATGTCTTACCTGTAATTACAAATCCCTCAGGTACTTGATTTACATAATCGGTATGGCTCATCCATACAGTAGTTTCTTCTTTAACATCCTTAAATAATAAGGAAGCCTTATTAACACTAACGATAGTCTTACCATATTCTGATTTAGGAGCATGTAATACATTACCTCCTAAGGAATATGCCATAAATTGACATCCATAGCAAATACCTAAAACAGGAATACCTAATTCAAAGATTTCCTTATCAATCTTTGGAGAATCCTCTCCATATACAGAATTAGGTCCGCCAGTAAAGATTATACCCTTTGGATTAAATTCCTTAATCTTTTCAAGAGGCATATTGTATGGTTTAACCTCACAATATACATTACATTCTCTTACACGTCTTGCGATTAGTTGGTTATATTGTCCACCAAAATCTAAGACTAATATCTTTTCATTTTCCATGAGAACCCCTATTTAATCTGTAATCGATTAAATATATAATCAACATTTTTCATATAGTATTCTAATGTAAAGCACTCATCAATTTCTTCATTAGTTAATACACTAGATACAACTGGATCTTCCTTTAATAAATCCTTATATTGCTTATTTTCTTCTAATGCTTTCATAGCAATGGGTTGAACTGTATCATAAGCCTTTTCTCTTACAAAGCCCTTTTCAATAAGCTTATACAATACTCTTTGTGCAAATATTACACCCTTAGTTAAATAAATATCATCTAGCATCTTATTAGGGAATACGGTTAAATTCTCTAAAATACCTTTAAATCTATTTAACATATAATCTAATAATTCAGTGGCATCTGGTAAAATAATTCTTTCTGTAGATGAATGAGAAATATCTCTTTCATGCCACAAGGCTATATTTTGATAGAATGTATCCATATAACCTCTAATAACTCTTGCACATCCACAAATATTTTCAGATGAAATTGGATTTCTCTTATGTGGCATTGCAGAAGATCCCTTTTGTCCTTTAGAGAATGCCTCTTCAGTTTCCTTAACCTCTTGACGAGATAGGTTTCTAACCTCTAATGCAATCTTTTCTAATTCAGATGCGATTAAAGCTAGACTTGACATATAAGCTGCATGTCTATCTCTTTGTAATACCTGAGTAGAAATCTTTGCATAATCAATTCCTAAATCTGCACAAACAAATTCCTCAATTTGAGGTGGGATGTTAGCAAAATTACCAACAGCTCCAGATAGCTTACCTACCTCAATATCCTTGCAGGCATTTAAAAATCTTTCCTTACATCTTTGCATATCCTCATACCATAAAGCCCACTTTAAGCCAAATGATGTAATATCTGCATGCATACCATGTGTTCTACCAATACATGGTGTATATTTAAATTCAATTGCTCTTTTTCTTAATACATCAATAATTGCATCAATATCTTTTCTTAAAATTGCATTTGCTTGCTTTAATAAATAACCATTTGCAGTATCTACAACATCTGTTGAGGTTAATCCATAATGAATCCATTTCTTTTCATCACCTAAGGATTCACCTACGCATCTTGTAAATGCTACAACATCATGCTTAGTTACCTCTTCTATTTCCTTAATTCTAGCAACATTAAAGGTTGCCTTATCTAGCTTAGCTAAATCCTCATTAGGTACAACACCTAGATTAGCCCAAGCCTTTGCGTTTGAAATTTCAACCTTTAAATATGCATCGAACTTATTTTCTTCAGTCCAAATATCACGCATTACCTTACGACTATAGCGTTCAATCATTTTATTTTTCCCCCATATGCTTTAAGAAGCATTCAATTGTGTTTTCCATCAAGCATGTAATTGTCATAGGGCCAACACCACCAGGAACTTTAGTGATATAGGAGGTATGATCCTTTACATTTTCAAAATCAACGTCGCCACAAAGCTTTTTAGTGACTTCATTTCTATTTACGCCAACATCAATTACAACAGCACCCTCTTTTACCATATCCTCTTTTACAAATAATGGTTTACCAATAGCAGCAATTAAAATATCTGCCTCTTTTGTAATGGATGCTAAATCCTTTGTGTGGCTGTGACAAATTGTAACTGTAGCATTTCTATCTAATAATAGCTTAGAAACTGGCATACCTACAATATTGCTTCTACCTAAAACAACAGCTCTTTTACCATCAATTTGAATATTTGCATAATCTAATAATTCAATAATTCCCTTAGGAGTACAAGATACAATACCCTCTTGCTTTAAATATAGGCTTGCAACATTCTTTGGATGGAATCCATCTACATCCTTTTCTGGTAAAATTGCATGAATAATAAAATCAGAATCCATATGCTTTGGAAGTGGTAATTGTACTAAAATACCATCTACAGTATCATCTTGATTTAATTCATTGATAATACCAAGTAATTCCTCTTGGCTAATGGTATTGGGCTTTTTAATTGTTGTGTTTTTAATACCAATTTCTATACAAGCCTTTTCCTTACCAGTTACATATGAAACTGAACCTGGATCCTCCCCAACTAAAATTACAGCTAGATGAGGAACTCTACCATACTTTTGTTCAAAAGTAGAAACATCCTCTTTCATTTTTGTTCTTTTTAGAGTAGCTAGCTCTTTACCACTAATTACTACAGTCATAATACACCTACTTACTTTCTATACGCTTTAGCGCCAATATCCGTACGGTGGAATAAATTCTCACATTTAATTTCATCCACCAAGGCATTTGCCTTTTTGTTTGCCTCCTCTAGAGTTTTCCCCTTTGCTACTGCAAATAAAACTCTACCTCCATTGGTTACTAAATTGCCATTATCATCGATTTTGGTTCCCATATGATAAATATCATCAGAATCTGCATTCTCGATAATAAAGCCTTTTTTATAAGCTCCAGGATAGCCCTTTGATGCAAGTACTATACCAATAGTGTAAGAATCATCCCAAGTAAGTACTGGCTTTTTATGATTAACAACTGCCAAGAAAGCATCATAGATATCTGAGGTTAATCGAGGTAAGACTACCTCAGTTTCAGGGTCACCGAAACGAGAATTAAACTCAATAACCTTAATACCATTTTGAGTTTTCATTAAACCACCATATAAAACACCAGTAAAAGGACAACCCTCACTTACCATTGCCTTAGCAGTTTTTACCATAATCTCATTATAGGCATATTCATAATCCTCTTTTGTAATAAATGGAAGTGGTGAATATGCACCCATTCCACCTGTGTTAGGACCCATATCATTATCATATGCTCTTTTATGATCCTGAGCCATTTCTAATGGATAAACATTCTCATGGTCAACAAAGCACATAAATGAGAATTCTGGTCCTTCAAGATATTCTTCAATGACTACCTTACCATGACCAAATTTATCATCTAATAGCATATCCTTTAATGCTTCTTTAGCTTCATCAAGGTTCATAGCAATAACTACACCCTTACCTGCAGCTAGACCATCATATTTAATTACAGTTGGGAATGAATTTGCCTTCACATACTCTAGGGCATCCTCATATTGAGTGAAGGATTTAAATGAGGCTGTAGGAATATTATATTTTACCATGAGCTCTTTTGCAAACTCTTTTGATGATTCTATCCTTGCAGCATTCATTTTTGGTCCAAAAGCCTTAATATTTGCTTCCTCTAGCTTATCAATAATACCAATAGCTAAAGAAGCCTCAGGACCAACTACTACTAAATCAATAGCCTCAGATTTAGCAAATTCAACAATCTTATCTATCTCTGTATCCTTAATATTTACACACATAGCAAGCTTTGCGATACCCGCATTGCCTGGTAATGCATAGATTTCATCAACATTCTTAGACTTGGACAAAGCATGCACAATCGCATGCTCTCTTCCTCCTCCACCAACAACTAAAACCTTAGCCATAAATTTACTCCTTTATTAGTGCTTGAAATGTCTCATTCCAGTGAATGTCATTGGAATGTTCTTTTCATTTGCTAAATCAATTGAATCCTGATCTCTTTTTGATCCACCAGGTTGTACAACTGCAACAACACCATTAGAAATACCATATTCTAGTGTATCGCTAAATGGGAAGAATGCATCAGATGCTAATACTAAACCATCTGTAATTCCACGAGAATGTGCTTCTTCAATTGCAATTTTAGCAGCACCAACACGATTCATTTGACCTGCACCAACACCACAGGTTACACCATTTTTAACAACGACAATTGCATTACTCTTTACATGCTTAACAATCTTCCAGCCAAAGTTCATATCAGCTAGCTGTGCTTCTGTTGGCTTGCAATTTGTAATTGTCATTTCTTCAGTTACTTCCTTCATCTCTGTATCAAGGTCTTGAACTAATAGACCACCATTTACAGATAGGAATTGCTTTGTCTTAGGGAAAGTACCTAGCTTATATTGAATAATTCTTAAATCAGGTCTTTTTGCAAAAGCATCTAATGCTTCTTGTGTAAAGCCAGGTGCTAAAATAACCTCTAAGAAAATAGACTTACCCTTCTCGCCATGATCAAACTTAATTAAGTTAGCTGCTTCCTTATCAATTACTTGGTTTGTAGCTACAATACCACCAAAGATAGATACAGGGTCAGATTCATAAGCCTTTAACCAAGCTTCCTTTAAATCCTTACCAACCGCAGCTCCACATGGATTCATATGCTTTAAGCCTAAAGCAAATGGCTGATTACCAAATTCCTTAACAATATTTAATGCAGCATTTGCATCTTGAATATTATTATAGGATAATTCCTTACCTTGAATTTGTACTGCATTTGCTAAAGAATATGGCATATCCTTATCAGTAACATAGAATTTTGCGCTTTGATGAGGGTTTTCACCATATCTTAACTCTTGCTTAATATCAGCTTCAATAAATAGCTTTTCAGGTAGACCTGCTTTTTCTCTAATATATGTAGCAATCATTGTGTCATACTCTGCTGTTAGAGTAAATACCTTTGCTGCAAGCTTTAATCTTGTTTCATATGTAGTATCGCCTAATTCCTTGATTTCCTTTAATACACAATCATAATCAGCTACATCAGATACAACAGTAACAAACTTATGATTCTTAGCTGCAGATCTTAGCATAGATGGACCACCGATATCAATATTTTCGATTGCCTCGGCAAATTCACAGCCCTTTTCTACTGTTTTCTTGAATGCATATAGATTTACACATACTAAATCAATATATTCAATATTATGCTCATTTAATTGAGCTACATGATTAGGATTATCTCTAACTGCAAGTAATCCACCATGTACATTTGGATGTAATGTTTTAACTCTACCATCTAAAATCTCAGGGAAGCCAGTAACATCTTGAATACCAATAGTCTTTACACCAGCCTCATCTAAAACTCTTTTAGTTCCGCCAGTAGAAATGATTTCATAGCCACATTCTACTAAACCCTTACAAAAATCAACAACACCAGTTTTGTCTGTTACACTTACTAAAGCTCTTTTCATTTTTATTTCTCCTCACAAAGTTTTTTTACTACTCTTGGATAGATTTCATGCTCAATTGCATGAATTCTTTCTTCTACCTCTTCAATAGTTTCATTATCTTTTATATGGAATGCCTCTTGATCAATAATCTTACCAGAATCCATTCCTGAATCTACATAATGAACAGTTACGCCAAATACCTTAACGCCATAATCATATGCATCCTTAATACCATGTGCTCCTTTAAATGATGGAAGTAAGGCAGGATGAATATTAATGATTTTACCTTCATATTTTTTTAACAAGACATATCCACAAAGTCTCATATATCCCGCAAGACAAATTAAATCAACCTTATATTCCTCAAGCTTTTCTACAATTAACTCTTCATATTCTTCTTTAGATTGATAATCCTTAGAATGGAATACAAAGGATGGAACCTGATGATTCTTGGCTCTTTCATTGACAAAGGCATTCTTTTTATCTGTAACCATCAACACTACCTTACCATCAATGTAGCCAGATTCACACGCATTTACTAGTGCCTCGAAGTTTGTCCCACTACCTGAGGCAAAAATCGCAATACGCTTCATTTTAGTCCACCAAGTCAATTAAGACACCCTCATTATCAGTAACCTTACCAATAATGTATGCCTTATCACCATATTTAGCTAAAATCTCAATAGCCTTAGCTGCCTCATCTTCCTTCATAGCTAAAACCATACCAATACCCATATTATAGATATTAAACATTTCTCTATGAGGAACCTTACCATAGGTTTCTAGGAATTTAAACACAGGAAGAATTGGCCATGAGCCCTCCTTCACATAAATTCCTTGACCTTGCTTTAAAATTCTTGGGATATTCTCATCAAAGCCTCCACCAGTAATGTGGGCAACACCATGAACATCACAATTTCTAATTACATCTAATACCTGCTTAACATAAATACGAGTAGGAGTTAATAAGAAATCTCCTAATGCCAAATCAGAATATTCCTTTAATGGTTGATGTAAGTCTAGGTTATTATCCTTAACAATCTTTCTAACTAATGAGAATCCATTAGAATGTACGCCTGTAGATGCAATACCTACTAATACATCTCCAGCCTCAACCTTAGATCCATCAATTAGCTTAGACTTTTCAACACAACCAACAGTGAAACCAGCAATATCATATTCACCTTTAGCATACATACCTGGCATCTCTGCAGTCTCACCACCAACTAATGCACATCCAGCCTGACAGCATCCATCTGCAACCCCAGATACAATTTGTTCAAGCTTTTCAGGAATATTTTCTCCAAGTGCTACATAATCTAAGAAAATTAGTGGTTCAGCTCCTTGAGCTAGTACATCATTAACGCACATTGCTACTGCATCAATACCAATTGTATCGTGCTTATCCATTTCAAATGCTAGCTTTAATTTTGTACCAACACCATCAGTACCACTTACTAAAATTGGTTCCTTATAGCCTAGACTTGCTAAATCAAACATTCCACCAAAAGATCCAATATTTCCCATTGAACCTAAACGGTTTGTTCTAGCAACATGCTTTTTAATACGCTTTACGCCTTCGTAACCAGCCTCTAGGCTAACTCCAGCACTTTCATAACTTTTTGCCATATTCTTCACCTACTCCTTAATATTGTTTAAACGATTTAAGATTTCTACATAAGCTCCCATAACATCGCCTAAATCTCTTCTAAATCTATCCTTATCTAGATGGTCATTCGTTTCCTTATCCCAAAGTCTGCAGCAATCTGGAGAGATTTCATCTGCAAGAACTATTTCACCATCTTTTGTTTTACCAAATTCAACCTTAAAATCAATTAACTTAACAGAAGCCTTATCAAATAGATTAATTAATAGTTGATTAATCTTTGCAACTTCCTTATAAATAACTTCAAGTTCTTCATATGTTGCAGCGCCAACTGCAACGGCATGATGATCATTAATTAAAGGATCACCTAAGGCATCATTTTTATAACAAATCTCAAAGATTGTGTTAGATGGCTTAGTTCCTTCTTTAATACCTAATCTTTTTGCCATTGAGCCTGCGATTACATTTCTTACGATTACTTCAAGAGGGAATATATCTACCTTCTTACATAATTGATCTGTATCATTTAATGTTTCAACGTAATGAGTCTTAACGCCATTATCAATTAGATAGTGGTAAATCTTAGTTGAAATTGCATTATTTAGCTCACCCTTATGAGCAAACTGTGCATGCTTTAATCCATTTCCAGCAGTTGCATCATCCTTATAATGCATAATGATTAAATTAGGATCTTCTGTTGCATAAACCTGCTTAGCTTTTCCTTCGTATAATAATTCCTTCTTTTCCATAATAATATCCCTCTTATTTTTTAAAATAATTTACTGCATTAACAAATATTTCTTGTTGCTTATTTCCAGAAATATTCTTAAATAGGTTTTCTTCATATCTTTCTGAATGTCCCATCTTACCAAGGATTAAACCATCACGTGAAATAATACCCTCAATTGCATAGGATGACCCATTTGGATTAAATGGTGCCTCACTTGTGATGTTTCCATCAGTATCTGTATAGACAAATGCGATTTGTCCATTATCTCTTAATTCCTTAGCCATTTGTTCAGATACTACAAATTTACCCTCACCATGAGATACTGCAATCGCATGAATCTCACCACACTTATAGCTAGATAGCCATGGTGAATTATTTGTCATAATCTTTGTATATACCATTTGAGATACGTGTCTATTAATATCATTTCTAAATAATGTAGGAGACTTTTCAGTTACCATACCTAATCTACCATAAGGTAATAGACCTGATTTAACTAATGCTTGGAATCCATTACAGATACCTAGGATTAATCCCTTTCTATCTAATAATCGATGGATAGCATCTTTTACCTTTTCTTGATTTAATACATTTGCAATAAACTTACCAGAACCATCTGGCTCATCACCTGCAGAGAATCCACCAGATAATACGAAAATGTCACACTTATCAATGTTTGCTGCCATTTCATCGATAGAATCAAATACATCCTGACTAGTTAAGTTTTTAAATACTGTACTCTTTGTCTTAGCACCAGCCTTTTGGAAGGCTCTTGCTGTATCATAATCACAGTTTGTACCAGGGAATACTGGTAAGTAAACTAATACTTCTTTCTTTCTCTTTAATAGCTTAACATTTCCATGATATGGCTTAATTTCCATTAATGGGCAATGATTATCACCCTTATCTTTATATACCTGTGTATACTTTAATGTATTTAGCTTTTCAAGTTCATCAAGAGTAAAGCTTACATTATTGAATACACCAGTTTTCTTACTTGTTGTCTTACCTAGATAAATTGCATTTGGATATTGGAATTCTCCATCAGTTTCAATAAGGATTGAACCATAATTAAATGCATCTAATAATTCATTATCATATTTAATATCAAATCCAATTTGATTACCTAAACTCATCTTTGTTAATGCTTCAATTACACCACCAAAGCCTAATGCATATGCGGATAGAATTCTTCCATTTTGAATATTTGATGTAACAAATTCAAAATTCATCTTTAGCTCTTCAATATTTGGAGTATAGTTTTGATTCTCATAGTGACGAACTAAATATAGGTTATTGCCCTCACCCTTAAATTCTGGAGAAATAACAACTCTAGCATCTACTGTAGTAATACCGAACGCCATTAGCATTGGTGGTACTGAAATATCTTGGAATGTACCAGACATTGAATCCTTACCACCAATAGAAGGTAATCTTAATTCCTTTTGCATCTTTAATGCACCAAGTAATGCAGCTAAAGGCTTACCCCAGGATTTTTCATTATGCATTCTTTCAAAATACTCTTGATATGAAAATCTCATCTTCTCATAGCTTGCACCTGCAGCAACTACTTTAGCACATGCTTCAACAATTGCATATTCAGCACCATGGTATGGACTCCATTTTGTTAAGAATGGGTTATAACCAAATGCCATAATAGATGCAGTATTTGTATAATGATCCTTTACAGGTAGCTTTTGTACAGATACTTGAGTTTCAGTCTTTTGATATTTACCACCAAAAGGCATTAATACTGTTGACGCACCAATAGTTGCATCAAACATTTCAATTAAGCCTTTTTGGCTAACTACATTATTATCAGTTAAGGTCTTTTCTACTCTTTCCTTAACCTTCATCTTTTTATCCTTAATGAAAGGATTCTTATTTTCTACTGGGTTAACTAAAACCTTAGCAAAGTGATCAGCACCAGCTGAATCAATAAACTCTCTTGAGATATCTACAATCTTTCTTCCCTTATAATTCATTACAAGGCGAGGAGTCTTTGTAACCTTAGCAACTATGGAAACTTCAATGTTTTCCTCATGACAATACTTCATGAATCTTTCAACATCCTTAGGAGCAATGACAACTGCCATTCTTTCTTGGGATTCTGAAATTGCAAGTTCAGTTGCGTTTAATCCATCGTATTTTGTAGGAACATTATCTAAATTAATCTCAAGTCCATCTGCTAATTCACCAATAGCTACAGATACACCACCAGCACCAAAGTCATTTGACTTCTTGATTAGTTTAGTAACCTCAGGTCTTCTAAATAAATGAGCAATCTTTCTTTCCTCAGGGGCATTACCCTTTTGAACTTCTGATGAACAAACCTCAATGGATTTTGTTGTATGCTCCTTAGATGAACCAGTTGCACCACCAATACCATCTCTACCAGTTCTTCCACCAAGAAGTAAGATAATATCTCCAGCCTTAGGAGATTCTCTTCTTATAACATCTGCCTTAACAGCACCAACTACAGCACCAACCTCTAGACGCTTTGCTACATAATCATCATGATAGATTTCTCTTACATGTGTAGTAGCTAAGCCGATTTGATTACCATATGAAGAATAACCAGCTGCTGCCTTTTGAGTGATCACTCTTTGAGGTAGCTTTCCTGGAATTGTATCTTTTACATCAGCATAGATATTACCAGCACCAGTTACACGCATAGCCTGGTAAACATATGCTCTACCAGATAGTGGGTCTCTAATAGCTCCACCAAGACATGTGGAGGCTCCACCAAATGGTTCAATTTCAGTTGGGTGGTTATGGGTTTCATTTTTAAATTGTAATAACCACTTTTCGGGATTTCCATCTACATCAATGGTAACAAAGATTGAACAAGCATTATTTTCCTCAGATACCTCTAAATCATCTAGATATCCATGCTTTCTTAAATATCTTGCACCAATAGTACCTAAATCCATTAGACAAAGCTTCTTGTCTTCTCTGCCTAAATCCGCACGAATTTTATAATATAGATCTAATGATTCCTCTAATTCCTTTTTCATAAAGGATTCATCAATTTTAATTTCAGTTAATATTGTATTAAAAGTTGTATGTCTACAATGATCAGACCAGTAGGTATCCAAAATTCTTAATTCAGTTTCCCATGGGTCTCTTCCTTCATTCTTGAAATACTTTACAACACAGCCTAAATCATCCTTATTCATGGCTAGACCATATTCTTTACAATACGCTTCATATTCAGATTCTTCCATCTTGGTAAAGCCCTTTAATACAGAAACTGGAGTAATCTTGGCCTTTTCCATATCTGATAATACATTTAAATCCTTTTCTCTAGCCTCTACCTTATTGATTACATACTTCTTAATCTTTTCAATATCAGCTTCTTTAGTATTATCATCTAAAATAATAATTCTACCTGAACGAATATTAATCTTAGCTGTAGGATCAATTAGCTTTACACAATCAATTGCACTTGAAGCTCTTTGATCGAATTGTCCTGGCAAATACTCAGTTGCGATATACTTCTTATTTTCTAAATCTAGCTTTAATGTAACATTATCTGTAACAATTTCGCCAAATACTTGATATTTAGCCTTCTCAAGTAATGCCTTTGAGAATCCAAATAAATCATATACATTGATTAGTCGAACATTCTTTAAATTTAAGCTTAAATTCAAGTTTAAATCAGCCTGCATAGACTGTGATTCAACCTGGAAGCCTTCCTTTTTCTCAACATAAATTCTGTAATTTGCCATACTACTTTTCCTCACTAAATATATTTTTATATTTTTCATCATATTCATCTAATCCTAAATTAGTGAATGTGATATGTGCCATTTTTCTTTTTTCTCTTACTTCTTTTTTAAAATAATCATGAATGAAGATATTTTCATTTGGTGTAATCTTCTTCATATTCTCATAATCAAATCCCAAGATATTTTTCATAATTGTTTTATGTAATAGCTTAGGCTCTTCTATTTCCTTACCTACTAAGAATTTAACAAGCTCTGTATATTGGCTTACATTACATCCCTCAATTGTGTAATGTCCACTATTGTGCGGTCTTGGAGCCATTTCATTAAAATAGAACTTATCATCCTTAACAAAATACTCAATTGTTAAAATTCCATAATAATTAGCTTTTTCCATAAAAGCCTTTGATGCTTTTTCTATTTCATCAAATATTGCTTTTTTCTTATCAACAATAACTAAATCTAAAATACCATTTTTATGCTTATTAACTCCCATAGGGAATGAAATAATTTTATCCTTAGAGCGAATTAATATAATGGAGGTTTCAAAATCATAAGGAATGAATTCTTCTAAAATACCCTCACCATTTAAATATGCTTTAACCTTCTCAATATCTTCTTTTTTCTTAATTACAACCTGACCATGACCATCATAGCCTAAAGTTGTTGTTTTATATACACAAGGAATTCCAACATACTCTATACCCTTAAGTAAATCCTCCATTGAATAGATTGCCATAAACTTAGGAGTATTAAGTCCTAAATTCTTCGCATTTGTTTTTTCTCTTATTCTATTTTGAGAATCAAACAAGGGCATAATTCCTTGAGGAATATTAAATGTATCCTTTAAATACTTTAATCCTTCTGATGGAACATTTTCAAATTCATAGGTTAATACATCTGATTTATTACCTAATTCCTTCAAGGCATTGATATCATCATAATTTGCTTGGATGACCTCCTTAGTATAATGGCTTGCGGAGCATTCCTTGTTTGGGTCTAAACAAATAGATTCATACCCAAGCTTTTTTGCAGCCTCTGCAATCATCATACCTAGCTGACCACCACCTATAATACCAATGGTCTTCATAAAAACCTCCTATAAAACGAAAAAACAACACAGGTTAGACTTGTGTTGTTAATTGCATTCTAAAATACCATTACAAAGTAATGGCTTAAACATATTAACAAAAATTCTTAATTGTATCATGTATAACTCCGTTCCAAGTTGTCTCTAATACTTTTAGAAATGTGTTAATAGGTAAGATAGTCCTAAAATTTACGGTTTTAGGGTAGAGACTTGCCTCCCTTATTGAGGCTATTATATCTTTAACCATAATTATTTTATCATATTTAAGGGATTTAAAAACACCAAAATGGCTTTGTAAAACACTTACATAATAGGCATTATTAAAAGCACCCCTCTATAGGAGGGATGCTTGAAACAATTTTTTAAATTTTGTCTATGATTCCTTAGGTAATCCAACATAGCCACAGCCTTCAATTAAGGCCTGTCCTTCATCAGACTTTAACCAAGTAAGTAACTGCTGAAGCTTTTCGTTTGTATCATTTTTTCGATAAACTACATAGAATTTTGTGCTAATAGGATATGAACCATTTTTAATGTTCTCTGCGTTAGGAAATACACCATTTACAGCTAGCATCTTTACATTGTCATCCTTAACCATACCAGATAGATAATATCTAAATGAATAACCAATTGCACCACCAAAGATAGCTAATGGATTATTAGTTGCAGGATGGAATTCGCCCTTCATAAATTTTTCCATCATTGTTTGACTTCCAGAACCCTGTACTCGAATTACTGTATAGATACTTTTGTTAGGACCTCCAACATCCTTCCAATTTGTAACCTCACCACGATAAATTGATCTAATCTGATCAATAGTTAATCCATCTACTGGGTTTTTCTTATTTACAAAGAATACAAATGCCTCCATACCAACAGCCTCAATGGCTAGCTCAACATTTTTTTCTTTAGCATATTCTAGCTGTGCATCTGATGGGTATGCAGTAAAGAATAAATCGACAGAACCATCAACTACTGCCTTGAAGCCTCTAATTGTATTTTGATACTTCATTACACTATCATCAGCAAAATTTTCACCATAGGTGTTGTTATCATCAAACTTACCACCCTTGTAAGTTACAGTTCCCTCTGGATAAATCTCATCAATAACTGAAGCATAAACCGGTACTAATGCTGCAGCACCATCTAATACAGGTAAATCCTCAGACTTTTCAAACTTTAGGCTAGAACCAGTTCTAGCAAGATCTGAATTTTCTTCAAATGGTAAATATCTACCTACATCAATCATCTTTAGCTGTGAAGTACCACTAAAGTTATTGCCTAGACGTCTTGTGATTGTACATCCTAAAAATACATTGGCAAGCACAAATATAAGTGCTGTACCTACTAAAATCAAAACCTTCTTTATCATGGCCACCACTCCCTTGCTATAAATTGAATGATGGATGAATTTTCATACGCATATCGTATATATATTGCGTGTCCTATAGTTGCCAAAATACCTATGCCAATAACTATAGCAAACAATATATAAAACTTCTTATTTGACATTATATCCTCCCTACTTACATTCCTAAAACTCCGATACTTAATATAACATAAAATAGTATCAAAATGATAGCTATAACAATAATTATCACCCAGCTTATATTAAACAAAACAATATAAACAGGTTTAATCTTTCTTCCTTCTTGTTTTGCCTTTTTGGAATCTATAACTAATAGTGTAGTTGTAATACCTATATATACTAAATACATTGCGATAAACACAATACCAAATATTTCCATCGATATTTCCTCCCTACTTACATTCCTAAAACTCCGATAGCAAATAAAAAGAATAATAGTATCAAAATAATGACTATAACAGAAATTATCCCCCAGCTTATACCAGCCAAAACAATATAAACAGGTTTAATTCTTCTTTCTTCTTGTTTTGCCTTTTTGATATCTATAATAAATAGTATAGTTGTAATAATTGCGAAATACAATGCGATACACCCAATAGCTATTAAAGCATTTCCCATCGATATTCCCCCTTCTTTATGAAACGACTATATGATTACATCGTTTTTTTCTCTTATTATATCCTCTTTTTAATAAAAGTCAATTAATGGAAGGTGTATACAAAAAAGTATATAGAATAATACGTTTTGTTAAAAATTCTCTTTTGCTAAAAATACAAAAGATGCATTCATATTTACATAGAAATTCTTTTATCCTATATATAATAATATAATAATTGAATTATATTCGGCAATTTTTAATAGTTAAAAAGAGGTGAACTTGTCACCTCTTTAACTATCTAACAATATCTCCAGGCTTGCAAGAATCAATATTAACTAGCTCTAAATAAGTGTCTGCCTCATCAGATGCACAAAGTAGCATACCGTGAGATTCCTCTCCTCTTAGCTTAATTGCCTTTAAATTCTTAACAACAATTACCTTCTTGCCAACTAAATCCTCTGGGTTATAGAACTTAGCAATACCAGATACAATTTGTCTTACTTCAGTACCTAAATCAATCTTAAATACTAATAGTTTATCCGCCTTAGGATGCTTTTTAGCTTCTTTAATTTGCCCAACAACTAATTGAATCTTTTCAAAATCATCTATAGTGATTTCCTCATCTTGCTTCTTGGCCTCTTCTATAGCTTGTTTTTTCTTTGCATCTCTTTCTAAGACAAAATCCATAACCTCTTTAACATCTAGACGCTTAAATAAAATATCAATCTTAGATACCTTATAACTTACCTCTTCATCGAATGCTAAATTAGCTAATTCAGTTTTTGTTGTGCCTAATGCTTGATATACCTTCTTTGCAGTATCAGGTAGAGCTGGTTCTAGAATAATTGTTCCAATACGAATAGCCTCTAATAAGTTATATAATACATTTTTTAATGTATTTTTCTTTGTCTCATCCTTAGCCAACACCCAAGGCTCAGTTTGATCGATATATTTATTAGCCTGACGCAAAGCCTTCATTGCTTCTTCTAAAGCATCAGCTACTCTAAATTCATCCATTAATGAATGATATTTATTACAAGCATCCTTAAATACATTCTTTAATTCATCATCAAAGGCTGTAGGATCTGCCTTAGTAATTGCTTCATCATTAAAGTATTTCTTTACCATGGCAATGGTTCTAGATACTAAATTACCATAGGTATTTGCTAAATCAGAATTACTTCTTTCACATACAAGCTCATAGGTAATATTACCATCCTGAGCAAATGGGATTTCATGTAATACATAATATCTAACTGCATCTACACCGAATACCTCAACTAGCTCATCAGCATAAATTACATTACCAGTATGCTTAGACATCTTTTGATGATTCATTAATACCCAAGGATGTCCAAATACCTGTTTAGGTAATGGTAAATCTAAAGCCATTAGCATAATTGGCCAATAAATTGTATGGAATCTTAAGATATCCTTACCAATTAAATGTACATCTGCAGGCCAATACTTCTTATATAATTCTTGATTATTACCATCTACATCATAGCCTAAACCAGTAATATAGTTGATTAATGCATCAATCCAAACATAAATTACATGCTTTGGATCAGATGTTACTGGAATACCCCATTTATAGGATGTTCTAGATACACATAAATCAGGAATAGGATTCTTTAAGAAATTATTAATCATCTCATTCTTTCTTGATTCTGGTTCAATAAAGCTTGGATTTTCATTAATATAATTTAATAATCTTTCTCTATAAGGCTCAAGCTTTAAGAAATAGCATTCCTCTTGATTCTTATTAATCTTAGCACCACAATCAGGACAGCATCCCTCAACTAAATCCTTCTCAGTAAAGTAAGATTCACAGTTAATACAATAATATCCCTCATAGGTTCCCTTATAAATATCCCCCTTAGCTTTAAGCTTTTCAAAAACCTTAGCTACTTGCTTTTCATGGTATTCATCAGTTGTACGGATGAAATGATCATATTTTACATTCATAGAATCATATACATCTCTTAATTCCTTAGATACCTTATCTACATGAGCCTTAGGTGAAATACCTAAGCCTAATGCCTTTTGTTCAATCTTTTGGCCATGCTCATCAGTTCCTGTTTGAAACCAAGTATCATAGCCATCCTTTTTCTTATATCTTACAATCGCATCAGCTAATATTGCCTCATATACATTACCAATATGTGGCTTACTAGATGTATAAGCAATTGCGGTAGTTAAATAGAATTTCTTATCCATGTTTTTTCCTCCTAATATAATAAATAAAAAAATCGTCCTTAAAATGAATTAAGGACGAAATATAAAATCACGTGGTACCAACCTTGTTTTGCTAAAAAGCCTATTTACTCGCTATAACAGGCGAACCCCGTTGCTAATTACATATCACTAGCACAACTCCAAGACCATCTTCATAAATACAAGAATATATCATTTCACCATACTGATACTCTCTTAAAATCTCATATTTATTACTCTTCTTTTCAAAGTCTTTATTATTACGATACAATTATAACCTAAATTTTAAATAAATCAATTATTATTGAATTTTTATTAATAATGCACGTAGTGTCTTTACTTGCTTTAAAATCCAAGGAATCATATTTTGTAATAGCTTCATAATAGGTCCTGCTACTGCACAAAGTAGTAATAGGAAGATTAAGCTATTAATTGGTAATGCTGTTGCAATATGGCTAGTAGAAATATTATTAATCTTATAATCTGTTGTTACAGAGCCTAGGATTAAATAATTATTATTATCTACTCTTGGATTTAATGAAGCATTAGAGAAATCATAATCTGTATAATATCCATCAATAATATATTTATGAGCCTCTGAAATAGAAATCTCAGGTGAATATAATACATTAGATAAGGAAGCAATTGTAGGTAGTGTTACTGCATCATTAACAATTGAGTATTGTGATGCACCATTTAATACAGTAACAACTAGCTTATTAATATCAATTGCAGTATTATCCTCAAGATTATAATTAGCAAATCCATTTTCTCCAATGTTTTCAAACTTGAAGTCTTCAGTTAATACACCATCAACATAGTATTCACCTGTTGATGCGCTATAGCTAATTGCCTTACCATCCTTAGTATAGACAGTCTTTTCATCATCTATAGCTGGAATAACATCAGTAGTTGTACCAAAAATATCAAAGATAGTATTTCCTGTATCTACTGCTTCAATACGAATAGCAGATCCAAGACCAGTTGTAGTAATTCTTGGCATTGATACCTTATATGGCTCTTTTGAACGCTCACCAGATCTTGTGTTAGTTGCGTAAATCATTTCCCCATTAATTAATAATGCCATAGTCTTTGTATCAATTGTTACTTCCATTTCTGTACTAGTTGAGAATGACTTTGGAACCTCGTATTTTGCATCCTCAAGTGGAGATTTACCATCAATTAGATATTCTCTATGCTCAGTATCAATAGTTACTGTTGGTAAAATAGAATATTGGTAAATCGCATTCTCTTCAGAATATGTACCATATCTAGATACATAGCCATACTTTTCATTTGTCTTAGTTAAAATAACTCTTACAGGCTTATCGTTATAATATAATAATCCGTGAGAATCAATTGAGTATTCATCCTCATTTGAATACTTTACACCATTGCTATCAACACGATAGCCACCTAAATAAACTGCGCCATGCTCATCATAGCTTAATTCAGGAATAGCAACCTCAATATTAGTGCTTCTTCCATCTAGTGTATAATAAAGCTTTGCATCAACTAGGCTTGCCTTTAAAATGGTTTCTTTTGAGCTTGTTGTATCCTTAGGAATACTAGGTAGGCCATTATTACCATTATAAACCTTACCATTAATTACATAATATCCAGCAACAGATTCTTCAATTGATGGATAGCTATTTGGATAACGTATTTCAATCTTTGCTTCAGATTCGTATTCATTAAATGGAATTAATGGTCGTATCTCAAGCATCTGTGGCAATACAAGTACAATGAATACAAACATTGAATAACAGAAACCACATAATACCTTGTGAATTGTAGTGAATGGCTTACAAACCTTAAACAATACCATCATACAGGTATGAGTTGCAGCAACAACGATGATTGTCTTTGTTGCAGTACTATCTAGGCTCAACTGAGTAGAAAGTGCAAATACAACTGCAGATATTGCCAAAATTACAATGGCACCCGGCAAGGATTCCCTGATGACATTGGTCAAGAACTTACCCTTAACCGGCCTGTTGTTCGGCTCGTTAACCAATACGATAGAAGGTAGACCAATAGCGAATGTTTCAATTACAATTAATTGGCTTGTCGCAATTGGATAATCACCAATAATAATACCCTCAATTGCTAGGAATAATGAGAAGATTGTCTTCGTTAAGAACAAGGCTGAAACCTTAGCAACATTGTTAATAACTCTTCTACCTTCAGATACTACACTTGGCATTGAGTCAAAGTTAGAATCAAGTAAAACTAAATGTGAGCAGCTTCTAACTGCTTGAGAACCAGAAGCAACCGCAATTGAGCAGTCTGCCTCTTTTAGGGCTAGAATATCGTTAACACCATCACCCGTCATGGCAACAGTCTTACCTAATTGCTTTAATGTTTGAATAATTAGCTTCTTTTGTTGAGGGGATACACGTCCAAATACTGTAGTACCCTTTTTAACCTCATTAATAACATCTGAGTCAAGCTTTCCATCTAAGGAAACAAATTTATCCGCACCATCTACACCAGCTCTAGCTGCAATCTTAGATACGGTAATTGGGTTATCACCTGAGATAACTCTAACCTCAACTCCAGATTCACGGAAATACTTAATAGTATTAATAGCATCAGGTCTAATATTATCCTCAATTAAGATCATTGCGATAATTTCAATTGGACCCTCAGGCATCTCAACTCCACTAATAGTACCATCCTTATGCGCTAAGCATAATACACGGTATCCTAGTGAAGCATATTTATTAACATCCTTTTCTACTCTCTTGAAATCCTGCTTTAATACGAATTCAGGAGCACCTAAGGCGAATGTTCCATATTTATCAAATGTAACAGCCTGGAACTTTCTAGATGAGGAGAATGGAATTGTAGCTGTATGCTTAATTCTCTTTCCTAATCCGAACTTTTCCTTTAATGCCTGGCTTGTCATATTGTTATCCTGTAATGCATTTAGCATAGCAGATACTATATTTCTAGTAGCAAGACCATGGACATTATTATAATCAATCACATTTTTAACAACCATTGTACCATCAGTAATTGTACCGGTTTTATCCAAACAGATACAGTTTACTCTTGCTAGCATCTCAACGCAGTATACATCCTGTACTAATACATTCTTTTGACCTAATTTAATTACACCAATGTATAAGGCAATAGTAGACATTAAGAATAATCCTGATGGAATCATACCAATCATAGCACCAGCAGTTTTTCTTACGATTTCTCTTAAGTTTGGTTCTACATTTCTTAAGAATAATGTATAGAATAGTAATCCGCCACAAATAACAACTGGGAATGCCATAAATTTAATAATACTATTTAATGCACTATATAGATCAGACTTTGGCTTTTTATATTTCTTAGCCTCTTGACTTAGCTTTTCAATATAATTATCCTTACCAACCTTATCAACTCTTGCAGCACATTTACCAGATACAACATAAGATCCTGAATATAATACGTCTCCTGGCTTCTTTAAAATAGCATCTGATTCACCAGTCAATAATGATTCATTAACCTCAATTGCACCATCAATTACGATAGAGTCAGCACAAATTTGTCTACCTGATTCAAGTAAAATACAATCATCTAATACAACATCCTCAATTGGAATTTCATGCTCAACACCACCACGAACGACGAACGCTGTTGGGGCAGACATTAATGATAACTTATCAATCATATTCTTTGCGTTAATCTCTTGAATAATACCAATTATGATATTAGTAGATACAATAACTAGGAATACGAAATCTGTAATAGGGGCTCCTACCCACATCAAAAATCCCGCAATGACAAAGATTAAAAGGTTGAAGAATGTGAAGATATTCTTCATTATAATTCCAAATACACTACGGTTAGATTTAGTTTTTGTACTGTTTACAAGCTCATCAACCATTCTTTGTTCAGTTATTTCATCAGTTAAACCCATCTTAGGGTCGATTTCATAACGAACAAGTGTAGAAGGATTCTTTCTTAGATATCTTCTTCTTTTCTTTATGGCTCTTTCTCTAATTTTTTCCTGACGCTTCTTTTCCTTTTCCTCAGCTGTTGCTTGCTTCAGTCTTTTCTTTGGCGCAGGAAGCTCGACTTCTTCAGCGATTTGGACTTGTGGTTCTTCTTCTTTTTCTACGACACCACCATCTAAATCCGCCTTCAAATCTTCGTCGGCGTTTTGGGCTAGATATTCCTTTAATTCCTCTTCAGATAGTTCATCAAGATTCGGACTTTTCATCTAATAGGCCCCCTCTCTTCAAAGATAAATTTACAATTTCATTAATACGTTCATTTTCTTTAGAAAGATATAAATATCCAATCAATGCTTCAAATCCAGTAGCATCTAAATAATCCTTAAGCTCCATATTCTTTCTTACAGTATGAATATGGGAGTTTCTTCCTCTTTTAAAAATCGATAGCTCTTCTTCGCTTAATAAATTATTCTCAAGCATAAAATGAACTAAATCTGCTTGATTATTACCACTTGTGAATTTAGTAACTAGCTTATGTAAATCCTTAACATGACTATAGCCTAAGGAGATTACATATTCTCTAATATATACTTCATAGATTGCATCCCCCATATAGGCTAGGGTTAAACCATTTAGTTGTTTAGGATCCATCATACTAACTTCCATTCAACTAGCTTAGCTCTTGCAACATCTGCAGCAGCAAAATCCTTGTTTGCTCTTGCTTCTTGCCAAGCCTTATAAACCTCTAATTGTTCATCTGTCATTTTATCAACAAATAAATTAATACCAAGTACATCTAAAATAACCTCTAGTGTATGAAGCTTAATAGCTAAAGTTTTATAATCCTTAGCTCTTAAGGATGTATTTAGAGCTTTAACAACATTATTGATTAATGTTAATACATTTTGAACATTAAAATCATCATTCATATACTTCTTGAATTCTTCAATGTCAGCACAATCTACTTCACTAGATAATAAATTTTGATATTGTAATTCAAATAAGCATTGCTTATAGGCTCTAACCCACTTATCATATTCCTTTGCATATTGGTTGAATAAATCCATAGAATATGGAATCATAGAACGATATGGGCTAAATAAGATTAAGCATCTTAAAACCATTCCATCATGTGTAGAATTGATATCCTTAACGTAAATAACATTACCTAAGGATTTTGACATCTTAACACCATTTAAATCAAGACGTCCAACATGAATCCAATACTTTGCAAGATTTGTACCATAATTAGCCTTTGCCTGTGCAATTTCATTTTCATGGTGTGGGAACTTTAAATCCATTCCACCACCGTGAATGTCAATTGTATTACCAAATAGCTTATGGTTCATAACAACACACTCTGTATGCCAACCAGGTCTACCAGCACCAAATGGAGAATCCCATTTAATACCAACCTCTGTATTTTTCCAAAGTGCGAAATCTAGTGGGCTTTCTTTCTTATCATCAACAGAAATTCGAGCACCACTATTTAATTCTTCTACCTGTTGATTAGATAAAATACCATAATCCTTAATCTTTGGTACACGGAAGAAAACATCTCCAGACTTATTATAAGCATAGCCTTTATCAATTAACCCCTGGATAAAGTTTTCCATTTCAGGAATATATTCAGTAGCATGAGGAATTAAATCTGGCTTTTTAGAACCAACTAACTCAACACTTTTCCAGTATGCATCCTCATAAAAGTTTGCAATTTCCTTTTCTGTTTTATTTTCTTCAATTGCTTTATTAATAATTTTGTCATCAATATCTGTAATATTTGATGCATAAGTAACATCATATCCTAGGAAGGTTAAATATCTTCTTAGCATATCATAAAATATTACTGGTCTTGCGTTTCCAATATGAATATAGCCATAAACAGTAGGTCCACATACATACATGTTAACCTTATTACCGTTAATAGGCTTAAATTCCTCTAGCTTATTTGTTAAAGAGTTATAAATAACTAATCCCATAAAAACCCCCAAATAGCATTAAGCCAAATATTCGTCTACTACCTTCTTAACATCTTCAGCAAATACTGAAGTGTCAAAAGTATCTTTCTTTGCATTTACAACATTAGTAATCTTAGCTGTTGCATACTTATTAGCAATTACATCATCTGTATAGATTAATGTAGTAACCACACCAGTATCAGGATCAGTCTTAGATGCTAAAGCAACAACCTTAATATCTTGTGT
>Ga0247610_10001810_pt1 | contig 25744 bp, 26 predicted proteins | sample 174DNAGHGhighgp2_FD_193483 | JGI IMG/M metagenome (GOLD analysis project Ga0247610, IMG submission 193483) | Sheep rumen microbial communities from Palmerston North, Manawatu-Wanganui, New Zealand - 1742 DNA GHGhigh gp2 | ecosystem: Host-associated > Mammals > Digestive system > Stomach > Rumen...
CCACCTGTATTACCTGTACCACCGGCACCACCAGCGCCACCTCCCTGTCTGCCATCATCTTCAATAACCGGCGGCGGCGGAGGAGGTGGTGGTAATACCTCTTCTCTTAATGGAATAGGATGCCATCTCGGATTTTTAGCACCTTGCACATGTGCACTCTTATATTCATAAGGGCCTCTTATAAACTTGCCCTTTTTATCATAATATCCTGCCGGGCAAGAAGCCTCTTCATAACTGCTCTCCCCCTTGGTATAATAGGTACTATAAATACGCAAATTAAATTTTTTAATCGTATCATTGTCATCGCTCTCAGGAACTTTTCTTTTTCCTTCATAAATTTCTTTTGATAAGTTCTGAGCATAATCAATTACTCTTTGTCTTAACTTAGCTTTTTCTTCCGGAGCTCTATCAGAAGCATCTATCTGATCAAGTGCATCAAGTATATCTTTAAGAGTTGCTTCTCTTTTCCAACGTTTACTTTCTGCTTTTCCAGCAATAGATTTTTTTTCCATAACATTCTCCTCATTTTTATCAATTTACAACAGAAGAATACCATATTTTGACCATTTTGTCAACACAATGCGACCTAAAATCGTATGTCTACAAAAGCCATTCAAAAAAATTATTGCTTAAATATCAATATTTTAAATTGTCATTTAGAGCAACTGAATAAAAAATCACCGATTATTGGATTTCTTTTTCGCATTTACCGCACGCTGAATTTCGGCATCTTGCCGTGTTCTGACATTTGCTCTGGTCAAATCTCTATACCTGCGGCGAACTTTTTCCTGCTCATTTCTTCTACCTTCATTATCAGATATAGGATAGCGCTCATCTAATTTCTGAACTTCATCAGCATGAACATGAACACCATGCCTGAAGCACCAATCTTTCAACCCGAAACTGAAAGGATTATTACCCGGAGAAGCAAATCTTATGCCCAATTTATCCGGTCCAAGTAAATTTATATCTTTAACCCCCAGCCTTTCCAATATTTCCACAACATTTTTTGAGCAATTATTTGTTCTCAAATCAAATTTTTTATAACCGTATTTAACATTGTGTTTATCTATCTCTCTAACAATTTTTTTAGGATCAAGCCCGAGTTTACTCGGATAAATAAAATAATATTCCGTGTAATCTAAATAAGTTTTATATATTGAATCCGTATAAATAGTAGAAATCAATCGATTAATAACTCTGTCTTTATATTGCATACTGACATGACCATATAAAGACGGTCCTTCAATCGGCATAATCGCAATCACAATCGGGTCTTCAGCCAACAAATCTAAATTTCCGTTTTTATCCCGAGGTATTCTGTCCGCAACATCACCACGGCCGCGTAAAACCTTTTTATATTTTTTATATTCCTCATCAACAGAACAATCCTGTCTTTCGGAATAATAGCGCGTACCATTATATAAAAACTGAACTTTACCCATAGCATAGGCTTTTTCTCTGGCTTCTTCATAGCTGTCAGCCTTAATATTTTTCAAAAATGTATGATACGGATTAAGGCGCGTATGTCTGAGTGTTTTAACCAACCAATTATTTTTTAACACTTTACAAAACCATCTGTACAGCGGCATCATCCCTGCTTCTCTACGTACCAATGGTGGCATTTCTGACTTTTTTCTTGGCATATGCTCCTCCTATATTAAAATACATAAACAGGATACAACAAAGAGTATCCTCTGTCAAGATACTGTTTACCGTAAATTCCGGTATAGCTGAAACTCAAAGATAAATAACTCATTTGTACCCCCAAAAACTTACCTGGACAATCACATAAATTTAGTATACAATAAGCTAAAATTTACAGAAATATCCTTAAGGAAAATATGATGTATCACATCAGAGAAAAACTAGAAAAAATAAAAGCAGCTTTTAAAAGGACTTACCAAAAATATGATTGCAATACCATCTCTCATAACTCTTCTGATGTCAGCGAAATCCTTAAACAAAGCATTGGTAAAAAGCCCTACAGAATTGCCACTTCCGGCTATTCATTGCCCCAAGAAGATTATGAAGATATTACCCTCAAATTTTTCAAAGAATTAAATAAAAGACTAAAATCTGGAAAAACCGGATACATTACCACTCCGGATTTATGTCCCGGTTCAATATATGATATAACAACCAAAGTAAGCCATCTAAAAGCCACTGACGTTCTTTTTTTTACCACTCAACAATATTGGGCAAACACAAGTTTAGCCTCTTTTAGCAAAGATGTGAATATGAAAAAATACATCAAAGCCCCCATACATATATTTCCTGATAATAAAACATATACAGAGGCCACAGCCAATGCTTCAAACATACTTGTTTGCACCGGTGGCAAAACGGTCGCCATAACCGAAATTGTTGAAGCCTTGAAAAGAAAAAATAAAGTCATTTTGCTGATAAATGAAAAATTAAAAAATGAAGGATTGGACAGTATCCGTGAAAATGTTGAATATGCCGCCAAATATTTTTTAGACTACATTGTAAACTGCCAAAAAGACCTCCCAACAGTCAAAGAGCTTGATTTAGATTTCTTAAGAACACACCCGGGCAGACAAAATCAGTTGTTAAGAGTTTATTTTGTTAAAGATGACGAAAGTATACAAAGTGCTGCCTTAAGAGCATCAAATTTTATAAAAAACAAAACTGCTTATGATTTTTGGCCTGATAAAGCAGATGAAATAGATAAAGCCTTAAATCCCGTACAACGTCGTATAGACAGACAAACCGCTTTAGAACATTGGCAAAAAGCCGGTCAATACAAAACCTTGTATGATTAAATATAAATTCTAATTCATCTTTTATTATTTTTTATGATGATATTCCAAAACCATCATCGTAATATCATCTGATTGCGGAACATCTTTGGTAAACCCTTTAATCTGCTTAAACACATAAGTAAGCGTATCAGACAAAGGCATTTCTTTCTTATTCAAAGTTTTTAATAAACGCTCTTCTCCAAACATCTGATAATTTTGAGTTTGCGCCTCTGTCACTCCGTCTGTATACAAAAACAGGCGATTACTATTCTTTAATACGATTTTTCCGTTTGTATACGCATAAGTCGGCTTAACTCCCAAAATAAGATTACGAACAACATTAACATACTCATAACCGTTTTTGGTTTTAAGCAAAGGCGGGCAATGTCCGGCATTAACATATTCAACTTGCCCTGTATTTAAATCAAGAATACCAACAAAAACGGTTACAAACATCCCATCCGCATGATTTTCATAAAGACTTTTATTAGCCTTATTCATAGCTTCTTCCAAAGTATATCCTGCTTGTAACATATTTTTTATAGCCGTTTTAGCAGACATCATATATAATGCAGCCGTAATACCTTTACCGGACACATCAGCCATCACAAAAGCATAGTGATTTTCATCAACCGGAAAGAAATCATAAAAATCACCACCAACCTCTCGCGCAGGTGTCATTGAGGCATCTAATTCAAAACATTCCCCCTTAGGAAAATCAATCGGCAAAGCGCCTGCCTGAATTTGCTTCGCAATTTCAAGCTCTGATTCAATTTTTTCTTTTTCGCTGGCCATTTTTGCCAATTGTGTAAGATGAGTCTTAATATCGGTTTTCATCTTATTAAAAGCAAAAGCCAACTGAGCCAACTCAGAAGGTTTATCCAACTGTATACTCTTCTCCAAATCACCTTGGCTAATTCTTTCGGCAATTTCCGTCAACTTTGATATAGGTTCATTAATATTGCGCTTCAAGACCAAGTACAAAATAACGACAATAAGAAGTGTACTGATTAAAAGAACTGTAAGCAAAACGGATAAATGGTGAACAGCTCCGTGAAATAACTCAAATAACGGCACATTAACAATTAAAAATAAACCATTATTTAATTCTTTCATATAAGGAATATATTTAACACCTTTATAGTCAAAAATAGCACCTTCTTTCAATTTTTCAGAATACCATTCCATTGTGTTCAAAGATTTGCCCATAGTCGCTGTATTATCAACATTCGGCTCTGTCGTGGCAATAACATAATCGTTCGTTTTATCAGCAAACAAAACAAAACTGTTAGGAGTTGGCTTAATTTTCAAAATAGCTTTTAAGATGGTATCCAATTCCCAATCCACCGTTGCCATACCTACCAATTCACCCTGATCATAAATACCGGCACCGACGGTTGTCATTAAAATATCAAGCTGAGTACTCTTATAAGGTCTTGTCCAAGAGATATTTTGACCTGCTTTCAGGTCTTCTATAATTTCCGTATACCAATTTTGCCCAAAATAATTGAACGTTGAATCAACGCACGATGGGAGCAAACTAATTTGCCGATTTTCGGTCCATACGGCATGAATACACGAAATCTTTTGATTATTATTAATTTTATACGGCAAAAAATAAATACCGTTTCCCATAGAATTAAAGTAATTTTTCAGCAGTTTTTTAACGGAAAACTCACCAACAGCTTGTTGTTTACCTCTCTGAAAATAAATTTCTCCCATAAGAGCCAAATCTTGTGCATTTTGTTCAAGCTTAATAATTTCCGTATTAAATTGCCTTTCAAAGGCCGTAATAGAAACATTATTACTTTCAATAATTAACTCTTTATCATGATAAAAGGCCATAATTGCGGCAGAAGTCACAATAAAGCCCAACATAATCAACAAGAAAAGAGTCAAAATAATAATCCTAGATTTAATACTGTTTAACATATTTTCCTTCTTCCGGAAGAGGACGATATAACGTCGCTATATACCAAATTAACCTACTTTAAAGGCTAAAAAATTTTATAATAATTGTCAATAGATGTTTAGTTTATTACAAAAATAACTTCATTTCCTTTCCAAATCAAGGCAAAGTGCAACAATATCGGTAGCTTCGCGTGCACTGACCAATGGCATTGTTCCTTTTTTAACACAATGAATAAAGTCCGCCAGCTCATTTTTAAGCGAGTTACCCCCTTCTGTCAATATTTGACCGTTTTTAAGCAATCGCCTCTCCATAAAATCAATATGGAAAACATTTCCTTGAGCATCATTGATATTCATAAAACGTTCTACTTCACGATCTTCACGCAATGCCTCCAATTCCACTGATGCACCATTTTTATATTTCATATTGACAACAGCATGATTTTCCCAACTTAAATCCGATCGTTTTGTCACAGTAGCTGATGCTAAATCATTACCCAACAGCGAATAGACAATCGCCAAGTCATGGATCATCAATTCTTGAATAGCGCTGATACCTGTTTTATTGGTAGCATTACGGCTTGTACGAATTCCTTTGATATTAGCAACCGGCGACTGCAATTCTTCTTTCAGACGAATAACGGCAGGATTATAATTTTCAGTATGCCCGGTCACGATGATTGCGTTTCCGGATTGTGCCGCGACAATTAATTTTTCGCATCCGTCCAATGTTGTTGCCAAAGGTTTTTCTATAAGACAATGAATACCTCTCAAAAGCAATTTTTCGCCAATTTCCGCATGCGTAAGCCCCGGTGTTGAAACAATTGCTGCATCAACTTTGCTTTTATCTATTTCATCAATATTGGTAAAATACGGCACATTCAATTCAGCCGCACGCCGTGCTGATGACTCCGGTGAAGAGTTAAGAATTCCAACAACTTCCACCACATCGGAAAAATCTTCGCGTAAGGTTCTAAGGTGCTTCTGCCCCATATTTTTGCAACCTATAATGACTATCTTGAGCTTGTTCATCAATAACCTCCGAGATAAAATATTTTATAATAACCGATGTACAATATTTTGAGCAAACAATATAAAATTAAGCATTTATTTCATTAAAATAGCAGATTTCGGACAAACGTGCGAACACAAAGAACACCCGATACAAGCATTTTCATCAACGACAATATGCCCCTCCTGCAAAGACAAAGCACTGTGTTCTGACTCATCACAAATTATCACGCATTTACCGCATTTGATACATAACACATCATTGATATGCGGATAGACCTGTTTTTGCTTATAGAGTTCTTTGTGTGCCGACAAGTTGCCAATGGCTCGATTCTTCAAATCTTCCGGACTGTTAAATCCTTTGCTTTCCAAATATTCGGTTAATCCCTTCTTCATCGCTGTAATAATGGCATAACCGTTCACCATAACTTCGGTACATACTTGAACAACATCTGCACCAACTGCCATATATTCTGCCGCATCATGCCAATTAGAAATGCCGCCGATCCCCAAAATCGGTAAATCACTATTCTGACGAATTTGCGCCACACAACGCAAGCCTATCGGTTTTACGGACATTCCGGAATAACCGCCGTAAGTAGATTTCCCGTTAACATTAGGCATCGGTTCAAATGTATCCAAATCGACCCCCATCAGCGACTGCACCGTATTAATAGCCGCAATTCCATCTGCACCGGCAGCCTCTACGGCTTTAGCAATTTCTACAATATTAGTTACATTCGGAGAAAGTTTTACAAACACCGGTTTTTGAGCCACTTCCTTCACCCATTCTGTAATCATTGATGATATCTCCGGACAAGTACCGATGGCCATACCAATCCCCTTCTCCGGCATACCATGCGGGCAGGAAAAATTAAGCTCAAACGCATCAATTTCAGAGTGATTAAACGTTTGCACCAACTTTTGCCATTCTTCCTTAACCACCGGCGCCATTATACTGGCAATTTGCACCTTAGCCGGATGCTTTTGCTTTAGATATTTAATACCATCAAGCCATTGCTGAACAGTTAAATGACTCAACAATTCGATATTTTCCAATCCGCAAATTCTATTACCGGATTTCCAGACCGCATAACGCGGAGAGGCTTCAATCATTTCCAAACCATCGGGCGTAATGGTTTTTAATACGGCTCCGCCCCAACCAAGCGTAAATGCCTTATCGATACTCTCGATTTTTGCTGTTGGCGGCGCCGAAGCCAAAAGAAACGGATTTTCAAAATCAATACCTAAAACTTTTGTTTTTAATGTTGCCATTTTCTTCTCCATAAAATTGTATACATCAAGCGTAAATACAAAACATTAAAAATTCAACAACAAATTACTAAGATATATTCTCCCGGTTAAGGCTCATTTGCAAATTTTATTTACTATTTATAAAATTTGAAGATAAATTTATCGCACAAGCAGATAAAGTATTTATGCGCAGAAAACATAACATGGTCAAAATGGTATTATCAGGCAGGCATTTGCCACAAGCTTTAGCATTTGAGTTTGATACCGAGCAAGGCATACCACGCTATAATAAACTTAAGATGAAAGCCCAAATGGCACAAGAACGTGAACAAGCCAAAATACTACTCAATCAAGCTTTAGCCAATCTGGGGATTGAAACGGATGAAAAGAAGATTGCCCGTTTAGCTAAAGGCAAAATTCCCATTTTAATAACCGGAGCATCAAAAAGAGCATGGGGTAACATATCACCGCAACAACAAAAAGAAATTACTTTAGCAATGCAGGTTTTAGTAAACGTGCTCAATCCGAATAAAGCCTATATATTGACCGGCGGAACAAATTTTGGCGTAGAAAAAGAATTGCATGAAGCGGCATCTCGGCGCAATCATCAAACATGGTTTTAGGTATGGTCAAAAAGCATAACGGCGAAGTCATTGCCATCGGAGGCGGAAGCATTGTTCGGGATATGATTCAGCGCTCATACAATCTTAATATCGGTCTTCACCTGATGAATGGACCGGAGGGCGCTTCTACGGATAAAGCTCAAGTTATGCCCGAATATGCCTTTGAGAAAGCCACCGGACTTATCCTGCAATTATATGAGAAGCACCCGGAAATTTTTAATCCCGATTTCAAAGTTGAAGAGCTAAATAAATACATCATTGCAGCTCGTAAACAAATCAAAACCCCGGCGGTTCCAACAGGACATACGCGCTAAACAGCGGAATAACAAACGCTTGATACTAAACAATATTATCGTTTATTACCCAATGCTTTTTGCATAGCCGCAGCCATAGGATTATATTCCGGATTAGAACGACGATCATCTTCTCGCTCACCCCTTGGTTTTCGGCAAAACAGCTTTTTATTCTCTAAAATTTGCCCATCAATATCGCTTTGTTCCTCTTCCAAATCTAAAACCTTGCCATAAAGCATTTCATAATTGCCTCCGTGTGTACCACGAGTCCTTTTTTCTGCAGCTCTGATTTTCTCCTCTAATTTATAGTACTCGATAAAACCATCAACAGAATTACAAAACTCTTCAACGGTAGCCGGTCGCAAAAAAGAATATCTTCTGGCTTCCTCTAACGGTGTACCGGGTTTACCACGATACAAAGCATAGCTGACATCTTGATCCTGACTTTCGATAATCGGACACATTATATCAAAAAACTCTTCTCTGCTGATTTCAGTACCTTTCGCACTACGGAATTTTTCTTCATAAAAAGTTCCGCCCCCGGAGATTAAACTTTTACCCCATTCAAAAGAAGCCAAGGGTTCATTATGGCGAAACATCGTATATTTTTTACCGACACGCCCCATCCAAACATCTGGACCTAAAAAGAGCTGATATTCCGTTCTGGGAAGTCTATGCGCATTTCCATCACCATCAACAGAAAAAACTTCACCTAACTGATAGTATCCTCTTGGAGCTTTAGTTTTTGTTGTATTGGATTTTGGTGCCTCATCAACAACAGCATCATAAGCCTTACTTTTAGTCTCTCCAAAGACACCCAAAACATCACGAGCGTATTCTATTGCCGCCATACGCTTAGCTTCTTGGGCAGAACCTGCCGAAGCATATTTTTCTTCACCTGTAGGCAACATTAAAACAATTGTCACGGTTTGTTGACCATTTCCTTGCATAACATCTACAGTTTTATATTTAGGCAAAACGGGTTGTCCGTCACCCCCAAGAACTCTATGTTCTGCAGACTGAAAATACTCTTGCAAAGCATTTACTGGATTATCTTTCCACAGTTGCGAATTACTTTCCTGCCTTTCAGCTTGCTTCTTTTGGTATTTTTCCGGATGAGCCAACCTATCTTTTGCAGCATTCACAACACGAAAAATATTGTCTTCATCAACTGGTGTGATTTGTCCCGGTTTTTTGGTTTCATAGAGCAACCAATTTGTAATAACATCACTATTACTGGATGGCATATAAAGACCTTTTTCATTTTGTGTAAAAAATAAAGAAATACCTTTTTCTTTATCAACCCATCTTTTGATGACTTTCGCAGACATTTTTTGTTCCTCCTTTATATCTGTACAAAGGCATTCTACTGTTTTTTGGAAATTTCGTCAACAAAAATCGGAACCACACGTTTTGCTGAACTCACGGGAATTACACTACAGCAACATCTTCGTCATTTCGGGCAGTAATACCGAATAGCAACCCAGAAAAAATAAAGCATTATAATTTCTGGACCAGCACACCTTACGACGCATGACAAGCGACACACCATACAAACAATTCAGGTAGAAAATTATTTATAATTGATAGACTAATCTATGTATTTTGAATAGATCTCAAATATAGATAATCTTGTATTTTGAGATTTGCATCTTGTTCAACTCCCATACTTGTTTCTATGGTAATGTAGGCATCTTTGGCTGTAAAATCATTTAAAAAGTGAGGCAATGGAAAATTACCTTTTCTAAAATGAAGATGAAGATCATCTGCTTTATTTATATCACCATCACACATATGATAAACCGTCGGATTTAAGGCAAAAAATTTCTCTAAATGCTCATCAATATCTACATTTAAACTTAATGCTGAGCAAACAGCATGAGAAAAGTCAAAACAAAAACCACAACTGCTTTCTTGCATAATATACAAAATTTCATCAGCCGTGCTTCCATGCATAGGAACAGTACCATAATCCAGATAAGGCAAGTTCTCAACCACAATACGTGAATCATTAAAAAGCTTAAATTGTCTGATTGTTTCATCAATATACTTTTGACCATGACCTAACCCGGCGTGAACAACAATTGTTTTTGCACTAAAAAGATCAGCCGCTTTTTGCGCCAAAGCTACAAGACTCTGGTTTTTTTGTTGAAGTTCTTTATTTCCGGGATTAAAGCCCATTCCATCATGAGGGGCATGTATCCGTACTTCAACACGACCGACTTGCTCTTTTATCTTTCTTAAATCCGCCATAGTGGAACTTGGTTCAATCATAAGTTCAATAAAAGCGTCTGGTACAGAAGATGCAAATTCTGCATATTCTTTTATTAATTTGGGAGCTGTATAAAGATTAGTGCTATATATTTTAAATCCGAATTTTCTCATAGTTTTTCCTTATGTATATTACTATATTAAGCTCTATTCATATTCGGCCAATAAATCTTTCCAAACTTGAGGGGCATTAACCTCTTCAAAATAAGTTTTTAAGAAATTGAAGATTGTTTCATGTCTTTTTCTTAAACATTCACGTCCTGGTTCGGTTAAAGCCAAATCACGTAAATGAAACAATTTATCAAAGAAATGATTTACAGCTGGGCAATAAGTTGTCTTCTTATACTTTTCGGCATCCATTTTGGTTGGTAAATATTCAGGATCAAAAAATGGTTCTTCGCCATGAGAACGATGGGTACGATACTCCATGCAACGAATAACACCGATTAAACCGGTAGCATCAGCCATATCTGCATCAGAAACAATTTCACCCTCTATACAATTCGGCATAATACCGCTTAACCGTTTACTGTATCCGATTGTTTTCACAATTTCAATACATCTGTCGGCAAAAGCATCATCAAAACCGGAGCCCGCCAATATACGACGGGTATTTGTTAATAATCGGGCGCTTTCTTCACCGAATAATTTATAATCATCGCAATCATGCAGCAAGGCAGCAGCAGCTACTAAATCACGATCTGCATCAGGAATTTCATTACAGAAATTCATTGCCGTATGATAAACACGAAAAATATGTTGATCATCATGTCCGCTGGAATCATTCCCCAGCAATTCGACGACAGATTTTTTGATGTATTCAATGCCTGTCATAAGTAAAGTTCCCAATTTAAATTATCAGTAACTTAATTTGCTCAAAAATCTGATTTAATGTCAACATATTTTATGGAGAAATCAAAATTAATCTAACCTCTATCAACAAAAAAGCTCATCACTGAACTGTACCACAAAAGTTGAACAGTAAAAAACTACTTTGAATTTTGTTTGCCATTTTTATAAAAAGGTGCTACAAATAAACCAAGATGAAAAAGTTAGTTTTTTTACATGGCTCTGGCTCAGATAAAACTGCTTACAGTGATTTGATGCATGAAATCGCTAAGCTTTGTAATGCTGAGTTAATCACTTTTAACGCCCCTATTAAACATCCAGAAAAACCAAATAAGTATAAATGGTTTAATAAGTTTGAAAAGGACGGACGACGTGACGCGATTGTTGAAGAATATATTTATTCCTTACAATACATCAAAGAACAACTAAACAATCTTCATACAGATACAAAGAATATCATTCTTATTGGACATTCTCAAGGTGGCGGTATGGCTGTTCACATTGGTCTGGAGGTGGAATTAGCAAGTGTTATCAGTATCAGTGGTGATTTACCTTATAATATTTCATATAAAAAATTAACGAAGACACCTATATATTGGCTGGAAGGTGAACAAGACACCTATATTGATAACAACCGTAAAAAATCGTATCAATTAATTGTAAATAATAACAATTTTCATTTTTTAACATTAAAAAACAGTACCCATAATAACTTCTGTGATGATTTCCTACAAATTATTATGGATAAAACAATAAAATTCTAGATTTGCAAGATATTTTATAAGTCATTAAAAATAAAGGAAAATGGTCGGGAGTATTGGCTTCCATACACTTTCTGCCTATCTTATTGTTTTTACGAAATACTGTAAATTCTTAAATCAAGTAATTTCGCCGAATGTATCACAGTTTGTAACGCACCTAAACTATGTGACTCATTGCAGCAAAATCGGTATAAAGTTAAGATAATTACAGCAGATTTTTTTCGTTATTTGGTAATTTTTATTTGACTATTTGGTAATATCTGGTAACATTTGGTAATAAAGGAGAAAGATAATGCCAAATATAAACGATATTACTATTACACCAGATATGCTTAACAAAATTGCTGAGATTGACAAATTTAACGGGGCTTGGCAAGGTCATCTGGCAAAATTAACACCAGACGAATTAAAGGTGATGAAACGTGTCGCAACTATTGAATCTATCGGTTCATCTAATCGTATAGAGGGGAATAAACTTTCAGATATTGAAGTAGAAGAGTTATTCGACCATATAAACAAAAAGTCATTTCAATCACGTGATGAAGAAGAAGTCGCTGGTTATGCTGATTTGGTTAATACGATTTTTGAAAACTATGACCATATACCACTATCAGAAAACTACATTAAACAACTTCACAAGATATTGCTTAAACATTCAACTAAAGACGAAAGACATCGTGGTGAATATAAAAAAGACAGTAACAGAGTAGCTGCTTTTGATGCTGATGGTAATGAAATCGGTTCTATCTTTGAAACAGCAACTTCTTTTGATACACCTCGTTTAATGCGTGAGCTTATTATTTGGACGAATGACACTTTTGCCGATAAATATTTTCACCCGATTATTACGATAGGTGTGTTTATTTTACATTTTCTATCTATACACCCCTTCACAGATGGAAACGGAAGAATGTCCAGAGCTTTGACTATTTTGTTAATGTTACAGAACCACTATGATTATATGCCGTATGCATCAATGGAATCAATCATAGAAGCCAGCAAAGATGCATACTATAGAGCATTGCACAATACACAAAAAACAGTCTGGTCGGACAAAGTTGATTATGAACCGTGGTTAACATTCTTTATAACTGCACTTGCTAAACAAAAAAGAGTGTTAGAAAAAAAGATAGAAGAACTACAGCAGATAAATGATGATAAATTAGCTCCAACAGCACAGAGTATTTTAAGTTTGTTTAACAATAACGAACCTATACCAATGAGTAAGATTATAGAAGCGACAGGAAAGAACTCTGAAACTGTCCGTAAATCAGTTCAATCATTGGTTAAAAAAGGGTATCTAAAGAAACTTGGAACAACAAACGGTACAGTATATGTTAGGGTTTAAGTTTTTCTGTATATAAATATAAATGTATCTGCAAACAAAAAAACCGCCCAAATAGGCGGTCATTAAAGGCTGTGCGCCTCCGCGCCTCCGCACCCCCGTACGGGCAGTACTGGTCAGAAGTCATTGGATTGACCTTCGCTTTGCTCGGTCGCACAGGCGCTCATAAACCTTCGGTTTACCGCGATACTTACGTCTCGCTTTCGCTGGTAGTCAAACCAACTTTTCCGTTGGTTCGAATGAATCTCTATATTTCAACCATCAAAAAAGGACACCTTTATGGTGCCCTTTTTTGATGGTCGGGAGTATTGGATTCGAACCAACGGCATCTTGCTCCCAAAGCAAGCGCTCTACCAGGCTGAGCTAACTCCCGATATCGAAATCATGCTAGATACTATCCTTAAAATTTAATTTTGCAAGCTTTTTTTTTAACAACCTAAAAACATTTGACATTTTAAAAAAAATAATGCTAAAGACAAACAATAACACTCAGCTAAAGGAAAGAAAAATGGCAAAACTAACCAAATCAGCAAAAGAAGTACGTGGCAGAAAAATGCTCGCCGTACGCTTAAAAGATGGAAGATATCATTCTTCATCATCAAACCGTTGGTTAGAACGGCAATTAAATGATCCATATGTTGCCGAAGCCAAACAACGCGGATATCGTTCACGCGCCGCCTTTAAGCTCATTCAGTTAGATGAAAAATACAAATTTCTAACCAAAAACAAAGTCATTGTTGATTTAGGATGCGCCCCTGGTGGTTGGTCGCAAATAGCCGCAGCAAAATTAAAAGGAACCGGTATGTTGGTTGGTTTGGATATTTTGCCAACAGAACCATTAGACGGAGCCACTTTTATTTGCCAAGATTTTACTGCCCCAGGCGCCACAGATAAACTATTGGAACTGCTAAATGATAATCGTGCGGATGTGGTAATGAGCGATATGGCAGCCAATACCACCGGTCACCAACAAACTGACCATTTACGCACGATTGGTTTAGTAGAAGCCGCTTACGAATTTGCCAAAACAATACTGGCACCCAATGGGGTCTTTATCGCCAAAGTTTTCCAAGGTGGTGCAGAAGGAGATTTATTGGCTGATATGAAGAAAAATTTTGCCAAAGTCAGCCACTATAAACCTGATGCCAGCCGCGACAAATCTCCGGAAACTTACGTCGTCGCCACCGGTTTCAGAGGCTGATTATTAACTCCGAAAAATCTTTTATAGACTTTCCCACATAACCCATAAATCAATTTGAAAATTTCTGAACAGACCACCATCAAAATAAAATTAACGATAAACAACAAAAGCAATTTTATTTCCCATATCAGCTGAATACGTGGCTCTACCAAAACTAAAAATGAACAGCTCAAACCCTGCCCAATATAATAAAACACTGCATTTCGACCAATACGTTCCAACAAATGATTTTCTCTTCTCGGCGAATAAAACCAAATAAACCCTATGATAGCCCACATTGAAACCAATAAATACGGAAAACCGGAAATATCTTTTTGATACCATATATTAGTAACTGAAGAATCTTCGTACCAATAAGCTCCGCACAGTAATATTGCAACGAACAAACTTAATACTTGTGCAAATTTTTTCTGCACCGTCGTATTTAAAATATATTCTTCACACCAATAACCAAATAGAAAAAAGAACCAACATAATAAAAATTTCTGAGTTATCAGATGCCATATAAAAAAGCCTTAAAAGAAAAATACCCCAAATAAACAAGTATGATGCCATAATACACCGATAAGGCACAATCCTCTAAGCAAATCTATAAAATGATTTCTCTCTTGCACAATACGGTCTTTCACGTTTTTCGTAGTCATCTCTGCCCTGATTATACTGCCAATTCTGCTACAATTGCCTCTTGCGCACCTTTAAGAGATGCTATCAATTCACTACAGCCCAATCCTTTATATATTGTTCTAAAAATTATTAAGGCCGCTATGAATATTCCCGCTCTATTGCGCCCAACATAAGGAGATTCTGCTCGTTCCTCAAAATTCATTTTCAAAACTTTACCAATCAATTCATCTAAATCTTTAGTAGATACTTTAGCGCCATCTGCCGCAAATTTATCATATTTCCCATGCTTTCCAATCCATGCGGCCAGACGAAGCGGCGTAGAAGATGTGGCAATAAGCGCCGTATTACCCTCATAATCATAAGTTTTGATTTTATCCAAAAATTGCGCCACATATTTTTTAACAGAATTTTCAAGCTCTTCCGCGCCTTTTTGATTGTAATCGCTGAGATGAAAGATTTCGGTTGCATTGCGCGCCCCAAGTGGCACTGAAATAGTTGTTAAAATCTCAGGTGTCTCGCTGTTCGTTGCTAATGTAATTTCAGTAGAACCACCACCCAGATCATACACGAATAAATATTTTTTATCTTGCGGTGCATTCAGCCTTGCCCCGAGAAGTGTCAGTCTAGCTTCTTCAAATTCACTGATAACATCAAGCTCTATTCCGCTGGCTTTTCTAACTTCTTGCTTGAAAGCTTCTGTATTATCGCTCATCCGACAAGCCGCCGTCGCAATTGCGCGATATTTAGTGACTCCATAGGCCTCCATCATTTCTTTGAAATCCATAAATGAGCAGATAGCCCGTTCCATTGCCAATTCAGAGAAACAACCATTCTCAGCCAATCCATCACCTAAAGCAACGTGACGTACATCTCTATAAATCGGCACACCATTTTTATCAGCAATCAACAAGCGATTAGAATTCGTTCCCAAATCCATCGCCGCAATTAATTCTTTTTCTTGAAAATTCAGAGCCTCTTTCATACTGACCACAATACACTAAGCCACCAAATGAATATCATCAGTTTCAGGCTTTTTTTTAGCGTCTTCTTGATACTTAGAACAGTTACCGACCAAAACCGCTCCCGGCTCTATAGCAATAGTTTTATAAACGGAATCCCCGACAAATTTGGCTGTTCCGGCAATAAATAGATTTTCCACTTTAATTGTACCTTTAAGCTCACCGTAAAGTTCTAAACTCTTAGCCGTCACATTACCTGTAACCATACCGTCGGCACCTATAATCAACTCTTTACAGCTGACATCACCTTCCATTTTACCGTCAATATGAATAATATCACCATCAACAATATTACCTAAAATTTTAGTACCGCCGCTAATGATACAAGGAACGATATTTTTCTCACCTCTAAACAAACGAGCCAACCTTAAAAACATCATTCTCCGAAATTTTCGCATTTTAAAACCTCCTTGATTGAATTTTTTTATCGAAATATCTCATTATCATAAAACTTTTTTTACCAACCCTCTATTGCGCTTTAATAAACACCATCGGATCAATATTAACGCCCTCATAAAGAATCTCATAATGCAAATGCGGACCGGTTGAACGCCCCGTTGAACCAACCTCACCGATAGCCTGCCCTAAAGCAACTTTATCACCCTGCTTAACATACATAGCATTCAGATGCGCATATTTTGTCTTAAACCCGTTACCGTGATCAATTTCAATGACTTTGCCATATCCGTTCATAACGCTGGCTTTAATGACACGCCCATCGGCCATAGTTTTGATTTTATTCCCTTTATTAGATGCCAAATCCACGCCTTTATGCACTGCACTTTTCGCATTAAAAGGATCAGATCTTTTGCCAAACGGTGAAGTTAACCAATAACTCCACACCGGTTTACCGAGAGGCAATCTCTTGAGCGTTTCCTGATAATATGCACTATCATCTAAAGAATTGAAAGTTTTTACCGCTTGGTCAATTAATTTCGGATCAGCATAATCGCTCAATTTATCCGGAACAAACACTCCGCCTTTATTATCTTTTTTAGAGTTTGCTAACGGGTTATAATACTTACCGCGTTTTTTAAGCTCATTATTAACCACAGTAAGAGAACTTTTAACTTTATCAATTTCCTTAGAAGAAATATTCTCGACTTTTTTCAAAATATCCGTTTCAAAAGCAGTTAAAGAATCAATCACTGCCTCTAAATGGGCAACCTTTTCTTCCAAAAGTTTTTTCTCTTCAATAACCATATCGCGTTCAATAACCGCTTGACGCAAAGCACTTTTTTTATCCAAATCTTTAGAATCAATCCAATCTTCCTTAGCGGTAATTTGGCGAATTTTCTCCTCAATAATCTCTGCTTTTTTAAGATAATCCTCAACTTTTTCGGCCACCGGCTCATCACTGGTATTCATATTATCCATCATAGATGAGATATTATTATGCACAGCCACAAAATCACTCATCAAATCCACATAAGCGCTACGTGTTTCACCCAATTTCTTTTCTTGATAAGAGATAATTCTGTCAGAAACACTGTACATTTGGTAAGAATAGCTGGTCCACAGCCCTACCCCAAGCAACACAAAAAAGACGAACCACTGCAATTTTGCCGAAATTTTTATAACTTTAGTATGTGCACCGTGACGGATAATAATTTCCTTTTCAGAAAACAAAGAACTGCTTTCTGTCTTTTGATACGTAATATTTCTCTGCCTTTTCAGGCGCTGGCGGTATCTCAATAAATAACCTCATCATAGAACACACATAACAGAGCTATAATATAGCTTTTTATGGTATTTTTCACTACAACAAGCGCAGAAAACCACAAAATCCTCCGCGCCTAAGGTACTTATAGCAAGTTTATTTTAAATAACAACGTTTTTTTATCTGTTATCAATATCTTTATCTAAGATAACGTATTCGCCCTCTTTAACCATATTAAGGACAATTCTGGCCCGTTCTTCCAAATAATCCAAATCAAGTGATTGCTCTGAAAGCATCGCCACTTTTTTCTCCAGATCTTTCTTTCTGGCCTCATAACGAGCCAAATCCTGACTGGCAGCCGCAACTTTTCCCTTTAGGTACAAATAGCGAAAGATACCCCTATCCCCTTTAATCGCATTAATCACAAAATAAAATGAGCAAATACCTAACACAATCAAAAGACCGGATTTTTTAACTCTGTCCCATATATCTGTAAGGGTATTCATTCCTACTGACCACCTAAATAAAATTAATAACTATAAACCATATAGGTATAGTAAAACAAACAGAAGTTAATATTTCGTAACATTCAGCATTTTTTTTCATATTTTTTATAATAAAAGTGAAGCTTCCTCACGCTCGTATGGTCATTCCGAATAAGAAGTGCAGCGAAACTCCACTTGTTTCGGAATATCTAGCGTTTCTATCAAGCACACCCTCACCCCGCAGAAAAGCCCAAAGTAATGGGTACAGGGCCTCCACTGCCCCAATAAAAATTTCCATAAATTAAGGGTGCGAAGCCGATCCTGCTTTAAGTTCAAACAAACGCACTCCGTCGGCTGCCGTAAGGCTTTTAGGCATTTTCTTTCTAATCGCCCTATTAACATCTTCAAGTGTCACTTTTTCAACCATACTCTGACGCTTAAGCAAAAAGTCTTCCCCTAATTGATGAACTTGCATAAATTTCAACATATCCGCAATATTAATAAGACTTGCAAAACGAAGATTAAACGATGCCATCAGACCGCGTTTGGCTTGCGCCAAATCATCTGCCGATACGCCGTTTTGATAAAACTTTTGATACTCTTCATTAGCCAGCTTAATCGCCGTAGAAACCTTATTCGGTGTTGCTGAAAAATAAATTTGCCATAAGTCAACCGCATCAGAATTACTAAAATAGCTGTAAATTCCATACGTTAAGCCATTTTTTTCACGTACTGTCTGATTAAGCTTAGAATTTAACCCCGAGCCACCGAAAATATAGTCCGCAATATATAACGGATAAAAATCTTCATCCAAACGCTTAATACCCTTTGCCATCATCAAAACAAAGCTTTGTGCTGATGTATCAAGTGTATTATCAACTGCCGCATCTGTAAAATTCGGTGTAAAAGTCGGCAAATCTGAAGTTTGAGCATACTCCGGCAAATCCCCGAAAATTTCCGTTAATAGCCTTTGAGTATAAACATCATCAACCTTAAAACCGGCAACTCCAACCGTCAGATTGTCTTTTCCCATCATTTTTTTCAGATAATCTCGAATATCATCAGAAGAAATTTGAGCCAAAGTTGCCTCATCGGGAATATCATCTTTTGCATACGGATGAGAACCGTAAAAATGTTCATCAATAAGTTTTCCTAAGTGATAGGATGGACTTTCCAACCTTTGCCGACGTACCGCTGCATACTGCGAACGTGCCAAATCCAAATCTTCTTTATCAAGTTTAGGATAAAACAGAACTGCTTTAAGCACTTCAAGTGCTTCTTTTTCGGTTTCTTTAAGATAAGAAAAAGTAAAATCCAATCTGTCACGTCCGGCAGAAACATTTAATTTAATTCCTTTTTCTTTCATCAATTCTCTTAATTCCTGACGAGAATATTGTCCCGCCCCATCAAGCAATACCGCTTCAGTTAAAAGAGCTACACCTTCTTTGGTTTCATAAGCTTTACCGGCCTTGGCAAAGCCGAAAGAAACAGCCACCAATGGCACACTGTCATCTTGCATTACATAAGCTTTAAGCCGCCCCTCATCAGCCGATACAACTTGCACTTGCCCATTAAATTTCCGTTCTTTAAGAAGAGATTGCTCCAAAATCTTTTCCGCATTAAAAGAGGATTGATGAAAAAAAGTCCAACCACCTATAAGCAACAACAAACATACGATAAGTTTTTTCATTGCTCTTTTCCCTCCAAATATCCTTTAATTCTGACTTTTGCCGCTTGCACTTTTTGCCATGCCGCCACCACATCTTCTAAAGTCACCGCTGTAATAGCCTCATCATAATTCATAACTTGTTCTGCTGTATATCCGTCTAACAACATCGTTCCGACAAAACGCGCCGCACTCTGCGGATTTTCCTGCAAGTAGACAGTATCTGCCAAAGTTTGGTTTTGGATTTTTTGCAATTTTTCCGGCACCAAATGTGTAATGCCGCTTCCAGCTTCGGTTTCAAGCAGACGTGCAATTTCTTCCGCAGATAAAGTATCGTCAGCCGGCACCGCATAAAAAGCCAAACTTCCACCGTATTTTTCGTCATAATCTAGCCCAATATCAATTGATAGCAGTTTCTTATCTTGATAGACTAATTTATCATAAAGATATGATGTATCGTCACCGGCCAAATATTCTGCCAAGAGATTAAGTGCCAAAACATCTTTTTTACTTAATTCACCGGCATCAAGACGAATATAAGAAGCATAGCGCGGCTGTGTAACACCCTCCAGCTGAACTTTCACAAAGGTATCAACTGCCCGCGGATCTTCATTTATCTCTAAAACCTCCGACTTAGTCTGCGGATTTTTAATTTTACCGTAGTATTTTTCAGCTAAAATCTTAGCCTCATCTGGCTTAATATCTCCGGCAAGAACCAAAAGTGCATTATCCGGACGGTACCATTTATGATAAAAATCTTCTGCATCTTCACGTTTCAGAGCCTTAATTTCACTCACATTACCGGAAACCGGATTTGCTCGTGGATGATTTTGCCATAAGAGTTTATCAAGCATTTCATAAAAAAGCGGTGCCGGTTGCGTTTCATAACGTTGATAACGTTCTTGCAAAACCACATCACGCTCGCTTAAGAAAGCCTCATCAGAAATTTTCAAATGAGCCATTCTGTCCGCCTCCAATGCCATCATCAGCTCCAGTTTAGAAATATCACTAAATTCAAAATATGCCGTCACATCAAAAGTAGTATAGGCATTATTGGACGCCCCATGCTCATCAGTCAGTTGATTAAATTGCCTATCCGGAACTTCAGTTGTCCCTCGAAACATAAGATGTTCCAATAAATGTGCTATACCGCCTTTTCCTCTCGGGTCATTAAGTGAACCGGTTTTATAATAAAGCATTTGCAACACTATCGGAGCCTTATGGTTCTCTACCACCGCTACTTCCAAGCCATTATCAAGCCTAAAAACCGTCAAATCCAGCAATTTAGCAGACGCCGAAAAAGGCAACAAAACTGCTAACAAAAAGATAAACTTGCGCACTCCAACTCCTTATAATACAAACAAAACTGCACACACTAATGTCCGCTATCACAAAGCACCCTTCACCTCACTCGGCTACAGGCACCACCCTTAAAGGCGAAAAATTTAATTAGGGCGAACATCATAATCCGGCGGAACAACCAGCCTCTCTTTACGTGCCTTAAAACCGTCATCCGGTGTAGAACGAGCCATACCGAGTTTTTCCTTGGTTAAGCCACATGCAGACAAAAATGCAAGCATCGTCAACAACAAACAAATTTTTCTCATAGCTACTCCTTTTCTTTTAATTTAGAAGATTTTTTAAAACGCGAGTGAGATGTACATACGCTCCCGAAGATAATCAAACCGGCTCCGATACAAATAAAGCTGTCAGCAACATTAAATGCCGGCCAATGGTAGTCGTTAACATGTACATCTAAAAAGTCAAACACAGCACCCATGCGTATGCGGTCAATAACGTTCCCGATAGCCCCACCGATAACAAAACCTAGTGCCAGCTGCATCAGGCGACTTTCTTCACGCATAAGCCAATAGCAGAGCACCGCAACGACAATCAGAGAAAAGCCGGAAAGGATATAGACACCATAGCCCCCCAGATTATTAAACATAGAAAAACTAACCCCTGTATTCCATGCCATGACCAGATTAAAAAAACCGGTTACCTCCATCACAGGTTTCGTTTCGGAAAGGTAACCGAATGTAACTGCCTTAGAGATTTGGTCAAATACAACCACCAGAATTGCCGCAATAATACCTATCAAAATCAAACTCCTTCTACAAAATATAGGCAAATATAAAACTTTTTTAGGTGACTGCAAACGATATGTGCAATTTTTCCCCAGCCGTACATAAAAGACATTCTATTTTCACCTATTTTTGTATATGATTTATAATATATTATTCATAATATACAAAATATAAATAATTGATAAAATTAAAAAAAATTACTCATCACCGAAGTATTGCACATTATTTTCTAATAAACGTCTCTTTTTAGTCGTTTCAAAATGCTGATTGATAAAATCATAACGTGGACAATTTTGAGAATGATCATTAATGATACCCGAAGCCTGCAAATGAGAATAGACAACAACCGTACCCAGATATTTAAATCCGCGTTTTTTCAAATCTCGACTTATTTTATCAGATAAACCATTGCTTGCCGGAATATACCCTTCATTATGCTTATCATAAAGTATCGTCTTATAGTCCGAATATGCCCATAAATAATTGCAAAAGCTTCCAAATTCAGTTCTTATCTTTTGAAAACATTGTGCATTATGAATAATTGCCGAAATTTTACGCGGACTTTTAATCATTCCAGGTGTACTCATAATCCGCTCTATATCACACTCTCCATAGGCAGCAATTTTATCATAATCAAAGCCATCAAAACACTGTCGAAAGATATCACGCTTATTAATCATCATATTCCAATTAAGTCCGCACTGCATAACCTCCAACATTAAGAATTCAAACTGTTTGATATCATCATAAACGGGCACGCCCCATTCTTCATCATGGTAATGTACATTTTCCTCAGAAGTATTTTCCCAATCACAATATGACATCGTTATTTTTTCCTTTTCTTAACCGTAAAAGCATGACTTTCTTCTAATAAATCAAATAATAATTCATCTGTAATCGTATCATCCAACACAATCGTTATCCAATTTTTCTTATTCATATGATACGCCGGATAAAAGCCATTTCTTTTGAGCAATTCTGTTATTTTATCCTCATTTAATTTAATATTGACAATCTCAATTTCGCCTAAAAGCTTTTTATCAAGTTTATTTTTCTTAATATTCATAATCAAAGCATACCATTTCGCACTATCCGGATTTTTAAACACTCCATAACCGTCAAATGTATCCCAGGGAAAAGTCGGCCCATCACCATATTTATCATAAATAAATTGAGCCAGGCGATTAGCTTGCGGATACACAAAATAATTAACCAAACAACAATGAGCTCTGATATCTGCTAAAATTTTTTTATATTCAGAACGCACCTCTCCGGCGAAACCGTCCATATTTTCCACACGTAGTGGTAAAAATTCATCCGCCGTTGCCACTTCATAAACTGTTCCGGAAATTTTTTTCTGACTATCAATAGTCACAACAGCCTTAAATGCCCCATTCATAAAATATTGCGCATATACCCACTTATTTTCGGACTTGGTAAAGCCATAATCTGCCAGCTTTCTAAAATCAACCATTGCCCGCTTGAATATATTTGCTTCAATAGTCATATACCACAATCTCTTTTTGGCAATATTTTCAAAGCCTAAGTTTTATTTATTAACTAAAAACATTACAACCGCTTATCCGCCAAATCTGTCACTGGCAACTTTATGCCAACCAAACCACATATCAGTAGCTCCGCAACCGGCAACATTTTGCTTTGCACGCGCTTCGGTATATGTAGCATGTACAGCTTTTAATGTCCGCAAATACACCGGATTATCATGCAAAACTAACCCGGCAATTGTTCCTTTATTTGCCCCCCATTTACCACCTAAAAAGCGATACAGTTGCGGATTAAAATGTCTGCAAAAAGCCCATTCCGTCGTTTCTAAATCATCCGTACCATAACCGATAGATTTGAGCATTTGCTCCGGTGTTAATAAAGAGATATTATTGCCTTTTTTCTCATCATACCATACACCGACGCCATTTTCCGCCAATTTTGCCCACGGGAACATTGAACCTGGATCAATTTTACGTGCCGGTGCCAAATCAGAATGTCCGATAATCTGCGTCGGAGCGATATCATATTTATCAATCAAATGCAAACAGAGCTCCATTAAAGCATTAATTTGCTTATCCGTAAATGGTTCCTCCCCAAACAATCCGTTACACATTTCAATCCCAATAGAGGTGCTGTTGAGATCTTTATCACCCATCCACTCGCCAACACCTGCATGCCAAGCGCGACAAGCCTCCGGTACCATACGCGTGATATCACCGTTTTCATCAACCACATAATGCGAAGAAAGTTCTCTCTCCACCAATTTAGCCATCAATGCATCTGCAGTATGTTGTGCACAAGCATGAATAACCAGTGTATTAATTTGCTTTCCTCTACGGTCATTATAATAAGGCAATAATATTTCTTTCATCTTACAAAAAACTCTTTCCAACATTAAATGATTGTAAATTAAATTTCTCCGCAATCGTTTCGGCAATATCAGCATAAGTTGCCCGGCGTCCGATATTTTCCGGCGCAACATTTTTACCAAACATAATCACCGGCACACATTCACGCGTATGATCCGTTCCTTTATAGGTCGGGTCGCACCCATGGTCTGCCGTAATAAAAACGATATCGTCATCACAAAGAACATCTTTGATTTCCGGCAAGCGCGAATCAAAATACATTAATCCTTCAGCATAACCGACAACATTGCGTCGATGTCCCCATTCCATATCAAAATCCACAAAATTGGTAAAAACAATACCAGCATTTTGTGCCATGTTTCTGATTTCTTGAAGTGTAACATCAAAAAGTTCCTTTAAACCGCTGGCTTTAACCGCCCGTGTTATGCCTGAACCCGCATAGATATCACGAATTTTACCGATAGCCGTCACATTTAATCCGGCGCTTTTCGCTTTATCCAAAATCGTGGGGGCGAAAGGTGTTAATGCATAGTCATGCCGATTTTTCGTACGCACGAATTCACCATTTTTCTGCCCGACAAACGGTCTGGCAATAACGCGTCCGATATTATAAGGTCTAACTTCCTCAAACGCGATTTCACAGAGCTGATATAATCTCTCCAAACCAAAAATTTCTTCGTGTGCAGCAATCTGCAAATTGCTGTCGGCAGAAGTATAAAAAATAGGTTTACCGGTTTTAAGATGTTCCTCACCGAGTTCTTGAATGATAACCGTACCGGAAGCCGCTTTATTTCCCAAAATACCGGAAAGACCGGCACGTTGGCAAATTCGTTTTATCATACTTTCAGGAAAACTCGGATACGTTAAAGGAAAATGTCCGAAATCTTTTTTAACCGGTACACCGGCCATTTCCCAATGTCCTGAAATTGTATCTTTACCGGCACTGATTTCTTCCATTGCTCCAAATTTAGATGGCAAATTCAATAAAGCTTTGCCTGCATCAAGCACAGCTGTTTTACCGCAAGCAATTTTACCGGCTTCAAGTAATCCAAGTGAAGTTAAATTAGGCAAAGACAAATGAGGATAATTTTCCGCAATATGCAAAAAAGTATTAGCGCCGAGGTCATCAAACGCTGCTGCATCTTTTGCACCTCCGATACCAAAAGAATCCATCATTAAAATGATTGCCTTGGCCATAATACACTCCATCCCAAGTTTTACCGCAGATAGTATATAACGGGGATAGAAAACCACAAGCAAATTAAAATCTTGTCCACCACTTTGCTTCTTAAAAAGTATCCCTTACTCCAAAGCAAAAACTCATAAGTGATGACCGTCAGGACCTCAAAAGCTAAGTCTTCGCGCTTAAGCCTACTCGCCCAATCAGTAGCGACGCATATCGCGTGAAATATCTCTTTCTTTAATTGTTTCACGCTTATCGTAAAGCTTTTTACCTTTACCTAAACCAACTTCCAGCTTAGCACGTCCGTGCGCATCAAAAAATAGCCTTTTCGCAACCAGCGAATAGCCGCGTTTAGCCATTG
>Ga0247610_10001812_pt1 | contig 25737 bp, 24 predicted proteins | sample 174DNAGHGhighgp2_FD_193483 | JGI IMG/M metagenome (GOLD analysis project Ga0247610, IMG submission 193483) | Sheep rumen microbial communities from Palmerston North, Manawatu-Wanganui, New Zealand - 1742 DNA GHGhigh gp2 | ecosystem: Host-associated > Mammals > Digestive system > Stomach > Rumen...
TTTGAAGAGTTGTTCTTAGAGGATGTCCATTCTTTTCAAAGATATCCCAGAATACTACTGGAAATCCTTTATAATTAAAATCTGTAATTCCAATTGAACTTAATCTTTCGTTTAACTTCTCTGAAGCTTCTCCTGGAAGACATGTTCCTGCTAAATCACCTTTAACATCTGCTAAAAATACAGGGACTCCCATATCTGAAAAGCTTTCTGCCATTACTTTAAGTGTTATTGTTTTACCTGAACCAGAAGCACCTGTAATTAGTCCATGACGATTTGCCTTATCTGGAACAATGTAAAGTTCTGTGTCATCATTTTTTGCAATTAGTATTTTTCCATCAACGTACATAAGCTTACTCCTTTTATATTAAATTTTATATTTTTTTATTAAATCTTAATTATTTTATATCACAAGTTAAGTCCATAAACAATAAACATATTAAAAAAATAGATAGGCAAATATTGCCTATCTATCATCTCTTTCATCTTCAATTATTGTAGCATTTTTTGGCAATATTCCTGCTTCTTTAGCCATCTCAAATAAAGCTCTTGGAGAAGCTTTTTTTGCTTTTTCTACATAGTCAAGTGCAGCCATATAATGTGTTGAAACTGCTCCTGTACCATAATAGTTTATTATTGCTGCTCTTAATTCTTCTACATCAATATTCATTATTCATTTTCCTTTTTCATTAATTCTTTTAATCCATCGATTTCATCTAGCTTAATGCTACTAAGGTCTAAGAAAATTCTTCTACCCTTTTTATAAACATCAACAGGTATTTTAACTTTCATTTTTTCCATATAGTTTTCTTTTATTGATAATGCTTCTTTATTTTGCTTTAATAATTCTCTTATGGCCTTATAGCAATCATTATTTTCTACGAAACATACATACATTATTGTTCCATGATAGTCAAATATCAAACATCCTATTTCTTCATCACAATCGATTGTAGAAATAATTGTTGCTTCATCTTTTTGACCTGTTGTTTTATAAGACTCATCTATTGTAACTTTTGCAAATAGTCGTCTTCCAAATCTAAAGAATGCAGCAAATGCCAAGCATATGGTTATGATTGCAATGCCACTTATTTTATCCTCAATATAGTAATTGTTCCAACCAATAATTAATGTTATCAAATCTCCTATTGCTATTATAATTAAAGCAATATTTAGTGCCCCAAAATATAACTTTTTACTTGAGTATTTTAGTTCCATTTTATTCTCCTTTTATATATTTTACTAAGGCCTTTAGTGGTTCAATATCAGGATAGAATATATCTTCAGGAAGATTGTCAATATCAAACCATTTTACCTCTTGAAGTTCTTCTGGATCTGGACTGATTTCTCCTTCGTATTCTGTTATTAAATAGCATATATCTATGACATATACTTCATCTCCATTTGGATATGTAAAATGAAGTGGTTCACCTGAAAACTCTCCAAAGAATTTAGGATTTACTACAGTAATACCTAACTCTTCTTTTATCTCTCTTTTTAGTGCTTCTTCACTGGTTTCTCCTAATTCGAATCCACCGCCGTGTACTGCCCACTTTCCATTATCTACTCTTTTTTGTAAAAGCACCTTGTTTCCATCTACAACTAATCCTACTGCACATGGATTAAAAATTGCTCTTTTACCTACAAGCTTTCTTATTTCACCAACATAACTCATAATCTTATCCTTCCTTTATTTAGACATTATGAACATCGACTTGCATGTATGGAATAGAAATATTGTTTTTATCAAATACTATTTTTGCTATTCTTAAAGCATTTCTTCTTGTTTGTCTCTTAAACTCAGGTGATCCATGAATTCTTAATCTGTAGTCAATGCTTGATGCACCGAACTCATTAATACCTTTATATTCACAATCTGTTACATGTTCTAGTTTCTTTACTTCTTCAACTATTTCTTCCATAGCACCTTCAACTTCTTCAATTTTATTATTGTATGAAGTTGGAAGATTAATGTCTATCCAATCTGATACCTTATATATTTTATCAATGCTTCTGTTGGCAATAGTATATACACTATTTGTGTCTATATCTTGAATTTTTGTTGTTTTTAATCCGAATGATATAACTTTTCCTTCAACATCGCCTATTCTTACTATATCGCCGACATTAAAGAAATCTTCTAATATTATATTTACACCCATTATTAGATCTTTAAGTGTATCTTGAAGTGCAACACCACCAATTACACCAACAACTCCAACACCAGTTAGTATTGCTGTAATATTGATACCATTTAGTTGTAGAATGAAAAGTAAAACACATAGTATAAAAGTATATCTTAAAAGATTTGATATTACTTTAATATACGTTTTTGTTTTATTCTCTATCTTTTTACTGTGAACAAACTTATTAACACCTTTTTTTAAGATTTTTCCTGCGATTATATAAACAATTATCGCAATTACTACAACAATAGCACCTTTAATATGTTTGTTTTCATCTATTATTTTAAGTACATCTGTCATATTTAATCACCCCTTAAATTTCAAGTAGATTATATAAACTTTATACTCATTTGTAAATAAAAAAATGCATCTTTTGATGTAGCTTATAGTATAATCACATTTATACTCGCTACTTTAAAGATGCATCTTACATAAATAAATTAATAATTAAATTAATCTATCTACTTATAGTCCACCAAGATTATACATTCATTATTTAAATTATTCAACACTTATTTAAAATTTTTAAAACATTTTTAAAGTCCTTGAAATTCCGGGCTTTTTCTGGTATAATAAGTCATGGCGCCATAAAAAAGCATATCGCTTTTAGACGCGCAGATTAAAATAGAATTGGAGATAAATATGCAAACATCAGAAGGAATAATTTACGCTGAGGTTTACACTATTTTAAACATGTTAGAAGAGAAATATAATCTAACAATTCCAGAAGAGATATCACATTTATTCAATGTTTTAAAAGATAACTCATACAGTAAAAAAATAGATGTATCAATACCTTTGGCAAAACAAGAAGTGAACGAAGAAACAATAGACATTTTAAACAAGTTTTACGATGAATATTGGGCAAATGATAAGACAAATTCAAAACATGTAGCTAGACTTCTATCATACAATGTAGAAGAATTTTCAACAAAAAAAGAGAATAGTTTTCTAGCAAAATTGAGAAATAAATTTTTTAAAAAATAGAGAAAATTTTTCTCTATTTTTTTGTTTTTAATATTGATTTAAATTTTACTATTTGATATTCTATTATTGTATTTAATTAGATTTTGGAGATATTTTATGCATTTGTTTAACACATTGGTGTTATTGATTTATATGTATTTTTAGTAGATTATACTAAGAATAATAAAATACCTCCAATAAATACATCTTAAGAAAATATTCAATAATAAAAACCTAAAAAACGTCCTATTTCTAGGACGTTTTTTAGCTTAATATCTTCTTTATAATTTCCATTTTAATTTTATCATCATCTTCTAATCCAATTAGAACTTTTCCATCTTCTATTTTATATTCAAATATCTTTACATCCTTTGGATTCTTATAGCCTAATGATACAATGTATTTACTATTCATGTATTCAGTTAACTTATATAGAACATATTCTTCGTCTTCAAACTTAAAGACAGTTCCTTCTTTTAATTCATCACCCATAACTATTTTCCTTCATAAACCATTACTTCATTTTTAGCTTTTTGCTTTAGATTCTCTTCATCAACGTCATATTGTTTTAGTTCTTCTCCCCTTGCTCCATTTACCAATGCACTAAATTTTCTCTTTTCAGCACGTTCGACTTCTTCCTCAATATATTTGGTAATCTTTTCATCGGATTGTTTTAAATCGAATTCAGTAAAAACCTTGTCTAGTATTGGATAAAGCCATTTATATTCAACTTTTAAATAATTATCCGTTGCATCATTTACAAATCCAAATTTTCCAAATGAAGATGATGCTGCATATGATGCATAAAATGCATCTGTTGTTGTTTTAGCCGCTAGCATAACTAAAGTTGCTGCTAGACTTAGCTTTCCTACAAACATTATTCTCTTAGCTCTTCTTTTGTATATAGCACTTAGTTCTGCTGTTGTATATTTACAATATTTTCTTTGCTTAGCCAATATATCATTCCCCTTCTTTAATTGACATAAAATATTTCCAAAATCCATTATACTACTTTTTATTTACTTTTGCAACATAATAAAAACGCACCCAGATTTACCCTCTAGGTGCGTTGCACAGGAACTACATCTTCGAACGAGATAAGTGGACCACGTTCTCCATGATAATAGCAGGCACTTTTTCGATATGGTGTTCTTTGGCGTGGTAAAACACTCCCAACCCTTCGAAAAGCCAATCATTCGACGATATCACCGCCGGCTTTGGATAATGGCCATACCTTTTATAGTATCGTTCCATTCTCTTGTCGCCAGACTCGCTTATCGCCGAAAAATTGAGATAGTCTACTATTTTTTCAATAGGATACTGGGTAATCCAACTTGCGGGGATGAGAATTCTCTTCTTGCTTTTCCGGTCGTTACTTGCAATCATTTGCCTGAATGCAATTTCTTTTTCTTTCGCAGTCTTCCGACTTCGATAATAGAAGAATTGCCTTGTAGTTAGGCAGCTTTTCGTGCTGTTGCAATTTTTACAGCTTGGAACTAGATTGTTCGTAATACTCGGTCCTCCGTATACTCGTGGAAACATGTGATCAATTGTGCGTTGCCGTGGTTCCAGTTCTCTACCGCAGTAGAAGCATCTGTCATATCCTTTCATCGTATATGTTAGAGCATACATCAAATCTTCCAATTTAATATTGCCTTCAACATACAAAATTCCATTCTTGACGTATGCTGTATTGTTCCCTTGACTTTGGTAGAAGAACTTGGTTGGTAATTCAATAATCATTGATACACCTCCCTTGATAAGTCCCGTCTATAAACTACACTCGTATAATATAACCGCATAAGTGTATTGTCAATCTATTTTTAAAAAAAGATGAGCTTTAAAGCTCATCTTCTATATTCCAAATATTGTTTTAAATATACTCTTAACTTTGCTAGCAAATCTTTGGAAAACATTCTTGTTTTCATACACAACTAGTGCTTTATTTTCTTTTTCATAATCTCTTGCAAAGTTTGGATTATTCTTTATTCTTTCGAAGAAAGGATCGTTAGATAAGTCGCTAGAGTCGTTCATTGAATACATCTTTGCTAGTCTGTTCTTCTCTTCACTACTACACCAATACTTCATATTCAAATATGCAATAAAACTTAGTGCTTCATCAGATATTTGTCCACCTAACTCTTGTGAAAAGTCAATATTTATTTTGGTGTTTGGTAATTGATTATTAACAATAAATTTATATAATTCAGCAGGCAACAGATTAATATATTTATCGCCAAGTAAAGTCAAAAACTCATTTATTTCGTTGTAAAGCTTCTTGCCATTTGGATTGTATCTTGGTTGATTATTGTTTCTATTAACTTTATTGTTTGCTTTATTATGATTACGTCTATGCTTATTTTTCTTATGAGCACTCATAACCTAACTCCTTTAACAATCTATAATCTTATCTTCCTTCCTTATTATCTCTTGTTTTTTTCTTTACTTTCTCTGCTGTGCCAAATGTTTGTTGTTCAAATTCTTCTAATACATTTTTTGCAGAAGAATTAATCTTCTCTAATCCTAAGGATCTTACTGAAGTTGCTACTATTTCTGAAAGGACTTCTTCTGGAGTCTTTTCAATTGGAGTTTTTTCCTCTTCTTGAGGCTCTGCTGCTTGTTCTTCTGGCAAATCTTCTAATTGCTCCTCTGGTTTCTCCTGTGGTATCTCTTCAACTGGTTCAACTTGAAGTAGTTCCTCACCACCATCTAAATCCACCTCATCTATAGGTCTATTTTCTATATTCTCAAATAGTGGTTCATCTTCTAGTATTATTTCTTCATCTGAAGCTTCTTCAGCTCCTTCTTCGTCTTCTAAAACGATTTCTACTTCTTCTAGTATTTCATGTTGTTCTTTTTCTATTTCTGCAGCTTCTCTTCTATCTTCTTCTGCTTGTTTTATCTTCTTGTCTTCAGCTTCTTCTTGTCTTTTCGCTTCTTCTAGTTCTTCTTCATAATCTATTTGTATTCCAAGTTTATTTACAGCATAATCTATTGTATCATCAATTCTCTTTTGTCTTTCATCTTCCATGTAATTAATGTAATATAAATACGTTTGATATGCTACGTAAATTATTTTTTGACTTGATACACAAACTAGTTTATATGGTGCAAGTCCACTTCCTTCTTCACTGAATCTCATTCCGTCTAGTCTTTCAGATTCTTGTAAGAATTTAAGTAGAACTGTATATCTTGATTGTAATTCTTTTGGAAGTTCCTCTATTGCTTCTTGATTTTCTCTTTCAGAAAGTGTATTTTGTTCAATTAAAAATTCTAAAACTCTTTTATCCTCCTTAGAGTATCCTCTAAGCAAGTCAAAGTTTCGAACTCTTTTTAAGCTTTGTCTTCCAACACTTGAGTTATATTCATCATCTTTTATTCCTATATACGCATATTCAGCAGCTTTCATTAATAGTTCTTTGTCATGCTCTGAAATGCCTTCAAGATTTGAAAGCAATCTTATAAAGAATGCCATTCTTCTTACATGGTCTTTTCCATATGGTGATTGGCCCTCTTTTAGCATTTGATCAGCTGTTATTTCTCTATCTGTTTGATATAGTTTTTGGAATTCATCTGATGATTCTATTTTTTCCATTAAATCAAAGAAATCAAGTTGACTGATTCGAACTTCAAATTCATCATATCCTAAATCTTTGACTTTTCTTTTTTCCTCGTCTTCAGAATATTCTTCGAATCTTGTTCTTCTTTCATTCTCTCTTTTTCTAATTTCTAATATTCTTTGTTTTAAAAGTTCAATAGTGTCAATTGGGCTTATTTCACCCATCTCGATATATATATCATTTCTTAATGGGTTTACTACTACTTCATTCATTACTGTATAATTAAATGGTGGAAGTAATAATTCACATTCACTTTGTGTAGATTTAAGTTGTGTTGGCAATAATGCATCTATTGGTAATACTTTATCATCTGCTTTAAGAACTCTTTTATAATGCATTTCTGTCTTTCCTGATACATCTCCTAAAACAGTACCTTGATTTGAACCAAATGAAACAAAGCTATCATACATATTCTCTGTTCCTTTGGTTATTCCTTTATTTATTCCCAAACCAATTCTTCTTATTACTAATTCGAAATTCCTATTAGGAACATTTTTAAAAGCTTCGTCTAATGCAATTATTCTATCTATTATATTTCTCAAAAGTTCACTATCAAATCTATCATTTCTTCTTAATGATCCACGAAGCAAATAGTTTACGTTATAGAATTCACCCGTTTTAAAATCTTTTATTGCTTGTATTTGTTCCGGTGTAAATTCAATGCCTCTAAATAAATACTCTAGCAAATAATCTTGTATTGTATTTGGTATTTCACGTGACTCAAAGTCATATCTTGGCATATCACCTTGGTGGGCAATATTTACTTTTTCTAATATATATCTTATTGATATTAAAGCATTAGATAATAACTTGTTTCCACATCTTAACTGAGCCATTCTTGAAAGATAGAATTCTTTTCCACCTTCTTTTTCTTGTCTTTTGAACTCAGCTACTTGTTCAAACATATCACATATTTCTTTTATATCATCACTAGATAATGAATCATATGCATCTGTGAATTTTTTAAATTTTCTATTTTTCTTTAATTCATCAAATTTAATAGAATCTAAAGACTTTTCATATCCTGAATCAGCATGTGAGAATATACTTCCAATTGAAAAATCAAGAATACATTTTTCTGCATCACTATCTGTATAGTATTGCATATACTCTTTTTCTTCCATTGGTGGAAGTGAAAGTCTCTCTCTTATTCCATCTAATACCTTTTTACCTTTTTCAGGTAAAGTTGTATCTGGTTTTATTTCAAAATATGATGAACTTTTTATATTAGTTGTCACTTTTTCAACTGAACTAGTTGTAAGTGTTCTTTCAGCTCCACTTATTATAGCTTGAAGATAATTAAGTTGGAATCTTCTTAAAAACACTATTGCTTGCCTAGATGTAGCACATGGCACGATAATATTAGAGCCATCTTTTGCACTAATCAAGATATAATATTTATTGTCATTATCTTTACCTACGCAAAATGATTTATATGGATCACCATTTACTACATTTTTCGCTAATCTAATCTCATCATCTGTGCAATCCCCTGTCAATCTAACTTCTTCAAGTGTTAGATCAAGACTTTGATTATCGTCCATGATTTTTACCTCAATTTTTATTTAAAAAATAACAACTCTATACTATCACACTTTTAACCGGTTTTCAATCACTTATAGTACTTTTATTGTAGTAAATCGCAGTAAAATAGTTATTGTTTTACATAACATTGTTATTATTGTTTTTTTAATTTACATAAGTCGGTTTTTTCCGCGAAAAATTAAGGATTTTTGCTTATTTCTCTTGACTTTTATTATTTTGTTTGTTAGAGTGTTGTTATACAAAAGATGGAAAATACATAAATATTCAAGGAGGATTTTATAATGAATAAAGCTGAATTAATCGCAGCTGTTGCTGCAAAAACAGGAGACACAAAGAAATCTGCAGAAGTTGCATTAAATGCAATCTTATCTTCAATCACAGATTCTTTAAAGAAAGGTGAAAAAGTTCAATTAGTTGGCTTTGGATCTTTTGAAGTAAGAAAAAGAGCTGCTAGAAAAGGAAGAAACCCACAAACAGGTGAAGAAATCAAAATACCTGCAGCAAAAGCTCCAGTTTTCAAAGCTGGTAAAGCATTAAAAGACAAAGTTAACTAATTTTAAACAATAAGTAAAATAGTTAAAAAAAGAGGATATTCAAAGAATATCCTTTTTTTATTTTTATTATGCTCCTCTAGAACCATCATCCTCTCTAGTATTATTGCCTTTTTCTGCAGTTTTTTGAGCTTGTTTTGCCTGTGCTAGTTCACGTTTAGCTTGCTTATGAAGAGATAGTTCTGATTGGTTAATATGTCGATTAATTTTATCTCCATCCACTCGATACTGAGATAAACCTGCTTCTTCAATTTTCTGGTCTTTTTCTTTATCATTTATAGCTTTATCTGAATCTCTTCTAATTACATTAGTAACAAATTTAGATCCGATTCCAAGCGTTCCCGCTCTATTTAGTATTACAGCAGCTTCTACTCCTTTTGAATCTATATCAGCCATCTTAGTAGCTGCTTTAACTGCTTCCACATCGTAGTACTTTCCATCTGCACCTAAAATATAAGTGGTTGAAGTATCTTTTCCATTAGCATCTCGTTCTGTTATTGTAAATTGTAGTGGCTTAGGATCTTTTCCATCTTCAATTTTTGTATTTTCTTTATCATATTTATCAAAAACAAATGTCATAAAATTTTGTTTTACTATCTTTTCTCCCGAAGAGTCTCTCTTAAAGTTTCCTGTTCCTCCTACAGCTAATCTATCTTTGTCTGTAGAAAGAATTTTAAAGAAATCTTCCAAGTTAGATTCTGCTTCCACTGAAATAGTAGATGCACCTTCTGGAGCATCGGGATTTTGAATTTTATTTCCCAAACCAGTTTTATGATTATCTAAAAGGTCTTTTTTAACACCTAATGCTATTTCTTTTTGCTGTTCTGTAAATAATTCAATCTCTTGTTTCTGCTCATAACTTAATGCTTTTGTTTTAGCTCCTACTGCTATTGCAGAAATTCCTTTTGGTGTATTTACGACTAATTGTTGCATTCCTGTCTTTGTAGTTACCAAGCTTTCAGCTAACATTGGAACCTGCTGTGCATCTTCTACCTTTTTCCCATCTTTATCTACAGGTCTCATATCAATACCTTCTGGACCTAAGAGTTTATCTTTATTCGCCTTAAAATACTCTTCATCACCTTTACCTTCAGTAAGACTTTGATAATAATCACCTGGTTCTACTGTTTCAACATATTCGCTAATTTTTCTTACCGAATTTTCTGTAACCACTACAGTTGCTATTGTTTTATTTACTTTACCATCGGCAGTTCTTATTCCATCATTTTCTACATGAACTATCAATACCGGTTTTTTATATTTATCCATTGTATATTTAAAGGTCTTTGGATCTATTCTGGCTGCTACAGCTTGGTTGAACAAAGTGCTTTTTACTTCATTAAATTTAGATACTAATTGATATTCAGGAGTGCCTTCTTTTGGTTGTCCTTCCTCTTTAGCTTCTTCTTTAGTTCCTCCTTCTTTAGCTTCTTCCTCTTTATTTGGTTCCTCTAAAGATGACCTAAAAGACTCTCTTTTTCTTTCTTGACGGTTTAATTCTGTTATTAAACTGGTTCTCGCCCCCAAAAGATCTGATCTTCCCTCTTCTATTGCTTGTAAAATAGCAGCAGCTTGGCCTATTTTTTTTGATATTTCTTGATATCTTGAACTATCAATTTTTTCTTTATGCGTTTCGTAATACTTTCTTTCTTCTGAAACATCCTTGTCATTTGCTTTTAATACTTCAATAGTTTTGTCATCAAATGTTTCCTCATACTCTTTTTTAAGAGTATCTTTCAAATAAGTATTTAATTCATTCTTTAAAACTTCCACTACTTCAGGAGGGAATTCGTCTTCTGCTCGAGCTAAAATATCCAAAAAAGCATCTTTCAAGTTTTCTTTCGCTATACCAGTTTTAAAGCCTCTGCTTTCTAGTTTTCCAGCTTGCTCTCGTAGATCCCTATCTCTTGGATCCATTGGATTAGATAGGGTTTTAAGAGAATCTTTTAGGCAAAAATCTACAGCTGCTTTGACATCTTTCATTGTCACAGCCATATAAGTTTTCACATGCCCACTAAATTCCTCCGCATACTTATCCATTTTTGCCCTTGTATCTTCAGATATTTCCGGTTTAGTTTTATCATCTTTTCCTGGAGTTTCAGCTGTTTTTCCTTTAGCTGTTTTAGGTTCTTGCTCAGTTCCAGGCACTGGTGCTGGCTCTTCTTTCCCTGGTTCTTCTACAGGTTCTTCTGCTGCCTCTTTTGCAGGTTTTTCTGCTGGCTTTTCTGGTTCTTCTACCCCTGCTCTTTCTGCAGCTTCTTTTGCTCTTTTTGCTCTTCTTTCTTCTTTTCCACTTACTAAAGGTGCAGTAAATTTGCTAAATTCATCTTTACCATCTAAGTACATGCCTTTTAGCAATCTTTTTGCAGTGTTAAGTCTTTTTTGAGCATCTTCCAATCTAATCTTGTTATCATCGTTACCATCTGCATTAAATAATTCTTCGGCTTCTTCAACTGCTTCAAAAGCTGCTATGTACTCGTTTTTTAAATCTTCTGTTCTATCGTTTATTGCTTGCTGTGTTGCTTTATTAGCATTTATTCCCTTACTTCTAAGCGCTTGACTTATTTTTTTTAGTTCTTGCTGTGCAGCGTCTCTTTTGGCTGTTGTGGCTTCTAGTTCTTCTTTTGGAACTAATCCAAGTTCAATTAAATCATCTATTTTTCTAAATGCTTTATATGCTTCTCTATACTCATCTAATAATTCATTTTCTTCCATCTTTTGCACCTCGTAATCCATTATTACATAATATATTTTATAATTATTTGTACATCTATACAATTACAATACGTTTAAGATTTCTTTAAGTTTATGTAAAAAAAGAAGACTCTTTTTTAAGAGTCTCCTTTGCTATCTTTTATTATCTTTTCTCTTTTTTCATCATAATCATCCAAGAAGTGATGTATCTCGCTACCTTTTTTATATGAAATAACAGTGTCTAAATTAACGTTTTCTGTGCTTTTTAGGATATTAACATCTATGTTGTCATAGTTTTCTTTTAATTTCTTTATTAGATCTTTCATCTCTTTTCTTTTTGAATCCATTTTTTCTTTAGCAACACTTTCAGTAAATCTACATGCACATTGAATAAAATCTAAGCCATTATAATTTCTCCATGTTATTACATCATCTTCTCTTATGAAGTACATTGGTCTTATTAGTTGCATTCCTGGATGATTAGTACTATTTACTTTTGGCATCATGGTCTGGAATTGAGCGCCATATAGCATTCCCATTAACACAGTTTCAATTACATCATTAAAATGGTGTCCTAATGCTATTTTATTACATCCTAATTCTTGCGCTTTATTGTATAAGTATCCTCTTCTCATTCTTGCACATAAATAGCAAGGATTCTCTGTAATGTTTTCTACACTTTCAAATATGCTTGTTTCAAATACTGTAATTGGAATATTTAAAAGTTTGGCATTATCTGTAATCTTCTTTAAGTTTGCTTCATTGTATCCCGGATTCATAACTACATATTTAGCTTCAAACTTAACATCTGAATGTCTTTCTAATTCTTGAAAACACTTAGCCATCAAAAATGAATCTTTGCCTCCTGAAATGCAAACAGCAATTTTATCATTTTCTTCTACCATATTGTAGTCTTTAATCGCTTTTACAAATCTAGCCCAGATTTCTTTTCTATATGTTTTTATGATACTTTTTTCTATCTCTTTATACTTTTCCATCTCTAGATTCCTTTTTCTTTAAATCCTTGAAATTATAGCACATTTCATCAAAAAAATAAAGATGCTACCGTATGTAGCATCTTTGCTTTATATTCTACTCTTTTTAAGTTTCGTTGGTCTTTTTGCTCCGTTTATTAGTATTAAGCTCATAAGTCCTATGCTTAGAAGCAAGTATATGTACATGAATATGAATTGTCTTACATTATGATAATATACGTTGTATCCTGGGAAGTTGTAGTTAATCACTCTTGTTGCAACTGCTGATGTTGAAAGAAGTAATACTACCATAATTAAAAACATTACTGATGTTTTTGAATTGATTTTCTTTGTATTTAATAACAAATAGATTGCTGTATATGCTAAAATAACTCCAGTAACAATTAAGAATACTCTACTGTTTATATGCATACTTAATCCTGTTTTAAACAAGCTTTTTCTATTAAAATAAATAACTATTAATGTAGGAATTATATATCCTAAAGATATTCTTAAACTTGCTTTGCTTTTCTTTAAGCACAAGAAAAGGAATAGCAAATCTATAAATGATATTACTATTTGAAGAACCATTTTTTTATCCTCCGTATCTATTATGGAGTTATTTTATCATATAACCAAAAAAAAGAACATAAATTATAAAAATTTATGTTCTTATTTTAAAAAATTTTTTCTTTCGTTACAATAAATCAATTTGATTATTCTTCGTATTTCAATTCTCTTGTATAGAATGCGTCAATATCTCCATTGTCCAATTCTACCATGAAAATTCCGGCTGCAATTCCTTTGATTGTACCGCTCATACCATCCTCTTTTAATGTTACTCTATCGCCAACATTAAAACTTACCATACAATCTGTGTTTCCTTTCATAGTTTTTGCTCCTTTAAAAAGATTTATTATAACTATATCTTAGCACCAACATTTACTAAAAACTATAAAAATAATGTTTAATTTCTTTTACAAAAATTTAACAAAACGCCTGATGCTACAGCCTTTTAGTCGTTCCTTGTTGGTCAATAATTTAGCTGATTTTATCATTTACGATTAAGAAAACTAGTATAGAATTAATATTTTTTTCCATTGAATTTTCTTCAAAATATTTTTTAATATCTTCAATTTTTTCTACTTTAATTTTGAAATCTTTTTCAAAAATATCTTCATAACTATCATCTAATTCATAATCTGTGTCTATCATTTTCTTAAATTTATCAGATAAAATATCATATACTAATTTTTGTTTATTTCTCTCATTTATTGATTCAAGGGTCATGTAAAGTCTATATAATAGCTTTTGATATTTTTCTTCTGATAATTCTTTTGCGTCTTTAATTTCGCTGATAAACTTTTCGAAATTAGTACTTACTTTTGTCTCTAGTAAGTAGATTTGGAATAGAATGTATGTTAGTACTTTTTTCTTCTTTCCTTTTGCGAAATCCATATAGTATAATTGAACTTTTTTATGCTCTTTAATACTTAAGTCTTCTCCAATAGCTGGCATATTTGGCATATCTATTAATCCAGCATCTTCATAATCAACCATTGCATCTGCTACAGTATTTATAACTGGAGCTCTCATGCTTGAAAAGTTTGGCATTGAAGCTCCTCTTGGTGCAGCTTTGCTTCTCATTCTCGCCATTCCCATTACAAATGAATTTCCTGACTCTATATATTCACCTGAAAGTGGTGTGTTTTGATATATTGGCACCTCAAAAATCTTGTTCTTTCTTTCATATGTTACAACATATGTTGTATATTTTGAGTCAATATTGTATTTTGTTGCTATTTCAACAATTTTATCAATATATTTTTGTCTTTTCTCTTGTTCGAAATATGGTACTTCATATAAATACTCTTCTAATCGATTTAACTGTTCCTTTTGATAAATAACATTCAAGTCTACACTTGCTTTTTTAAATTCAGTCATAGGTATTTTCTTAGAGAATTTCTTACCGTTTACTTTTCCTTTTATTGTTACATCATTTTCTATACTTCTTACCTTTGTGAATACATTGAAGTATTCATAATTAAATAGCATATCATCTTCTTTTATTTGATCTAATACTTCACTTTTACCAAAATCTACTTTAACGTCTTCAAAAATTGGTGATGTTATTCTATCAAACATTCTTACTATTTTCTCTTCAATATTTTCTTTAGGTGTAATAAATTCTGCCTTACCATGTCCATATTTTGCTATTTTTCTTATGAAGCTAGAATTGATATTATAATCTATTCCAAATGGGAATATCTTGCTATTATTTATATTCTCTCTAATAAAGTCATATATTTCTTCTGCGTTTGATACTTGTCCATCTGTAAATAGTAGTATTACCTTATTAACATCCTTTTCATATAGTGAAAACTTAACTGGTTTTAATATTTCTGTTCCACCATCTGCTTCCAATGAATCAATATACTCTGCTGCTTTTTTGATGTTCTTTGCTGTTGCTTCCATTGATTCTATTGACATTGCTTTGTAGTCATTTGAAAATGGAATAATGTTAAATGTATCTCCCTCATCTAATTTTAATAAGCATTTCTTAACTGCATTTTTTGTTTGTACTATTTTATCTCCTGACATTGAACCAGATATATCAATAATAAATATATAGTCCTTATTGTCATCTTCATATACGTCGTCAAATTCAGGCATAAATGATACATATGTTATGTTTTCATTTTCTTCGTTTCTTGAAAATATTAATTTAGCTGTATTTTCTTTCTTTAACTCGATATTTAGAATAAAGTCTTTTGAAAGATTTTGATCCTCAACTGTAACCTTTTGAAGAGTATCTTGGTCTTTTGAATAAACTTTAATACCATGTGATGGTGATGAAATAGACTTAACTTCCACTGAATTATCAATATCTATATCAAAATCAACTGTATAATTTACATCTTTATACTCTAATCCATCTGTTGGATTTGGTCTTTCTGAAACATTGTATCTTGGATAAACTAGTGTTGGAATAAGAACCTTAATGTTTCCATCAACTATTTCAAATTTGTCTAAGTATACAATCTTTACTTCTACTGTTTCTTTCTTATCAACTTTTCCTATTGATACTTTAAAAATATTATCTGCATTCTTCTCAAGCATAAAAGCACTGTTTCCAGAATACATACTATCTGTATATTCCTTCTTAGCCTCTTTTGATTCTTTACTTTTTGCAACTAATAATTTCTTTCCAATCTTAACTTCAAATCCTATTACTGTAGCTGTTTCTACAAGTGGAAATGTGTAAGTTACTTCCAAAGGTTGTTTTGTGTCATTTTCAAATATCTGATTAATTTCAAATCTTCCAAATTTACCTAGTATATTTCCATGAATCTTAACTTTTTTAAGAGCTAAATCATTACAATCAAATACGTCCATTTTCTATCCCTCCATTAACTTTTCAACATATTTTTTTACGTTTTCTATGATAAACTTATTTTTTTCGTATGATTCCTTTGTGTAGTGCATTTCAAAAACTCCACATACATTTTCTCTGTAGTATACTTTCCCCATCTCTTCACTTTCTGCAATATATGGTGAAGTCTCTACATCTTTTTCAAATACATAATCTTTTATACTTTCTCCGCCTTTTGGATTTTCGTTTAGATAGTCTCTTATTTTACTAAGTGGCATAAAGCTTTCTTGTAATTTCTTAATTAATAGAATTCTTTCTAAATGTTCATCTGTATAAAGGCTATTTACACCAGAACCCTTTGGTGGAAAAAGTAATCCTTTACTAATGTAATAGTGTATGGTTCTTTTGGTTACACCTGCTTTTTCAGCTAATTCAGATACTTTGTAATCCATTTATCTCACCTCTTGGTTTATATTATATCATCGTTACGTAACGATGTCAAGTTAGTTCCATAAAAAAGTTCACGGAGGCCCAGATTATCTGAGCCTCCGTGGGATTTTGATTGCATTTGTTTATTTACTTGTTCCGTTTGGCAATTACGCTTTGGCAAATCTTATCAAGCTGAGTCTCGCTCATGATGTGTTTTTTCATTATAGCACTGACAAGTGCTTCCAAAATGTCTTTGTTCTCCTCAAGGATCTCCGTAGCTCTTTTGATCGCGACATCCACAAGATTATCAATAGCATCATTGACTTCGTTAGTAGTCTTTTCAGAATACATCGGGAAATCAACAGCATTAAGATATACCCTGTTCTTCGCTTTATCGCTTGTGAGTCCAAAAGAAGCAACCACATCATATGCCACTGCAGTGGCACTTCTTAAGTCTGCACTGGCGCCAGAAGTATAGTCCGAAGTGAACATATTCTCTGCTGCGCGCCCGGCAAGATCCATTGCGATTGCATCGACATAGTAGTCGTAGTTGGCATGAGGCACTTCTTCGTCGTTTTCCTCATACACTGTTACTCCCAAATATGTCTCAGCAGGCATGATAGATACTGCCAAAAAGGTGAGGTTTACAAGTCTTCCAGAATACTTTCCCACGAGATAATGGCCGATTTCGTGATAAGCGGTTTCAAGTTTGGCTTCTTTGGACATCTTCTCCCACTTCTTGAAATAAATTCCGAAGTTTTTGAGGACATCGTTTTTCTCCACAACCGTTCTTCCGTCTCTCTTACATGCGACCATAGCTCTGTCGATGAGGTCCAGAGTCTTATCCGGATTCCTCTTGTCAAAGTTGAAACAGTTGGCAATCAGAATCACGTAGTCAACCATCGGCTTATAGATTTTCACTCCATGGAATTCGGACAAGGTTTTAATCTTGTTTTTCACCATGGGGTATACCTGTTCAGCTTTCGGTTCTTTTACAGTAACTCTTTCAAATCGCCTTGTCAGAGCTGCATCTCTCATGAAATACGCTTCATACTCTTCTTCGGTCGTTGCACCGATTACGATTGTCTCGCCACGTGCAAGAATGGGTTTCAAGGCATTTGCCAAGTCCATCTCGCCTTCATAACAAGATCCAGCACCGAGAATTGTGTGCACCTCGTCGATGAAAAGTATTACGTTTTTATGTGACTTCAGAAAATCAATGATATCCTTTATTCTCTGTTCTGCGTCACCGCGATATGACGTTCCTGCAATAAGAGCATTTACGTCCAGAGAGATTACATTGAAATCCTTAAATTGTTTCGGGCATTTACCAGTACATATTTCGTACGCAACCCGTTCGATGAGCGCAGATTTGCCAACGCCAGCTTCGCCGACGATCACGGCATTTTTCTTGTTCATCTTGCTCATGATGTTCCAAAGCTGATCGATTTCTTTTTCTCTCATCAAAATCTCGCATGGCTTCTTGGTATTGATCGTATCGTTGAGATTGGTCAAAAAACCAGACAGCGCATACGGAATAATTCCGAGTTTCAAGATATCTTCAACTTTGAAGTACTTCCTTGCAGCATAGTATTCGATATTAAGTTGTTTAAGAACCTTTTTCAAATCCTCACATCCATAATCGAACATAGCCACAACGAAGTGGATTGGCATTGCTTCTGTGATTCCGTACTCTCCACAGACCTTAACAAAATGGTCAATATATTCCTTAAAAGCCTTATCCACTGGATATTTGTGCTTATTTCCATCCGTGTCGGTGAAAACAAGTTCACAATACTTCTGCTTTTTAAGTTCAATCTCGGCTTCTTTTGCTTTGTCCTTAGAAGAATCGGTTTCAGAGTCCGTCTTTTCGTCTTGTTTGAGTTCTTCTGTTTCTGGCTTCTTACTCTCTTTTTTTACCTCCTTTTTCTGAGCCTTTTTTGCCTCTTCTAGCAGTTCACCATACAAATCACTGATCAAGCATGTTGTAACTGTGTCGAGATCCATAAAATCCGCACCTTCGGAATCTTGTATATAATCCGAAAGCAGATTGTCTGGAGCCGCAATCAGTCCATCAATGAACAGTGGAATGTTTATGGCATCGAACCGCCAGGTTTTCATTGCTTCGACAGCGTCGTCAAAGACTTCTACCATCGGCTTTGATAGTTGAACTTTCAATTCCATAATGCTCGCCTCCTTCATAACGTTTGATTACTATCAAATGCAAGGCAATTATATATCGGTTTTGCCCTTATGTCAATTTTATAGCACTTATTTTTTCTCAATTTTCTTACCTTTTTATATTTTTTGCAACCAAAAAGACACCTTTTTAGGTGTCTTCTTTTATTATTTTTCCACTTCTATTTTTTTTCTTTTACCGACTTGTCTTGATTTAAAGTCTGCTTCAATATCTTTTTCAGCTTGATTAAAGTCCAGTCCAATATTGCTAACGAGCCTCTCAATGTCTGCGCCCTCGAATTCTTCTTTAATGCTTGTGTTATAGTATTCATAATAAAGCCTCATAAGCCTTACAAATGTATTTCTTGCGCCTTCTTCATTATCGGCTCTAAGTTCTGTTATAAACTTATCTTTAAGATTTATAATATTAAGTACTCTCTGCTTTTGGCTTTGAGGAATACTATTATTGTTCATAGCTCTCATCTCCTAACTCTGGACTTTTATCAGGTACTACTTCCGCTCTATCAGCTTCCAAAGTAGCTTCTTCTCTTTCTATCATTCTCTCCATTGCTTGCATTTTCTCTTTAGTTGGTGTTACCATTGAAGCCTCTTTAAATGCCATAAGTTCCATCTTTGGTGACTTACCACGTACAAGTTCAGTAATAAAGTGTCTCATTGTTTTAGGATATTTCTTTGTATCAACTGGTTTATTATCTCTAACTGTAAGTATTATATCTATAATATCACTTGTCTCTTTAATTGCTTCCAATCCTGTTTTATCAGAAGCTGTTCCTGTTTTTTCCAATCCTTTCTTTAATATAGGATTTTTTTCTAGTATATCAGGATTTGAAATATTGTCTAGTACTTTCTTTAATTTTTCTAACTCTGGCGTAGGAATTTCATCTGATTTGCTCACTGTATCATTTAATACTCTAGCAACATTTTCAGAAATCATTAACATCATTATTACTCCTGCCTTAGCAGAAGGTGGCGTATATGAGCTCATATAATCTAGTGTTTCTGCTATAGATTCTGGTCTTATGATATTTCCTTTTCCAACTATTTTTCTATAAAGTGCTAATTTATCGGATTCATCTTTATATTGTTCCATATCCGTTACAAAATCAGCAAATGATTTAAGTGTTCCATCTCTGTTATATTCTATTCTAAGTGCTGGATGTTGTCTTAAAATAACTGGATTATTCCTTACTAATGAATCAAAATAAGTTGTTACTTTTTCTCTTCCAGAAAAATCATTATCTGATATTAGTTTATTCTCACCAACTTCATAGTTTTCTTTTTCTTTGTCAGCTCTCTCATTAAGTACTCCTACTATATCTTTTGTAACAAGTGAATGGAATACAAAACTATCTTCTAGGTTTATTCCCAAAGATTGTAAAAAGCCTACTAGTTTAGAAACTCCTTTTTCTCTTGCTTCTATTTCGCAATACATATATTTATAGTTATCAACATAGTATTTTTCATTATACGCTCTTATTATATCTTCTTTTTCTGCAATATATCTTACATATTCACCAAATTTTCCTTGTCTCATATCATAATCTTGTTCTTGGTGAGTATTTTCATGGAATAAAGTTTCTAAGCATGAAACATCTTTACGTTTCACAAGGTCTGTTACACCTTTTCTTAAAAGCCTTATTCTTCCGTCTATTTCTTCGCCTTGTGTATCTTCTGTATCTAATTCGGATCTAATAAAATATGTTGTATCTAAACATTTCTTTTCAAGTCTTGCACTTAAGTCTTCAATTGCTCTTTCTACAACATGTTTGTATTTCTCCGGGTTTTTCCTTATAGCACTACCATCTAGTAATGTTTGTTTAATAATTGTTTGGCAGGCACTAAGTGATAATCCCCTTCTCTCAACTAATTTTATTCTTTGTAGTTGTTCTAGGTATCTATCAAATTCTTCTTCAGATGAACATGGTTTCTCTTCATATTTTCCCATGAATCTATTTGCAAATTGTTTATCTCTTACGACGTTATATCTTGAGACTTTTAAATTATATTCTAAGATTCCATAAATTGTATCAGCTTGTTCTTGTGGAATCTTGTGCTTATTTGCAAGTTGAAGAATATCTGAAATTCCTTGTTCTTCAAATATATTAAATGCATCTCTATTTTTGCTTATTGCATCTACATAGTCATATATTATTTCAAATACAGGCTCATCATCTTCGGTTATGTATTTCAAATTTTGTCTAGCATATTGATCTGCGAAGCATTCAACATATTTTTTCATTGCCACGCTTCTTTCTACATCAACATGTCTATCTCTTAAATTATCAATACCTTGCATAAATGTTTCTGTATCATAAATATTGTCTGCTGCAACAAGAGTTAGTATTAATTCTAATTCATCATTTGACATTTGAGAATTATCTGAATCGAATTGTATTCTTGCAGCTATCTTTCTGGTAAAGTCATCTGGTATAACTCCTGTAAAGAAGTTTTTCTCATCATTTTTTCCTTGAAGTGTTGTATTTGATCTTATTTTTGATAAATATTTTACTACAGATATCACTTCAGGATGATCTTCTATATTTCTTATTGAATAGTTAAAAAATCTTTTCATATATATTGAAATGTATTTTTTCTCTATATCAGATAATCTATATGAATTTCTATTATATACATCATTTAAAAGTGTACCAATATAACTATTTATATAATATATGTCTTGATTTGTTGGTTTTATCGAACCCCTTGAAAGCATTATTTGTTGTACTCTTAATGCTCCAGGATTAATGACGTCTGAATATACTAATACTGGGTCATTTTCATAATCTACTTCTTGACCTTTTTTCTGCAAATACTCCACATACTCAAAAGCAAAGGTTAAATAATCATCATTTTGCCATTTATTAGGATCATTTGGCGTATTACTTTTTCTCTCAAATCTTTCTGCTGCTCTTGCATATAACTCAGATGATAAAAAGTCTTGAGGCTGCATCTTATCTCGAGCGTTTCCAATTACTCTAAGACTAGGTTTATCTACGTTACTAACATATATTTTTGCAAGTTCTACATAGTCTACATCTGCTATTTTGTTTTTATTATCTAAAAGTTCATCTCTAAGTGTGCTTTTAAAGTCACCAAAGAATTCATCTGCATCATATAGTTTCTTTAACCTACTATCTTTGTATATATTATCCCTTACAGTTCTATTATTTATTAAATAGCCAAAAATTTTATCTACACTCTTCGCACCTTCGACACTTAAAAGCAATTTAGAATTTGTAATATAACCCTTTTCGATAAAATCTATAAGTAGTTTCTTGTCTAATGCAGAATAATTTGCATATGTTATTAAATTTCCAATTCCATTAGTTATTTTTAATAGTTCTTCTGCTGATAATTTATCTGGATTTGACTGTATTAGTTCATATAATTCTTTCTTATTCTCATATTCTCCTTTTGCTGTCTCTATAAATCTTGGATCCATTCTTTTTGCAAATTCATCATTTTGAAAATCAAATTCCTCATCATTAACTATATGGAAATCTAAATACTTATAAAAATACTCTTCATAATACTTTGTTGATATTGCCCTTTGTTTTACTTCATCAAATGATTGAAGAAGATAATCGTACATATCAGAATCTTTATAATCACTTGGAGTCATTATTTCCATTAAATGATCTACTGCGCCTGGGTCTACTAAGAACATATTCTCAGTATAAACTTTTGCTAGCGCTATATAATTTTCATTAGTATGATTTTCACCACTTTTTAATGTCCTTAGAAGTGCACCCAATAATCTAGTTTTAGTTCTTGGAGCTGCATCTACGATTTCTTTATCTATCGCTCCTGTTTCTAGCGATTGGAAAATACTTATCATTCTTTCTACTATTTCTGGATTTGTAATATTTAAGTCTATTGAAGCATAAAAAAGCCCACCATTAAAAAACTCCAAAATATCTTTCCTATCATCTTCTGACATTGTTTCTGGATTTTCTAATAGTGCGCTTATTCTTATTATTTTTTCTGCAAGTTCTTCACTTGTATAATATTGTTTTGTCATCTAAAGTATTTCCTTTTTACTTTTCCTTTGTATTTCCAAGTGATTTAAAAAAGTTTATTATTCGAGCAAAAATGCTTTCTTTTTTTATAGCTAGTTTTTTGTTTTTCTTAGGTCTTATTTCCACATTTTGTACTTCTTCTGTGGATTGTTTTATTTCTTCTGTAAGTTCTGAATCTATCTTTTCATCATATAGGTATTTATCGTAGATCATGCCTAGCATCACTACCGTATCTTTTTTTAGACCAGAAATATCCCTTGGTAACTCCGTTATATTACTTTGATATAAACTATCTTTGTTCTTTTTTATGAACTCTTTTAGTTTTTTAGGTATCTTAGATTGATATTCTTTACTAAGTAAGCCAATTATATCATCTACTTCTGCTAGTGCTTCTTTATCCACTTTTCTCTCCTAATATGTGCATTTTTTATAACTATCCACTGTTATTGTATTTAAATAGGGCGCCTAAGTCAATTTCATTTGTTTTAAAAATGTATAACAAAAAAAGAGACAATTTTAACAATTGTCTCTTTTTACTATTTCTATTTTATTAATAATCTACCTTCAATTTCTTTATCTAGAGCATCTATAAACTTTTGTCCATCTTCTTTCTTGCCTACTACTGAACCATAATGAATTGGAACTGCGATTTTTGGTTTTATCACATTAGCATAAATTGCAGCTTCTTTTGCATCCATTGTATATGTTCCTCCAACTGGAATAAATGCTACATCACATGCTACCATCAAATTCTCTTCATTTGCGTCTGTATCTCCAGCAACAAAATACTTATTTGAATCGATGGTAATAATATATCCTACCCAACCATTTTTCTTTGGATGAAATGGTCTAAATGGACTTCTGTTGTATGCTGCTACTGTTGAAAATCTTAATCCTTCTACATCATATATTTGATCTGGTATTACTGATGCAATTTTGCTTGCATCTATGCCAAGGTCATTTTTTAGTTTTTCTTCTACATCTTTTGGCGCAACAAATATTGTTTCTTCTTTTCTTACCTTACTTATAGCCTCTGGATTATAATGATCATAATGGCTATGTGTGATAAAAATATAATCTGCATCATGAAACTCTTCCTCAATTTCAAATGGGTCACAATATATTATTTTATCTCTATTAAACTTTATGCTGCTCTGACAGAATACTGTAATATTTTCTAATAAATCCATAATTTCCCCTTTAATTATTTGGTCTATATTTTGCAAATCCGCTTATTATTCCTTTATGTCCGAAATAAACATCCTTCTTTCCGGCTAAAGTGTTGTATTTAAGTAATGTATATGTTGGATAACAAAATTCTTGAGATCCACCATCATTGTAATTTACTATGTCGCATAAGCTATGTGTTGAATCATCTTTTGCTTCTTCTATTAGTTCTTCTAGGTCTAATCTACCACTTTCTAGTGCTTCTTCAAGTGTAAGAGAATCAATAAAGTCTTTATCAAATCCTATTTCTACTTTTCCGCCAAGTGTAAATACTGAATAATCTATTTCACTGCTTGAAGCCTTTGGAATATCAGCAACTTTCTCTACTTTATTCTCATCTTCTATATCTTTATAATCAATAAATTTTATCCAATATTTTCTTGAATAATCTGTAGAAATTTCTCTATCATATTCACATAGAACTTTATCTTCTTTATCTCCTAGATATGAGTGTACAACTAGTGATACCTTTTCATCTTTTGAAGTTAATTTTACAACATAATGAGTTGTTTCATAAATCTCATATTTTCCACTTTTGTATAGAAGTTTATAGTATCCGTATTTTTTAGCATCTTCATTTAATTCTATATCTTTTTCAGCTTTGCTTGCTGGAATATATTTAACTACAGTTTTGTTATTATTATCGTCCAATACTAGGTTAACTGCTTCATCTTTTTCTACCCCTTTTAAGAAGTCGTCTATTAGATTTACATTTTTTCCTATCTTTTTCTTTACAACAACAATATCATTTACTTCTTCTTGCTCGCCAATAACACCCAATGCTTTAGAACCTTTTTGCTCTACAGTATAATAAACTGTGAAAAAAAGCATTGAAAGAACAATGAATATTAATGCTATTAATGTAACAAATTTACCTTTTTCTTTCATCTTTATAGCCTTTCTATAATACTATATCTTCTGAATTTTCAATTCTTATATTATAAGTATTCCTTAGTTCTTCGAATTCTTTCTCAGTTTCTTCTTCATAACCAGGAATTGAACTCATGCAATCCTTTAATATTATTATTCTACTTGTTTTATACTTATTGTCTGCAAATTCCATCAATAATTGTTTAACTGAATCTAGTACGCAGTGGCTTTTGGCTTCACCTACCACATATATTTCATCAAAGTCTCTAACTAACTTAATTGCTTCTTCGTTTATGAATGGATCAATTAAGCTTTCTGGTCTTACTATTCCATACATTTCACTAAACTGATGCATTCCTTTTGGTAAAATTACATTTTCTGCTTTTCTTACCATATCATGGAAACATACCATTTTTCTAAATTCGTTTTCTAAGTCGCGTCCTATGCTTCCTTCAATACAGTGATATGGCCATATGCAAAGCATTCTCTTACCTGTATCTTTTAAATCTCTTAAGTATCTTAATGTTAGGTCTTTATCCTTATGTGGAATCCATTTTCCTGATTCTACATCTTCTAATGTAATAATTGTATATGGTTCTGGCTCATTTCCATCTGCATCTTTCCACCAACTTGGGAAGAATATTTGGTACATTTGATGAGTATCCATTGAACATGCAATTTTAGTTATTTTATATAAGTTGTTATATATAAAATTATTTATTCTTTCTACGTCTTTTAATGATCCTGGAACTGCTAAAGAGCCACCTTCCATAAAGTCATTTTGGACATCTATGCATAGAAGAAGTCTTTTTATTTCATCACCTATTGCATTTTTTTGTTCTTCTCTTTTTGCTAAATCTGCAACAGCTCCGATATTATAATTTACTCTTTTTCCTATTTTTTCATTTTGAGAAATTTCACTATATGATGTAATCATAGTTTTTTCCTCCTTACCTTTTATCTTGTTTCTTCTTCGTTTGCACTTTTTAACTGTCTTTCGCCTAATTCTTTGTTAAATGCTTTAAGAAGTAGTCTTCCCATCAAAGGAATTGCTCCAACCTTTTCTACTATAAACCTTTTAGCTGAT
>Ga0247610_10001813_pt1 | contig 25728 bp, 30 predicted proteins | sample 174DNAGHGhighgp2_FD_193483 | JGI IMG/M metagenome (GOLD analysis project Ga0247610, IMG submission 193483) | Sheep rumen microbial communities from Palmerston North, Manawatu-Wanganui, New Zealand - 1742 DNA GHGhigh gp2 | ecosystem: Host-associated > Mammals > Digestive system > Stomach > Rumen...
TAAGATTGTCAACAATATCTTCCTGACTATCAATTAACTGCCAAGCACCACCCCACTGAACTCTATAAACAAGTCCATCAATATTACCAAATGCAGCAATAATAGGAGCGTATTTACTCAATCTGTTAACAACTTCATTATTTACATCTTCATAATCATCAGATACACGAGTTAAAACAATATTAATTCTATTGAGAATATCGTCATCTGCGTCAAAAATATTATTTGCTCTCTTACCACTTAAAGTAAGTAATTGCTTAATAATAGATTTAACAGAGTTGATAGATGTATTACAAGTAATAATAATCTTATCTGCAACTTTATAAAGCTCACTAATAGGTTCTTTACCCATATAATCAATACCTGTATCAAAGAATACAACATCATAATTCTTAATTAAAAGATTATATATTGTTCTCCAGAATTCATTATCATTTGTAATTTCTGGAATATCTTGTGCAGGCGCAAGGTAGAAATCAATATTTCTACTAAATTTTGCAGATGTTGCCTTGTACTTAGATAAATCACCAAATGATTTATTACCATTTACAAAATCAATATAGAAATCCTGAACTGTAGGACCAACTTGGTTTGTAGTAATAGCAACCTGACCATCAATAATATCAAAGTCTGCTAATGCAACTCTAAGATTTGGATGATCTTTTGCAAATTGATATGCGCTCATACAAGCAGTAAAGGTCTTACCAGTACCACCTTTTGAGCTACCAAATATAATTACTTCTGCACCATTATTCTCTACAGACTTAGGTACTACTTCTGTTATATCCTCTAACTGATTTGCTGATTCTGGATTTACAACAGGATTATTACCATTAAACATATCTCCACCAGCAATCTTAATTCTCATTCCAGAATTATTAGGTCTTTCATTATTCTGTACAGGTTGCTGAACAGGTTGCTGAACAGGAACTTGTACTTGTGGTTGTACAGGTTGCTGAACAATTGGAGCTTGCTGTATCTGAGGCTGCTGAGGAACTATCTGTGGAGCTTGAGGCTGAACAGGAGCTTGAGGAGCAGCTGGTGTTGTAATTCCTGGAATTGAAATCTGAGGAATATTAAATTTGAATGGATCTGAAACCTGAGGCTTTGGTTGTTCAGGTTCTACTGGGGCTGGATTCTGTACTACAGGCGCCCGAGGCTGAACAACTTGAGGTTGAACAGGTACTTGAGGTGCTGTAGGATAATTTGATCCAGGTCTAGTTGAGATTGTTTCTTCAGGATTAATTGTAGGAGCAGGAGGAACTATTTCAATTTGAGGTTCTGGCTCTGGAGTAGCTGGAGCCACTTCAGCTTGTGGCTTTGGAACTACTTCAGGCTCTGCTCCTGCTGGTTTTTCAGGATCTTGAAGAACTGCTTCTTCAACATCAAAATTAGGCGCAGGATCTGTATCAAAACGGTAATATACAATATCAATACCATTCTCAATAAATGCTTTTAATGCATTATATACTTCTTCTGTTAAAATATTTGTATGATACCATAATGACTCTTCTACGTCTATACCATCATCGGAATAAGCGTTCTCTAAAAATTCTTTAGCAGACCACTTTTCAACAGTAAAGTCATTTAATTCCTTAGGTATTTTTTTGTCGTTTGTAACAACAATTATGCTCATAATTTCCCTCCTATTAGATATTTATAAAATTAAATAGTCTTTTATTTTTAGGTCTTCAAGATTTAGAAAGACCACGTTTACCACTAATTCTTTTTGCAGCCATATTGACTCTATATTTAGTTTTTCTATAAAATTGTGATACATTTTGAACTGTAAGTCCTAATATTGTTACACATACTACCATATATACTAATATTCCTACAAAACCTTTTCCAACTAATGCATAATAAGAGACTACCATTGCATAGATCTTAATCTTTGCTATAAAATATCCAAAGAAATACTTTTTAAATCTTTCTGTAAATTCAGGAAAACCTGTATTTTCTTTGAATAACTCTAAGAAAGAACTATAGATCATTTGGAAAATTGTAGACATTAATAATATAAAATTCTTTAATTTTTCATATATAGCTGGAATTAAGAATATTAGCATCATTGCATTAAATAACATTTGAAAACCTTGTGTTAAATAATGAGTATCTAATTTTCTTGAATTAGTATAATTTGATACTGCTCTTCCATCTGTATAATATTGTGGAGAAATATTCATTTGTGCATCAACTACTCTAAATGTATCTGCATATAATTGTGTATTTCCTGCAGTAGTTTTTGCAATTGGCCATTTTGCAATTGTTTCTTTTACATTTTCTTTATGTACCATTGTACTATCAATATGATAATCTGTACCACAAGAATATAAATATGCTGCCCAATTTCGAATCTTCTTTCCACCACCTACTGGAACAAATACATCACCAGTTAATTGCGCACTATTATAATATTCAGTTGTTAATTTAGCTGCTTCAGCTTCTTGTTGTGTAGTATGACTTTGATCATATTTTGCTTTCTTCGCTTTTACATCTGCGTCTGAAAGATCTGCATACTGAGTATATAATTGCTCATATGGAAGACCAAATTGTCCTTTACACCAAGGTTCAAATATACAAGTTTTCCATAATGCAGCTTCAGTAGCCATATTTTTATCTTGTACCGCAATTACTTCATCTTCTTGTAATGATTCTGCTAATGCTTCATTAAAATATCCATCAATTCCACAAGCAATATTTACTAATACTTTATTAAATACAGTTGGTCTTGCAATACAAGCAAATATAAGTCCCATTGCTAACATACTTATTAAAAATCTGAATATAATATCTCTAGGTGCACCACTTACACCTCTAGCATATAATACACTTTTCTTAACAAGACTTAAGATTAAAGCAATAGCTGCAAATGCAAATAACAAATATATTACTGGCATGATCATTGCTTTAATATTCTTTTGAGTTAATTTTGTTTCTAATGCATCAAATATTGAAGCAATATTTTTTATAATCTTATCTCCTAATAAGTATGATACTGAAGAACATACAAGTTTAGAAATAGACATAAATAATGTACCTATTACATATGGTGCACCAGTAAATGCACTTTTTACTTCTGCATCAGTTCTAGGATCTTGTAAACCTAATTTCTTTTCTTCCGGCATTAAACATCTAGGTCTTTCAGGATATACTTGAGTTGACAAATAGTTATTTGCGCTATAGAAAATAGTTTGAATATTTTTTAATTCATCAATTCTATTTTGATTATATCCTGAATATAAGTGATCTGCTAATCCAGGCTGGAAATTAGATTCACCCATATATCTATACCAATGTAAATCTTCACCATATAATTCAAATAAACTATATGTTTTAGAATTATCATTTAATCCTAATAATGTATTTGTATAACCTTGATATACTTCTTGATTTTTCTTTTTAAGATCATCTTCAGTATTTAAAAGGAAACCACCATTTCTAGGATAATATATACCTGGAGATGCGTATTCACGAAGAATTGATCTATCTTGAATTCCACTTTCTGGAGCAACTGGAGTTAATCCTGCGCCAGAAACTATTTTATCTCCATATTTTCTATCCCAACTTTTACCATGCATTATTAAATAAAATTGAGAAGCTTTCTTACCTCTAATTTTCTTTGCAGTAGTAGCACCAGGACAACCTTCATACTTATCAACTAACCAGTTAACACATTCTTGTAAAGATTTATTTGTACAATCTTTTTTATATCTACTAATTATTCCAGAATAATAATCATCTCCACCTAATTTTTTATCTGAAATAATATATGTTAACTGTGTTTCCATAGTATACCATTTTACATTATGTTTAGATGCAAAATTTAATAGTCCATCAGTTCTAGGACCTGTCCATTGACATAAACCAATACCACAAGCGCCTTTACCTTTATTAAAATATGCTAAACAATTAACTCTATACTGTTTTGAATATTTATGACCTTTTTGTGCTTTATCTAAATCTGAATCTGATACACCATAAATTGTTGATAATAATTTTCTAGTATATTCTGTTCTATGTTCTGTCCACCATTCATTAAATGAAGATGTTCTACTCTTTTGATTAAATTTAGCTGCAATTCTATAATCACCTTCAATTGTATTTGGATTACAATTTGCCTCACAAAACATAACAGCTAAAAATGCACAAGCTTGAGTATCATTCATACCATAACTTTTAAGCATTGACCAAATTTTATAAATATTTTGATCTTGTGCTCTAGAGAAATTATTTCTTTCTTCTGCATTTTCTCTACCAGTAAAGTTCTGGCAAATATCTGCTCGAGCCATTACACCAGTAGAACAGAGGATAACAGCAACGATAAGTAAACAAGTTGCAGACTTAATTGTCTTTAACCAATTAAAATTAGTTAAAGATTTTTTTATATCTTTTAACTTATTTATCTGTCTCATTGCTATTTCCTTTCATGTTCTATTTATTGTTAGAATTGTTGTTGGTTGAGTTATTATTAGAATTATTGTTTGAAGAATTTTTAGCTTTTTCTGGATCTTCATGAACAAGTTCTGCATTTGGATCTCCAGATTCAATTTTAGCTTGTTTCTGAGCTTCATGCATACTTTCTGTAATATGTTTATCATTTGAGAATCCAAATTTATTACGTTGATGCTTCCAATATTCAATATCTTGACGAGAATCAACTCCACCAATTCTATCAAGATCATAATCATCCATAATCTTTTGGAAATTCTTATAAAGATTTCTATTAGCTTCATTTTCACTAGCATGCTTGTTCTTATACTCTTCAAGATTAGTACGTCCAGTAGTCTGATCAATTCCTTCAAGATCTCTATTAAGACGTTGTCTGAATTCAGCTCTTCTATATCTATCTTTAGCATTCTTACGCTCATTTCTCATATTACCATTTTCGTCATATAAGTAATCGTATTGTTCTGCAAAAGACATATTTGCCCATTCTTCATCCAACATTTCTCCTTCTTTAATACCTTTCTCTTTCTTAATTGCTTTATTAATTTGTTCACGACCAACTATTGCATAAATAGGTTTTAGAGTCATAGGGAAGTAAGTACCACGTTTTAATTCATACCACCATCCAAGAAGTTTAAATGTTACAATAAATAAACCTAACATTATAACTATTCCAACAAGACCAGATAATCTTATTGCAACTTGGAATACTGTACCTGTATATAATCCAATAAAGAATATTGCTACAGTTGGTGCAAATGTTTGTGCAAGTATTTCTTTCCATGTTTTATTTTCTGCCATTTTACCTAATATTACTCTAAAGAATAATACATAGATTAAATACCATTGCCAGAAGAATGTTAATAATTTAACTAATGACATAAAGCACATAAATAATGCTATTAACAATTTTACTAATAAACCATCAAATCCACTTTGGAATTTTCCATTGTAATTTTCATTTTGTGTAACTTGCATTTTTATATTTTTACCACCATTAGTTTCGGTAAATTTAACACGTGGAGCCATAAAATGATCTACAACTCTATAAGCATTATTGTTTATATAAGGTCCATTAATAACATGATTATTACCTTTTGAATCTTTTTCAGTAATACTTGTAAATGGACTATTAGATTTTCCATGATATTCAAATGAATCTGCTAATAATATAGACCAATGCTTAATATCATTATTTCCAATGCCTGGATTATACATATTTAATACTTCTGGAGTACCATCTTTTTTAATTAATTGTTGATCATCAGTCATAGCATATCCTGTATTATAACTTGACCAAGCATCAAGATATATAAGATAATATGTTACTTCAAGATCATTTTTATCTCCATAGAGATATTTAAAATTATTATCTGTAGATACTGTAGCCATTTCACCTAAATTCATAACCATAGTATCATATTTTTTTACAAAGTTCCAAGTTCGTTCTGGATTTATATAAATAAATGTAATTATTCCAAGTTCAACTATAAGAACTAAGAAACTTATAAATATTTTAGCATCACTAGAACTACTACTTGTACATACTCCAATAACTGCTTTAATTGTTTTTACAACAAAGAATAATGCTAATGCACTCATTAATAATAATCCAAATGCACTATTCCACATTGTTGCTGGAGATAATCCCCAACTATCTAAAAGATCAAAACTACAAATTTGTTGCATAAATACTGAAAGTTCTGATACTTTACCAATTATATTTAATAAAGTAGCTTGTGGTCTAAACCAAGCAAATATACCTCCAATATTTAAATTAAGATCTGCTACAAATGATCCAATAATATTTTTTCTATATAAATTTACTCTTGGATCTGAAGTAGAATAATTTTCTTGATCTTCTGGAGTTAATGCACTAACATCAAATGGCATAATTCTATCATCTTCAGCATTCATCATGTCACTTGGTCCTCTGTCATTAACAGAGTTTGCATTTAATATTATTAACTTAATAATATTACCCATTACTTCAGAATATGCTGAACTTGTTACATCTTTAATTCTATTTATAACTTCAGTTGCAGCATATTTTGTTAATTTAGTACGACTTTCATAAACTTTTGTATTTTTAGTCCAATAACCTTTATTACTTTCACCAAAATAATCAGAATAATTAAAATCTACTGTTAATTCTCTTACATGTGTAGAAGCATATACTCTTTCAACCGTATAAGTTGAATCTTCTCCATATTTATCTGATATACATTGGCCAGATTTACCTGTATTCTTAATTAAACATTGACCATATGCGATACCAGTCATTGAACTCTTTTTAGGATTAAAACCTTTTGTATTAGCATTTATATTATTAAATGTTTTAATAAAATTATCATATGCAAAAGTTAAATCAACCATTTCATCATATTTTTGCATAATTGTAAGCGCTCTATCTGTAAGCCAATCACTTAAAGTAAAACCTTGCCAATTACAGAAACAAATATTGTAATAACTTTTTACAACATTATTTTCTATTTCAATAGCATTATTTCCTGAGTCTATAAAATAATATTTATGATTTGTTGGCTTCCAAGTAACTTCTTTCTTTACTTTTTTCTTTTTAACAACTTTACCATTTTTATAAACAGGTTCTTCAACTTCTACTGTAAATTTAGCAGAACCTTTTCCACCAACTGGATATTTTTTCTTATTAGATGGAACTTTATCATCAGCTCCTACATAATAGTATTCACCATAATAATTTCTACCCATTAATTCAATTACTAAATCAAGTAATTTATCATCAGCTCCATTAAAATATCCATTGAAGTAATTAATTACATCATTAGACCATTTCTTTGGCATATTTTTAGCAATTGGATTACTCTTTTCATCTAATAAAATAGACATTAAGAATTTTGCTTTATTTTCTTTAGAATTGTTACCACTGCCTTTATTCCACCAATTTCTAACTGCAGTTTTATATTTGTCATTTTTATTAAGCCAACTCTTAAATGTATCTTTCTTTTCAGCATTTGATCTAAAAACAATTGGTTCAGCTTCTGTTTTACAAGTTTCTGCTTGACGTTTATGAGCAATATCAATTAATGTTCCATCCCATAAAACTCCATAACCTAAAAGTGATAATCTATCACCCCAAAGAGCGCTTGTATTTGGCATTGCAAAACCATTTGTTTTTATTTTATCACCTGTATAAACAGTTACAGTTGATGCTTTATTTTTCCAAGCATTATACGCTACTTTAATTTTTGTGAATTCTTTATAACTTTCTTTATTTTCTTCAATATACTTTTCTGCAGAATGTACTTCTTCATCAGAAATAGTTTTATTTAAAAGATCATCAACATCTTTAAAATATTCTTTATCTGTATAATTTCCTTTTTTTGAAAATCTTGAATCGTTAGTACCAATTCTTGCTACAAAATAAGGAATCCAATAATTTTGAATAAATTCACCTAATCTATCTTCTTTATCAATATATGTATGATTATCATATGTAATTGTATTAAAAGAAGAAGCGTCTGGTGCATCAATAAAAGATGCTCCAAATAATGCTTTTAATGCGAAAAATGGGCTACAAATTTTAGTCATATTCATAACTAAATTAGCTGTAGACATTTGAGTATTAGGATATTCTCCCATATAATAATAACTAGGTATACTAAAACCATACCTAGTTATTGCATTTTCTGTATTAGCATGTGAGCCAACTTTAACTAACCATTCTGTATCTTCTACTTTATATGCACCATCTGTAAAACCATCTGCTGCATCTGCCATTACACCATTTTTTACTTGCATTTGTAAATTTGGTGCGTTAAAGTAACCTTTATAATATGTTTTTCCGTCTTTATCTTTCCATTTTTTAATTACAGTAAAAGATTTAAAGTTAAAGACCCAATTTATCATATCTTGGCCAGATTTTATATCTGTAATTTTTAAGTCAAAAAGTTTATCATAACTTTTTCCTTTTAAGATATAATATGTAGCAGTTTTATCACCATCTTTGGTCTCACCAGATTTTTCATATTCTTTAGCATATACAGATAAAAAAGATGTAAAAATAACACAAAGACAGCATAAAGCAGCTACAAACCTTTTTATCCTGCTCATATTATTTTACATCCTTTCTGTAATATATATATTTAGTTGTCAGTTATCGCCTCAAGAATTTCTTTTTCAGGAAAACCGTTTGTAGACTTCCAGTCATGCTTCCAACCATTAAAATTATCATTTTCTATTACTTTTAAGCCAATACTTTCCAAGAATTTTTCTGCAACATTTGCTTTACGTTTATGTGTCTTATAATAGACATAATTTACGCCATAACCTTTCCAAAATTCAATTGCTTGCGAAAATAATTTAAGTAGAGCTGTTTTACTTGTAATAAAAATATAATTAATCTTAACTACAGTAAATCCTTCAATATCACAAAATTCAAATGATAAGAATGATTCACCTAAATAAAAAGTATAGCCACTCAGATCAATATTACGATGGTAATCTATACCATGCTCTCCATTGATCATTCTTTGTAGCTCTAACTTTCGCATATCCATTATAAATTTCCTCCTGTTTAAATTTCTATTAAATTATTCATATCAAGTTTTTCCCAATTTTCAATTACTAAATCTTTATAATCTTTATAAATATTAGTAAACTCTAATAAAGATGTATATTCAAAAATATTAATTGTAGGTATTATCTTTATAATTGACTTTACTTCATCTAATGACAATACCTCCGTAAAAAATCTTTTTTGATTTGCATAAAAAATTTCAGCTGGAATAAACATAAATCTTTCAAGATTATCTTCAAACTCAACAGCTGAATAAATAATTACGCAATCAATATGTTTTATTTTTGCTTTTAGCCCAACTTTAAAATATAATTTTTTAGTTGCATTTCCATTACTATATACTAATGGAAATTCTTCAGGCAAAGGCATAGTTTTATCTAGACAATAATATTCAAACTCTTGTTGTTCTTTTGTCACATTGTAGCCTCCTTTGCCTTAATAAATAGATCAACTTTATCAGGATAATTTTGTGATACCCAAGTAATTATATCTAATGCTGTTTTCTTAACTTTCTTTGTTTCGACTACTTCATCTGCAATAGGATTAATAGTTAAATTTAAAGTTTTATTCTTTGCTTCAATAAACAAATCATTATCAATTTTTGATGTATCACCTTTATATGTAATCTGATAAATATTATATGTTACATTTTTAAGAGTCTCATTTATATTTTTTTCATTACAATCAACCTTAATAATATGAGGTGTTGTAACTTTAATCTTTTTCAATTGCCAAGTATCTGTATCAACAAAACAAGGTCCAGTACTATCTTTATAAGATTGATAATCAATTAATCCACCTGGAGATAATACTAATGTATTACCTTGTTTATATGCAAATGATGTATGAATGTGACCAATTATTACTAAATTAAAAAGACTAACTAATTCGTCAGATAACATAATTTTGTCACCAACAAAACTGTCTTTATAATATTTTTCAGTAACACCATGAGTTACTAATACTTTTTTAGTCAAAGGATTAGATTTAGCCACTTCTTCACATTTCTTTAAATATGCTTCAATATTTTCATCTTTATCATAAATATAAGGCATCATAACAAATTGAATATTATCAATATCAACAGATTTAATATCATAATCTGCAAAATATGTATGATATGCCATAGCTGCAGCACTACATTTACTTCTTCTATTTGGAAAACTAAAGTCATGATTACCTAAAATTGTCATTGTAGGTATATCAAGTCTTTCAAATCTTTGTTGAATTCTTGCATATTTATTCATTGCAAGAACAGAAGGATTAGCCTTATCAAATACATCACCTGAGTCGATAATTAAATCTGGATTTTCATTTATCATTACTTCAGCATAATCTTCTAATGCCTTGTAAATAGCTTGCTCATACTTGTTGATGTTATTTTCATCTGTACGATACATTCTACATCCAACATGTAAATCGCTCCAAATTGCTAATTTCATTCAATAATTTCCTTCCTTTTTTCTAAATACTTATATTATTAAATAGTCTTTTAATTTAAAGTCTTTGATGACTTTAAATCAATATATAAGTTCAAAGTACTACACATATGAATATTTGTATTTTCAAACATATCTGCTACTAAATCAGGTGTAATAATAAAATCTGAGTCAAAAGTAGCTTCATGTGTAGTAAAATCAGGTATAATATTACTAATTTTTGCTCTTAATTCAGGTTCTTCTATCTTATTTAAAAATGGCTTTGTACCTGCCAATTCAGTAGATTTTTCAATAATTGATCTAATTTGACTCATTCCTTTATCAATAATTTGAGCTGTCAAATCAGTAGTTGCTTGCTTTCTTTCTTCATTTGTAATATCAAATTCATAATCAAATTTAATATAATTTACATTTGAAAAATTATATAGGTCAATAAAATCTTCAATAGCAGTCTTTTTATTCTTTATATTCAATACACAACTACAATATATACTAATTTCATAATAATTATCTGTTACATTTGTAGCTGAATATTTCTTTGAAATATCTAATGTTGATTGCTTATATGAACCTTTTACATATGATTTTCTATCAACAATAAGATCATTCAACATATTCTTTACTCTATTTATCTTAAATAAAGTTTCATCAATACTACGTCCACTAAAATTAATTGTAAAATTTATTTTAACTATTGATGCTTTGAGTTCTAAACTGCTAGATGATGGTATACAAATATTCATAATTTACCTCCTATTATAAAAGTACATCTATTAATTCATAATTAAATAAACTATTCATTTTTGAAAGAATTGCTTTGATGTCATCAACTTCAGGATCTAATTCAATTTCAAAATAATTATTTTTTAAACCAATATATAATGTACATTCTTCTGGTACAAAATAAAAAAATTCTATTTTATCTAGTTTGATATAAATATCTTTAAGTCTTATAAATTTTTGCGCATCCATACATTTATTCTCCTTTTAATTGACAAGACGTTCATCATGAGATACAATTATCCACTGATTTGAGTCTTTATTTATAATATCTCTTACTGCTGCAAGATTGTCAGCATCCAAATTTACAAAAGATTCATCCATTATAAGAGGAAGCTCAGGCATAAATAAATCTCTAATAGAAAGTATTAATGCAAGAGCTGCACAAGTTTTCTCACCATTTGAAAGTGATTGTACAGGCAATGTTGAAAGTTTTGTAAAATCTTTATCCCAAATCTTTGCTTTATATACATTATTTTCAATAAACAAATCTACATATCTTGTGTTTATTGTTTTTACTAAGTCTGCTGCTCTTTTAACAATTTCATCTGCATAATATTCTTTTATATTTTGAATAAATTCATCAGTAATTGAAATACAATTCTTTGCAAGATCATAATTCTTTTGAGCTTCCATTAACTCAGAAATCTTTGCAAAATCTTTATCTAATGATTCATATTGTGCTTTCTTTGTATTATATTCATCATACAATTTATTAGTTTCTTCATTATATCCACTAATAATCTTTTCAAAATCAACATCTTTTGAATATTCAACAGCTTCAATCTGTTTCTTTAGTGCCCAATACTGAATTGATTTATTATAATCATCAAAATTATATCTTCTATCTTCAAGTTCTCTTTCAAGTCTTTGAATCTTATCATTGTCAATAGCATCATAATTTATTTCTGGCTCTTTGAAATTCTTAGCTCCACAAAGAGCACATGTGTCATAATTACACTTACTTTCATTAATAAGTGCAGTAATAACATTCTTTGGATATTTTGCTAAGGGACTTGCTACAGATTTTGACTTTTCATCTGCAATTTGTTTTTCAATATTATCAAAATGCTTTTTCCACTCTTCAGCTGAATTACCATAATTTTTAAGTCTTAAACAAAGTTCTCTATCATATGGTACAGAAGAAGGTAATTGCTTCATTAATGATTGATATTTTGCAAAGTCTTCTTTTGCTTTCTTTGCCTTAATAATTTCATCATCAGAAATAAAAGCTTTTGACTTAATTTTATCATTAAGTGCATCTAATTCAGCTTTTAATTTATCAATATCTGCTTGAGTTACACTTTGATTTGTAATCTGCTTTTCAAGCGTAGACTTATGCTTTTGATTATAATTTTTATCATTATTAAAATATTGTTTAATATCAAGTGCAGTTTTAAATTCTTGTTCAAGAATTTCAAATAAATAGTTTGTACTTAAAACATTTGAATTTGCAAGAGGTGCGTAACCCCATAATGATGTAAGAACTGAATCTGAAATAATATCATCAAGTATCTTTTTACTTTCTGCTGCAGTTCTACTAATTAACTCATCATCTTTAAAAACTTTATAACCTGATGTTTTACCAACTTCTCTTTCAATAACATAAGCTGCAGCATTATGAGTAAAACTAAGTATAATCTTTGTAGGCTTCTCAGGATCTTTAATCAAACTTGCAAAATCAAGATTATCTGGTCTTTTATCAAATAAACACAAAACAATTGCTTGAATTAATGAAGTCTTACCTTCACCATTTTTCCAATTCAAAACAGTCATTTTGTCAAAATTCATTTGCTTATGATCGAAGCACTTCCAGTTTGTAATATCAATACTATTTAATATCATAATTTACTTACTTCCTTATGTTAATCATATTTTCCTTTTTTAATATCTATTTTATCTTGCTGTCTATTATAATCTTTCTTTGATTTAAATACAGCAGATCTAGGACGTAAAGGCTGCTGATATGGCTCTTTATGCCCAGGATTAACTTTATTTTGATATGCTTCTTTTTCAATCTGTTTCTTTGCACTTCTCATGAACCTTTACCTCCTTATATTTTTGTAATTATTAAATTTTAATTTATATTTTTAAACTTGTAAATAAAAAATTAAATAGAAAAAAGTCCTGATAAAAATTACCAGGACTTTTATAGGTAACACGAAGTCAGCTTTTTCTAATTAGAAATTAGAAATCGAGGTACTCTCCACCTGCGGCAGGAGCACTTTCAGCTGTTGATCCAGACTGATCTCCATCAGCCTTTCTTCCAAAGAACTCAACAGACTCAATTATAATCTTGTTGCCATAGTGCTTAACACCATCTTTTTCGTAGTTATTGTTCTGCAGATTACCTGTAATAAGCATCTGAGAACCTTTCTTGAAGTACTTACCGATGAAATCAGCAGTTGCACCAAATGCTGTAAACTGGAACCAATCAGCGTTAGGTTCGCCTTCCTTAACACGTCTCTTGTTTACCGCACCTGAAAAGTTACAAAACTTTGTCTCGCCTACTGTCTTAACTTCTGGATCTGCTCCGAGGGTAACTGTCATAATTACTTTGTTCATTTTTAATTAAACTCCTTTTATATCTTACGTTTTTTTAATAAATTAAGGTATGACTTCGTTTTTACCTTATATAATTAAATAGCTCTTTGTTACAAGAGCTATTTTTAATTACATTTAAATTATATTAAATTTTTTATAAAAAGTAAAATACAAATGAAAGCTTAACTATTCACCAACTTATTATATAAAGTTTCATATGGAATATTATAATATGTACTCAACTTATTCAATACATCTGCAGTAGGTGTCTTAACTCCCTTTTCGTACTGAAGAATCTGACTCAATGATGTACCTGTTGCATTTGCAACCTGCTGAAGAGTCTTAAAATTATTTATTCTAAGTTCAAACAAATAATTCTTCTGTTCTAAATCTGCCTTATATCTACTTGTCTGCTTCTTAAAATCCAGCCAAGCATTATGAACAAGATTATTGAGTTCCTCCACTGAAATAGAATACAACTTTGCAAGCTTTATTGCTTCTCTCTTGTACTTTGGTCCAATATTCTTATTTGTACCATTTTCCCAATTATGCAAAGTCTGAGATGGAATTCCGATCTGTTTGGTTATATCTCTCAACGAATAACCCTTTTCAAGTCGTAGCTGCGCTAGCTGAGATCGATACGTCTTTCTTATATCATTCATCTCTGTCCTATTCATTGTTACACCTCACTTAACTATTTTTTGAATGATAAATTATTTTTATCTTCTTATAGTATTATTCTATTACAAAAATATTACTATGTAAATATATTTTATTACAAATAGACGAATTTGTAAATACTTTTTATAAAAAAATAAGGAGGCATAAAAACCTCCTTATAGTTTACTATAATAATCTTTTGCGAAATCTTCAAATTCTTCTCTAGATAATGGTCCGTCTAATTCTACAACATCGACACATGCTTGCGCATTTAAATCAACTATTGCAATTACAGTTGGAGCATCTTCTAATGGAAGTTGAAGACTTGTTACTTGTTTAAATGATAAAAAATCAACTTGATACGACATACATAATTCATCATAATCAAAGAAATCACCTAATAATTCTAATAATAATGAAATGACGTCATCATTTGATTTTATAGATTTTATCTTTTTTGAATCGTTCTTATAAATATTCTTTACAATCTCAGAATCTATTTGTTCATATAAATTCTTTTGTCGACATTGTTCAAGAATTTTATTTATATCAAATAAATCATCCATACTAAAATCCTCATTAAAAAAGGTAGTCTTTTGACTACCTTAATTTATTTCTTTTTAGTTATTTTCTTCTTTGGTATTTTTGTTGGTGTTTTAGTTGGAGTAGGCTTTAAATCTTTTCTCTTTTCAAATTCATAATTAGTAATTCTTTCAAATCGAGTCATATTTCCCCAACTATCAGAGAAGAATAAATTATTACCATCTAAAGAATACGCCATTGCTTGCATTTTATTATTTCCTAAATCAAATGAAATTGATCCATCTTCAAATAATTCATATTTAAATTCTTGCTTTTCACCCATATATAAAAAGCCAGTATTATCTTCTCTAAATGCATAAAAAGTATTTCCGCATTGCCAAATACCAACAATTGTAGGTTTAGCTGTTGTAGTTGTTGTAGCTTCTGTAGTAATTGTAGTTGTAGTAGTAGATATAATTGTTGATTCACTTGCAATCTTTTTACCACAACCAGTTAATACAAAAGCAATTATTAAAATAATTGGTATAAGTTTCTTCATTTTATTAAATTACTCTCCTTATATTATTACTTTATTGGATTATTATTTTGTTTTATAAGATATTGCTCATATTTTTTACGAATATCATCTGGAGTATTTTTCATTAAAATTGTCTCTCCAGTTTTTTCATCAATATCTAAATAATCAATCCAAGGAGCTTGTTCAAAAGTTTTCATTTATAAATCAACCTCTAATCTAAGCTTTGGATCTTCACATTCCCATTCAATAGGAGTTGCAGTAATAATTTTACTATCAATATAATTATTATTATCATCATACAAATATGCTTTACCAATTGCTGCAGATGGTTCTTCAGGCAAAGATGCAAATGTTTCTCTTATAAAACGAACATTATCTTTTGAAATTTTTGATGATCTAATATCAATTTCTTTTCCATTAAATACATCATCAATTCTAAATCTAATATAATTTCCACCATCAATTGGATGCGCAATAAATTCAAAAGGCTTATTTGTTTTTTCAGTAATCCAAAGCATTGTTTTAATTTCCTTTACGTTTAATATATTTTATATATTTTAATCCATTAAACGCAAACTGTAAATTACTTTTTTCTAATATTATTAAGTTGTTCTCTAAGTTTTGCTTTCTCTTCTTCAGTATAGACTCTAGTTACTGGAGCACCGAATCTAATTAACTTTTTTGGAAACTGATATGTTTTTGATTCATCGTCTTGTTTAATTACTTTATAAGTATTTGGGTACTTTTCAACCATTTTATCTAATTTTCTAATCATTACAGGATCTGCTGTATAAACTTCAGCCATTTTTTCTGCATTATTAGAATTGACAATGGTTTCTTGTTCAATTCTACTTAACATAATTAGATCTTCCTTTCTGCATCAAATTTTTCTAATACAAGAAGCATATCTGGTTCAAGCCTCTTTATAACTTCTTGCTTCATATCTTCTGGAATACCATAAAATGCTTCTGCCATTCCGCCTGCAATACAAGTTAATGTATCACAATCTCCGCCTAAAGAAACAGCTGTTCTAATAACATCTTCAAAACTATTTCCTTCTAAAAATGCTGTAATTGCTTCAGGTACAGTTTCTTGACAACTCTCAACATGATGATACGTAGGTCTTATTTCATCACAAGTTCTAGAAAGATCATAACCAAAATTATTAATTATATATTCTTTTATATAATTTTTATCATGATGAGCTCTTGCTAAAAATATTGCTGATGCTGTTGCCTCTGCTCCTTTTATTCCTTCTATATGATTATGTGTTACTTCTGCAGTTAATTTCGCTACTTCTCTTACTTTTGAAATATTATCAAATAACCAAGCAACAGAAGATACTCGCATTGCAGAACCATTTCCCCAAGAATTATATGGTTGAGGATCAGGTTGTCTTAACCACCAACCAAATCTTGCTCCATATCCTTCATTTGGATATTTTAATCCCCAATAAAGCATTGATTTTATAACTGCACCTTTTATTGCTTCATCTGACTGATCTTTTGATTGTAATAATGCATCAGCTACTGCAATTGTCATTACTGTATCATCAGTAAATCTATTTTGATCAGACCACATTGTAAAATCTTTTGATTTATTTCCACGATCAAATTCATATGGACAACCTACCATATCGCCTAAAATCGCTCCGTACATATTTATCACCTCACAATAATTCCTAAAAACTTATCTCTTTTCCATTTTAATATATGTTGTAGAAATATTATTTTCATTAGTTAAAATAAGATTATCTCCTTCAAAACAAATAATATAATTATCTGTATAAGGACCTCTACGAGTTACACTTAATTTATTATCTTCTAATGTCCATGTAATTTCTGTAAAATATACACTTTCAGATCCAGTTTTACCACCTGATGTATATTCGCCAGTTCCGTCTTCATTAAATATAAAAGATGCACTAGAACCATCCTTAGCCTTATATATCCAAGTACAATCATATAACTTATTCTTATTTATAATTTGAGTAATAGTTGTTTCTTGTATAGGATTAGGTTTATTTATATTATTTGAACACGCAGTAACAAATAACATTGTAGATATTAATAATATAGCAATAATTTTTTTATTCATAATCATTTCCTCAAACAATAATAATACCAATATAAGCATCTTTCTCGGTAACAATATAAGTACCTTCAGTAAGATCCTCTATCTTGGTCATTTTAGTTGTTGTCTTATATTTAGGTAATTTAGTAGGTACAGCAATCTTCTTTGCTCCACCAGCTAATTGATGAACCAAAATATCCTTATCTACTAAATAAATTCCAGCTTTAGTTTCAATAGGCACAACTGGAAATTTGTCTAGAGCTGCAATTACATCTTTGATAGGTGCAGTTGCCTTAAATGTCTTAACTCTTTTCATTTCATCTTTTACAAGATGTGCTCTTTTTAATACTTCTTCTGTTTCTGCTTCTAAAAACTTAATTTGCTCATTTGAAGCAGTTAAAAATGTAGTATCATTATGACTCATATAATTTCTCATAATTCTACATACTTTAAGCTTTTCTTTTTCCACACTACCTTCTTTTAATGAATTCTCATACTCAAGAACAGTAGAGCCTTGATCTTTTAATTCTGTATCTAAAGCTCTAAAGGCATCTAAAAATTTTTCATTTGCCATAATTTTCCTCCATTGTTATTTTTTTATATTATTAAATAGTCTTTATTAAAAAACCAGGAGATTTTTACATCTCCTGGCTGATTACATTTATAATGTTGCTACATTATCAATATTAAATAATACATAACAATCTGACGTATCAGATTGAATAAAAGGATTTCTATAAGTTGCTTTACCTAATGGAATGGTTTTTGATGATTCTACATCTTCACCAAACATAAGTACTGACATATCAGATCTGAATGCACCAGTTATAATAAGATCTTGCATATTATCTTTAAGTGAAGTAGAAACAATAGAACCTGATGGTCTTTGCGTTACTAATACTAAGATAATTCTAGCAGCTCTGCCTAATCTAGCAATACTACCTAATGTATTTTTAATAATATCAACAGATTTATAGTCATCAGAAAGCATATATTCTGATAAACAATCAATAATAAGTATTTTATCTGCTGGTCTATTTTTTAATTTTGCTGCATTATTAACACTTTCTTTTTGCATTTGCTTAAATCTATCCATCATTTCTGTATGATAAGCTTCAAGTCTTTCTGCAACAATTTTAGCATTACAAGTAGTTACTGTATCAAAAGGCGCTTCAATATCTGGTATTGGTGAAATATATTCAACTTCAGCACCGTTCTTTTTAAACTGTAATCCAATATTTTTGGCTAAAGTAGTTTTACCAGAACTTGCTTGTCCACAAATAAGAATGTGTCCCATAGTACTAGTATTATCATCTAATTTAACACAAAGAGGTTTTATTTCTTTTTCAATAGACTTAGGTTTTTCTTCATCTAATGCGAAAATAGTTTCATCATTTAAATAAGATAATCTAGTATTAAATTTGAAATAATATATGTCTTTTATATACTCTTTATAAGGTTTAAGCATATCATACAAATCTTCAGTTAAACCGTCAATATCAATAAGCAATCCAGTATCATTTTCTACTTCAAAACCTTCAGTAGCTAATATTACAAATTGATTGAAAGTACATTGTTGTGTAATTTCTGCATTAAATTTTGATGTATCAGGTCTTTTATCTGAATTTGTTATTACAATAAGTTTCTTTAAGTCGTTTGTCATTTTTATATCCTCCGAGTTATTTTCATCATTTAATAATTGAATCACAAACGGACGATATTGTACTATTTTGGCCTTGCCTTCTTTCAATAATTTGCGGATAAGTCCATTTTTATTAGTACTTTCTAATAGACGTCCGTTTTTGTCTAAAATGTCAATCATATTCTTTTTCTCCTTTTCTAGTAGGGTAAACTGTTGGTATGATTTACAAGCACATACCTGCTGTGTAGTATTTTGAGCAGAATACTAAAAACTGTGGATTGTATTTTTATATATCGAAATAAAGACGAATTATCAACTTTAATGATTACTTTTTCTCTTTTTTATTAGTAACATCCATAACTTGCATTTTAAATTTTGCAAATTCTGATTTTATATTTTTGAGCTCTTCATTAGTTTTATTATAAAGATCTTCAAATTTCTTTGCTTCATTCTTATAATATTCAGCTTCTTTTTCTGAATTTTTATAACATTCTTTATAATACTTTGCTTTATAATCTTTTCCCATTTTTCTCCTCCGTACAATATTATATAATTAAATAGTCTTTTATCAACAACCAGTTTTTTGAACCAATTTATTATGAATCATCTCCAAAATTACTTTTATTTCTAATTCATAATCAGCATAAATATTGGTATCTTTTTTACCTGATTTGATCTCAAGTCGTCTTACTTTGATAGTATCAAGATGAGTATACTCACTCATAACAGCAATTAAATAAATCTTTAATTGTTCAAGCGAGCATTTTTCATACTTTTGCTTTACTTCTTCAACAGTAAGAATTTTATACCTTTCTCTAATATTTAAGTCTGACATATATTTTTAACCTCATTCATTATTTTATAGTTTATACCTCCATAAGTATGGAGAACTGATTATTTTTAAATTATATTTCGTTAGGATATTCCCAGTCTTTTGATAATCCAGCTTGTAATAACTGAGGCTGCGAAATAAGATTATTTATCTCAACAGCTACATTAAGATTTGGATTTTCAATAATTTGAATTAAATGACTCTTTATTGCTTTATTAAACAATAAATATTGTGTATCAACTAAATATCTATCGTCTCTCTTCAACATTCTTTGAGAAATAACAATATTTAATTGAGAAATTAAGTCAAATGCTAAGTTCTTATCATTATCTAAGTGGAAAAGAATACGAGAAATAGTACCACCAACATCAGAAGCGTGGAACGTAGTAGAAACTAAGTGTCCAGTTCTTGCAGCTTCAATTGTAGTACAAATAACTTCTTTATCTCTCATTTCTCCTACAATAATTACATTAGGATGTTCACGTAATGCAGATTTAATACCTAAACCAAATGATTTAAAATCAGAACCAAGTTCTTTTTGATTTATTAAAACAGTAGGTGTAGATTCAAATTTATTCTCTATAGGATCTTCAAGAGTAATAATAACTTTATTATCTAACGGACCATTAGGTCTTGTAAAAGTATTAATACAAGCTGCCATAGTTGTAGATTTACCAGAACCAGTAGGACCGGTTTCAATACAAATACCTGTTTTTTGACTATACGCATTATATAATGCGTTTGTACATTGTGGATTAAAATTAATATTATCAAAACTGATTAAATTAGGTTTAATCATTCTGAAAATAACTGTATTTTTATCTTCTGAATAACCAAAATTTGCACGATAATGATAATAATCTACTTTACCATAATTTACACTTGTTTCAGGCACATCAATATCTATAGATGTATCTAATGTTCTATTTACAGCATATTCTGCATTTAACTCATTTGATATTAAACTATAAAATTCATGCCATCTTTCTTTTGTTAATGGTATACAAGGCAATTGAATTAAATTATTAAATTTAGAAACATAAGATGGAGAATATAATTTAATATATAAGTCAGAACAATTATTTTCTGTAGCAAAAACTAATAAATCAGCAACAGACATATCTCGTCTTCTTAATTCATCTGTATTAAGAGTAACATTTTCCTTTTTTGCATTTTCATCTATTTGATTTTCATCAATCTCATTTTCTTCCATTTGATTATTATCCAATGGACTTGTAAATTTTATTGGCATAATTTTCTCCTTATAAACTTTCTCTTATTATAAGTCTTCTCCTATTGCTGGAACCCAAAGATCATCATCACCAACATTAGCGCCATGATTTAATTGGAAGCTAAGAGGAAATCTGATATTTGTCATATGCCTATATTGTCTAGGTTTCTTATTTATATAAACATCTAAGAAATCTAAAGCCTGTGTAAGAGATTTAGAAGCTAACATACCTCTATCTTTGCAAGATGTAATAACTCTCATTACATTTTGTTTAAGATCGTCTCTAGTTCTACCATATACAAGAATACTTGTATTAAACTGACAAAGAATATCTCCATCTTCTAATTCTTCAATAGCTTGTGTTGCAATATTGATACTTTTACCAACTTTTTCCATTTCTTCAGTTTGAGCATCACCTTCAGCGCCTTGATTGAATTCATATTCTTTTGATGCTCTTATCTTTTTAAGATCAAGCTTTGCTTTATCTTTATTTAAACACTGAATAGTTGTTACAACATTTGGATAATCAATAGGAAAATTATTACTATCAATTGAAGGTGGAAATGACATAATATTAAGCATACAACCATATGTTGTTTCTGAATTTAATCCAAAAATTTCAACACCTTCATTGTGCATTTCAAACCAACCAAAGTTATCAGTTACAGTTTGAGCAACTGCGCACATAATATCTTCATATGTATTTTCATTAATATATGAAAGTTTATCATAAGATAAAATATATGAAGGATAAACTTTACTTACATAAGTATAAAATACAAAATCTTTTGAAGCTCTAACTGCATTTGAGTTTCTTAAAGATCTGTAAATATTTGTTTCCTGTTCCAATATAAGTTCAGGATCACATTTCAAATTACCAAGACCTGCAAATCTATTTGCAGCATTCTTTAAGATTGCTTTAATTGTATCTGTGATAGTATAATCTTCAACGTCAGTAAGATTTGATTGCTGAATATCTACACCTAAAAGACAATATTCTTGAACATCATCACCTATAATTTTAGTAAATTCAAGAGGCATTTCATATTCTTCTTTATATAAATGTATAGTATCACATAAATTACGTAATACATCTTTGACTTTTAACTTCTTTTCAATTCTTTCAAGAGTAAAAGTGAGTTCAGGATTAGTTGTATTTAAGTTTGCAATCATATTTACTAATTTTGTAATAGATGAACTAATACCACTCTGACTTGCAGTTGAATAATTAACTAAAGGCAGAATATAAAAAGCAGTAATTATACCGTTATTATAGAGAATATTATCACCTATAATTCTAATATCATTCTTACGAAGATTATTAACCTTAGGTTTTGTAAAATTATTCTCTTTCTTTGGTTTCTTATTTTCTTTTTCTTCAGGCATTATTTTTCACCTCCTCACAATAAATGTTTTACTAATCCTTTTATTTGTATATTTGTTAATGTAACTTCTGTATGTTTCCAATCATTCATATAAACCTTTTTAGGTTTAAAGTATGCACCTAAATACTGATATAATCTATAACCAGCAAATTGAATATACCATAATGCACAACCTACACCTATTCCAGCTCCAATCCAAATCAATGTCCACCAAAGTTTAAAATGTGGAGACAAAAAATTCCAGAAACTAATTCCAAATATTGCACCAAGTCCCCAACCTACTGCAATAAATACAAGCAATGCAGGTCCAACTATCTTTGTAAATTCAATAGAAAGACCTCCTGCAATTTTATAACCGCCAATATCATAAATCTTTGTATCTTGTGTTTTTAAAGATGTATAATTCCATAATTCCATTTATACTTTCCCTCCTTTATACGTTTTTCTTACGTATAAGCATTTCAAACTGTGTATATACAGCTGGAAATGTTCCTCTAAACATATTCAAAATTGTATGATAATCTTGAATATCATCTGAATCTATATATGCAGAAAGTAGTGCATCTGCGGTTTGACATAATTTTATATATTCAGAATTATATGTATGTATTTTAGCACATGTCATACCATACTTACATCTATCAATCTGTCCCCACAAAAAATGTTGTTTCTTTTTATGATAATTACGATCAAGTCTTTTATCTTCCAAATATCGTACTATCTTTCTAATAGCATCTAATTTTGTAGGATTATATTTACACATATATCTGCAAACTGAATTCATTACACTACCCTCCTTTTTAGTTATACTTATATAATTAAATAGACTTTAAAATATTTTTTACAAATATATTACAAATCCATCACCTATTTTATTTAAATAACCTTTTGTAAATAAAAATAAAAAAGAGAGTAATTAGCTCTCTTTTTATAAAATGTAAAATTATTTTTATTAATTAATCATTATCTGAACCATCATCAATTTCCAATTCATCAAATAATGGATCATCATCATCTTCATAAAGTTTAATCAATTTATCAAATGCATTCTGTTGAGCTTCATCATTTATTGACAGATCAAAAAAGATAGGAAGTTCAATACCAAGAACAGGATTACCTAAACCTTTTTCAATCTCGTAACAAAATAGATATTGAGGATCTAAAGGTTTTCCATTCTTTTTATATAACTTTTTTACTTCTGAATAATCAAATTCTGCAAAATAAGATGGAAGAAGTCCAAAGTTATCCATTTCATCAAGTATTTTATCAGCACCTCTTGGAACAATTATAAATAATCTATCTTTATAAAAAGTTGCGCAATCGTGTCGCATTAAAACATCAATAAGCATTGCCCAATATATGGTTTTTTCAGAACCATTTTCTTTAATATTTTTACTTAATTCATCAATCATTGAATTAAAATCCATATATTTTACCTCTTTTTATATAAATAGATTTTTACTCTATTTCAAGAGAATCAGTATCATCACCTGTTGTAGTAAAGTTCATTTTTGTATACATAGCAATAAATCCAGTAAAAATTGTATCTCTACAATCTTCAGGAATGTCAGGAGATGGAGTATTCATTGCAATTACTGGATAAGGTTCATCATTTATTAGTTCATACATAATTAATAATGATGGCTCTACACCTTCTTCAAGTTTATTTATTTCACAACCTTTAAATTCAAAAGAATTTTCAGTAATTAAATCATATTTAAAAAGTAATGAAAGTCCTTCATTATCAAGAGGTATACCAATAAATATAAAATTATCTTTAACATATGCACAATCATAAGAACTTGAAATCTCTAATAAACTTTTCCAAGCATAAAGTCTATCTGAAAGCTTTTCATCTTTATCTAATTTATCTAACTTTTCAATTAAATTTTCAATTGTTATCATACTTATTTCTCCTTTAATAACTTATATTTATATTATACTACAGAATTTCATATTTGTAAATAATTATTTTAAATAAAAAAGGTAACTAAAAGTTACCTTTTATACTATATCAAATCCATTACCAAATAAATCTTTTTCATATTGATTATTTAATTGCATTAACTTATCAAAAGTATGAAGTGTTTCATTTGGAGTTAATTCACTAAATTTAAAATATGGAACTTGAATTGCAAATTTTGGAATTCCAATATAATTTGGATATTCATAACAAACTACATATATAGAACCACATCTTTTATAATCTTCTATTTTTTCAAGTCCTTGATAGACCATTCTTGGAAATAAACCTTGATTATATAACATTTCTGTTACAGCACTATCATAATCTACAAGCATAAATAGATAGTCATTATAAAAACGACCTCTATCTGTTACATTTGCTAACTGTAATAATGTAATCCAGCTAAGTGCATTCATTATATCATCAACATTTTTATTTTTAATGCGTTCTCTAACTTTTTCTATAAGTTCAATATATTTGTTTTCCATACTTTTTACCTAAATATATATTTTGAAAAATTAACACATCTATTAAAAGGTTCACTCTGCATTAAAGTATTAAATTCATTATAAAGTGATAGATCTGTGCATGTATATATATTAAATCGTTCTAGAATTATAATTCCTCTAGGATTTTCAATACTTTTACGAATTGAAATTGCATCAACTAAACATAAATTATTATTTACATCTCTAAAAAGAACTTTCATTTTAACTTACTCCTTTCAAGATAATTTTCTACTGTAATTTTACTATCTTTTAATTCGTCAAGCAAATCTCTTTCTGTATCAATTAATGTTTGAACTGTTGTATTTGCGTCTTTAATTTTATCTGCCTCTAATAAATTTTGCTGTTTTGCAATTTCTAATAGATTATTAAGATCAGACTGCATTTTATTAAGTCTATCAGTTCTTTCTTTAATAAGTTCTTCAAGTTTTTCTCTTTCTGCAAAAATACTACAAACAGTAAAAAATGTAGGTTTCTTTGCAAACTTTTCTTTTTCAAAATCAGTCATTGGATCTGAAATTACACTACTAGTTGCAGAAATTGCCTGCATTGATGTAGCATATCTATATCCGAGATAAAATCCAAAAAATATATTTATTATTG
>Ga0247610_10001814_pt1 | contig 25713 bp, 22 predicted proteins | sample 174DNAGHGhighgp2_FD_193483 | JGI IMG/M metagenome (GOLD analysis project Ga0247610, IMG submission 193483) | Sheep rumen microbial communities from Palmerston North, Manawatu-Wanganui, New Zealand - 1742 DNA GHGhigh gp2 | ecosystem: Host-associated > Mammals > Digestive system > Stomach > Rumen...
AACAGAAAACAACATAACGTCAGACATTAAAAAAGAAAAGAAATATGGGAAATCCTAAAGCATTTTTAGAAATTGGCCGTCAGGAGGCCGGCTACCGCCCCGTCCACGACCGCATCCACGACTTCGGCGAGGTGGAGCAGACGCTCTCCACGCGCGAACGCAAGTTGCAGGCCTCGCGCTGCATGGACTGCGGCGTCCCCTTCTGCCACTGGGCCTGTCCGTTGGGCAACAAGGCGCCCGAATGGAACGACGCGCTCTATAAAGGCGACTGGGAACTGGCCTATCGCCTGCTCAACAGCACCAACCCCTTCCCCGAGTTCACAGGTCGCATCTGTCCTGCCCTCTGCGAAAAGGCCTGCGTGCTCAACCGCTTCAACCACGAGCCTACCACCAACCGCGAAGACGAATGTGCCATCACCGAGATGGCCTTCCAGGAGGGATTTATCCAGCCCCGCACCGATATTAAGCGCATCATGAAGCCCGCCACCGTGCCCGCCGGTTCTCCGGCGGGTTCTGAAGTCCCCGTCCATGTCGCCGTCATCGGCGCTGGTCCTGCCGGACTCGCTGCAGCTAACGACCTGAACCACATGGGATATACCGTCACCGTCTTCGAGAAAAGCGAGGCCGCCGGCGGCCTGCTCCGCTACGGCATCCCCAACTTCAAACTCAACAAGGCCGTCATCGACCGCCGCATCGCCCTGCTGGAGCAGGAAGGCATCGAGTTTGTATACGGCTGTGCCGTATCAATTGATAATGGAAAATTGACAATTGACAATTGCTCCGCCCCCGATAATTATCCATTATCAATTATCAATTATCAATTCGATGCAATCGTGATTGCATCAGGCACCCCCACCGCCCGCGACCTCAAGGCCCCAGGCCGCGAACTGAAGGGCGTTCACTTCGCCCTCGAGCTGCTGTCGCAGCAGAACCGCGTGCTGGCAGGTATGGAATTCTCTAAGGACGAGCGCATCACCGCCAAGGGCAAGGACGTTCTCGTCATCGGCGGCGGCGACACCGGCTCTGACTGCATCGGCACCGCCCATCGCCAGGGCTGTAAGAGCGTCACCCAGATTGAAATCATGCCTAAGCCCGTAGAGGGCCCCGAAGACCCGCAGAACCCCTGGCCCGAGTGGCCTCGCACCCTCAAAACCACATCCAGTCATGAGGAGGGCTGCACCCGCCGCTGGAACATCAACACCCTGAAGTTCCTGGGTAAGGATGGCAAACTTACCGGCGTGAAGGTACAAGAGATAGACTGGAAGCCCAACCCCGACGGTGGTCGTCCTATCATGATAGAGAAGGGCAAACCCGAAATCATCAAGGCCGAACTGGTACTCCTCGCCATGGGCTTCCTGAAGACCGAGCACCCCGAGTACCCTGCCAACGTCTTCGTATGCGGTGACGCAGCCAATGGTGCCTCGCTGGTGGTCCGCGCCATGGCCAGTGGTAAGGATGCAGCCAAGAAGGTAGATTTCTATCTCCACGCCTAAAACAGATTACAATCTGCAAGAAAAAGGGCGGTCTTTACTTACAGATTGTTAGTTTTGGCCAAAATGAAGATGAAAAAACAGGGTATCAGCATGCTTGCCCGCCAGAAAAAAGATACCTTTGCAGTCCATAAATACGTTTGTTTTTATGGATACAAAGTACATCTTCGTCACGGGCGGCGTGGTTTCCTCGTTGGGAAAGGGCATCATCTCCGCCTCGATAGGGAAACTGCTGCAGGCACGCGGCTACAAGGTAACAATACAGAAGTTTGACCCGTATATTAACATCGACCCGGGGACGTTGAACCCCTACGAGCACGGCGAGTGCTATGTGACGGAGGACAGCTTTGAGACCGACCTCGATTTGGGCCACTACGAGCGCTTCACAGGCATACACACAACACGACACAACTCTATAACAACTGGTCGCATCTACAAAACGGTGATTGACCGCGAACGACATGGGGACTATCTGGGAAAAACCATCCAGGTAGTGCCCCATATCACTGATGAAATTAAGAGGCGGATGTTAAGAGCCCACCCAAGCCCTCCCCAAGGGAGGGATGTTGAGATAGATAAAGCCGTCAACGTTGCATCAGGTAATCAAACATCCCTTCCTTCGGAGGGGCTTGGGGAGGCTTTTGACTTCGTAATCACGGAGGTGGGAGGAACCATCGGCGACATCGAGAGCGCACCGTTCATGGAGGCTATCCGACAGTTGCGGTGGCAACTCGGGCGCGATGCGGTGTGCGTGCACCTGACGTACGTGCCGTATCTGAAGGCCGCGGACGAATTGAAGACGAAGCCGACGCAGCACAGCGTGAAGGAACTGCAAGGGATGGGTATCCAGCCCGACATCCTCGTCCTCAGAACCGAACGCCACCTCAGCGACGCCACATTCAGGAGGGACTGGACGCCATCCGCGACGTCATCTATTTCATCGAGACTTACGACGTCACCACCGTCCGTGCATCAACCCCGATGTATCTGTTGGCCCGCGTCATCAAGTCGATGGGTATCAAGATGGTGCTCTCGGGCGAGGGTGCCGACGAGATCTTCGGTGGCTACCTCTATTTCCACAAGGCACCAACGGCTAAGGACTTCCACGACGAGACCGTCCGCAAGCTCTCGAAGCTGTATATGTACGACTGTCTGCGTGCCAACAAGAGCCTCTCGGCCTGGGGCGTTGAGGGTCGCGTGCCCTTCCTCGATAAAGAATTCCTCGATGTCGCCATGCGCACCAACCCCGATGCCAAAATGTGTGGTCCGAAGAAATCCGGAAATTCCGGAAAATCCGGAGAATCCGGCTTTGAAATTGAGAAGAAGATTGTTCGCGAGGCCTTTGCCGATATGCTCCCCGCCGAAGTGGCCTGGCGTCAGAAGGAACAGTTCAGCGACGGCGTAGGTTACAGCTGGATTGACACGCTGAAGCAGATTACCGCTGAGGCTGTCAGCGACGAGCAGATGGAGCATGCCGCCGAGCGTTTCCCCATCAACCCGCCAAAGAACAAGGAGGAGTACTATTATCGCAGCATCTTCGCTGAGCATTTCCCTTCTGACAGCGCCGCCAAGAGCGTGCCCAGCGAGGCAAGCGTAGCCTGTTCTACCGCCATCGCCCTGGAATGGGATGCCGCTTTCAAAAATATGAACGACCCCAGCGGTAGAGCTGTGAAGGGCGTGCATGAACAGGCCTATTGACTTTACTTATAATCTTTAATCTTGGTTTAAATTTTTTATTTGTAAGAATTATTAGTATTTGTTTCCTGCATAATTTATAATTATAGTACTACATTTGCAGCGGAAAATAAGTAAAGGCACCTATGCACAGACCCTTTATTCTCATGTTTCTGCTGCTGTGCAGTACGGGGTTGTTGGCTCAACGGCAACTCAAGGTCATCGACGTGGAGACGCTGATGCCTATTGCTGATGCTAATGTGGTGGGCAAGTATGGCACCTACACCTCCGACTCACTGGGACGGGTGTCAGTACCCGACAGCAGTCTGACGCTGAGCTTCTCGCATGTGGGCTACGACAGTCGCATCATCAACCTGAGCGAGGTGCACGACACGGTGTTCCTTATCTCCAAGCTTCTTTTCTTGAGAGAGGTCGTGGTCTTGGGTACGAACAAGGCAAAGAAGCCTGACTACAGCGGTCTGAATTTTAAGCTTGACCCTGTAGAGGCTCAGTTGTTGGGTGCCAATCCCAATGGCGGCGTGTCGTTGGATCTCGGCAAGGTGGTCAATTCCATACTGCCCAAGCGATTGCGTCCTGGTTACAAGAAAGCGATGCGCAAGGAACGCCTGAAAAAGATACTGGACGATTACTAATTATTAAAAATGGATTATATGAGACGTTTTGCTACTCTTCTGTGTGCTGTCCTGACGAGCCTGCTGACCTATGCACAGCTGGAAGTCAAGGAATTGAAACTAAGTAACGGTATGACCGTCTGGCTGAACGAAGACCACTCTCAACCAAAGGTCTTTGGTGCCGTCGTTGTCAAGGCAGGAGCAAAGGACTGTCCTGACACAGGTATAGCCCACTATTTTGAGCATATTATGTTCAAGGGTACCGACCGCATGGGTACTATTGACTACGAGCAGGAAAAGCCTTGGCTCGACAGCATCTCTGCGCAATACGACCTGCTGAGCAAGACCAAGGACGAGGCCGAACGCACCCGCATCCAGATGCATATCAACGAGCTGAGCCTCAAGGCTGCCGACTATATCATTCCTAATGAGTTTAACCGTCTGATTGCGAAATATGGCGGCAGCGGACTGAATGCCGGCACGGGCCACGATCTGACCTATTATCACAACTCGTTCCTGCCGCAGTTCTTAGAGCAGTGGTGCTGGCTCAATTCCGAGCGACTCATCATGCCTGTGTTCCGCGGCTTCCAGGGCGAGTTGGAGAATGTCTATGAGGAGAAGAACCGTTCTGCCGATGCCTTGGGCGATGCACTGGATAAGGTCTTCAGCGCTGTGTTCAAGACCCAACCCTATGCCTACCCTATCATCGGTTCTACGGAGAACCTGAAGAATCCACGCCTGTCGGATATGGCAGCATTCTATAAGAAATACTATGTGGCATCGAACATGGGTCTGATTCTTTGTGGCGACATCAAGCCCGATTCTGCGCTGACGGCACTCCTGGAACAAACCTTCGGACGGGTGCAGACGGGACCCGCCCCAGAGCGGACGAAGAGTCCTATGCCCACCATCACGGCTGGTGAACATCAGGAAATAAAGCTGCCCATACCTCTCATTGGTATTGAGGCGCTGGTCTATAAGGCCCCCACTGATTTCGAGGCCGACGCCAATGCACTCGCATTAGCCAACAAACTATTATATAATGGTAAGGCGGGCCTGCTCGACTCATTAGTGAACGAGCACAAGCTGATGGCAGTAATGGCTGAAAGTGCCTCTTTAGACGATGCTGCCGCCTCTGCTGTTGTCATCATCCCCAACCTCTTTGGCAAGATGAAGAAGGCCGAGACTCGTGTCATGGAACAGCTCCAGCGGGTGATAGACGGTGGCTTCAGCGATGAGCAGATGGAAACCCTGAAGCAGGAGATGCTGATGGAGGCCGAACGTGAACTGGAAACCATTGACAACCGTTCGGACGTACTGATTCAGACGTTCTCGAAAGGTCGCTCTTGGCACGATGTGCTCAACAAGATAGAACGTATCCGAACGCTGACGAAGGCCGATGTGGTGGCTGCGGCGAAGAAATACTATGGTGCCAACTACATCACGCTGTCAAAGAAATACGGCACCTCAAAGAAGGAGACGCTGAAACAGCCCGGCTATAAGCCCATCAGTCCTAAGAACGCGGATGCAAAGTCGGCCTTTGCACGGCAACTGGAGCTGTTGCCCGTCAAGCAGTCAACCACCCGTACTGTCGATTTTGGTCAGGATGTGACAATCCTCCCTATCAAATCTCATCTCTCAAATCTCAACTCTCAAACCTTATTATATTATAAGGAGAATCCCGTCAACGACATCTTCACGTTTACCCTCCGTTACAAGGATGGCAGCCTTCATACGCCTGCCCTCAACATACTGGCCGGCTACCTATCACAACTGGGCACCGACTCGCTGAAGAAGCATCAGCTTGAACAGGCTTGGCAGCACATCAACACCACAATGGAGATAGTGCCTGGCGACGTAGCCTTCAGCATCAACCTGACGGGCCCCGACAGCCAACTGAAGCCTGCCCTACAGTTACTCGCCCACTTCCTGCAATCTGCCAAAGGCGACGACAAGGCACTTAAAGAGGCAAAAGACAATGAGAAGGTGGAACGCAAGAGTTTCGGCAAACAGAAAGACAACGTGCTGAGCCCTGTGTTGAATCGTATCGTCTATGGTGACAAGTCGTCTTATCTCACTCAGCTGAGTCAGAAAGAGGTCAAGGCCCTGAAGAACGAAGACCTGATCAGTCTCTTCCATGAGTTGCAGCAGTATGAGTGTGAGCTTTTCTACTGCGGACGCCAGCCTGTTGGGTATGTGGCAACGGCATTGCAACAATCGCTGCCCCTCGCCCAGTGCACCAAACCGCAGGCCGACACCTTCCGTCCCATGCAGCAATACAGCGAGCCCACGGTCTATTTCTTCAATGTGCCCAAGTCTCGACAGAACTATGTTGTCAGCTACGATGCCATCAGCGCCCTGCCTACGGCCCAAGAACGAGCTGACTTAAAGTTGTGGGACGAGTATTTCGGAGGCGGCATGTCGTCAGTACTGTTCCAGAACGTCCGTGAATTCCGCTCACTGGCTTACTCTACAAGTGGCAGGAGTATCACGACAAGTCTCGTAAAACACCCTGAAGCACTACAGGCCTACTTCACGGCAACGGGCACGCAGGCCGACAAGACCCTGGAGGCTATCGCAACGATTGACTCCCTGTTGCGACAGATGCCCATGAAAGAGGAGAACCTCGACGCGGCCCGTCAGAGTGTGCTCAGCGACATCCAGAACAGCTATCCTACGTTCCGCACGGTGGCCAAATATGTGGCCAATCAGCTTCGCGATGGCTACGCCACCGACCCCAATGCCGATATAGCCCGTCTGCTGCCTGCCATCACGACACAGGATATCTTGCAGTTCCATCAGCGGCACATCGCACCCAACCAACATCGCGTCTGGGTGGTTATCGGCGACAAGAAACTCACCGATATGAAAGCCCTGACCCGCTTCGGAAAGGTGGTGGAACTGAAGAAAGAGGATGTCTTCAGGTGATTACACTTTTCGAGCAACGGGCGTCTCTCGACCCCACCAAGGAGCGTCTCGAAGCATCGCAAGGAGACGCTCCGTACTAACTATGGTGATACCCCTTGCTCACCAAGGTGACGCTCGGCGCCCTCCACCGAGACGCTCCTTGCTCGAGAAGCGTTTTTCGCTCCGAGAAAGTGCGTCACTTCCTGGAAGAATCTGCGTCACTCTCTTGGAGAGAATGACGCAGTTTCTGGAAGTAAGTGACGCACTTTTTTGACGCACTTTTGTTATTTTGCCCAAGACTTAACATTGAAAAATGCCAATAACTTGGTTTTCAGCCTGTTAGACATTGAAAACACCCTTCAACACCTAACATAAGAGTTAACATAGACCTAACATAGACCTAACGTTACCTCTATGTTAGGTCTTTGGACCCCTATAATCGCTGGAAAGCCCCATAAACAGGGACTTTTTGCTTTTTCAATGTTAAGTCTTGGCAAAAAATGAAGTATGCTACGAAATTGTTCAGAAGAACAGAAAGACAAATAAAGGATTATGCAAATTATCATTTTTTGATAATTATTTTTTGATAATTATGATAATTTGCTTATCTTTGCACGCAAATAGTAATAAAGCGTATGACAGAGAATCCTTTTGTAACTAATGGCTATAGCGGTCCCGAATACTTTTGCGACCGTGTAGAAGAAACGAAAACGCTGGTTGATTTCCTAACCAACGGTAATAACATTGCACTGATGTCCCCAAGACGTCTCGGCAAGACAGACCTGATTAAACACAGCTTCAATCAGCCCGCCATCAGCGAGCATTACCACACATTTGTCGTAGATATCTACGCCACAGATTCATTTCGTGACTTTGTCAATGTCTTTGGAAAGTCTATTCTGGAAGCCTTAAAGCCAAAGGGTCGCAAAGTGTGGGAAGAGTTTTTGAATGCACTATTCTCTATTCGCTCGGAAATATCTTTCGACATTTCTGGCAACCCTGTTTGGGGCTTAGGTGTGGGGTCTATGACACCACCACAGACTACGCTTGACGAGATTTTTTCCTATCTTCGTACTGCAGACAAACATTGCCTGGTGGCTATTGATGAGTTCCAGCAGATTCTTTATTATAATGACAATAAGAATATTGAGGCAGAATTGCGCACTCAGATTCAGAATTGCCCTAATGCCAATTTCATCTTTGCGGGTTCACAACGCCACCTGATGAGTAAGGTCTTTCTGTCTCCTTCACGTCCATTCTATCAGTCAGTGGTTCCCATGTCATTAGAGCCGATACCTTGTGAACGTTATTGGACATTTGCCGAATCACAATTCGCCAAAAACGGAAACAGACGTATCACACAAGATGTCGTCGAGGAAGTTTACAGTCGCTTTTTGGGAGTTACTGCCAATGTACAACGCATCATGAATATCCTATATATGCAGACACCAGCAGGAGCCGTTTGCACCAAGGACATGATTGAGCCAGCCATTGATACTTATTTGCGCATGGCATCAGAAGCCTACGAGACCCTGTTGAGACAGATGCCAGAGAAGCAGCGTAACGTCTTTCTGGCGATTGCAGCAGAAGGACATGTCAAAGCCATCTCTGGGGGACAGTTTGTACACAAATACCGTTTACCGTCTGTCAGTTCTGTCGTTTCTGCCGTCAAGGGACTGTTAGAAAAAGACTTTATCACAGAGACAAACGGAGAATATTCCGTTTATGACCACTTCTTCACACTTTGGCTACAGAGATCGAAACTAATCTAAGGTCAACGGGAACTCTAAATAATCATTTTTCGTCTCAACATTTGGCGGATGCGGAATAATTGTGTACTTTTGTAGCGTCAACTTCGAAGGCAATTCATCCTCGTGATAGTAAAATTGTAAAAACTTAAATAGTATTTTGTTATGAAATATTTTTTTTCGCTTTTGCTTATTTCTGTATTAACAGGGTGTATTGGTTCTCCTAAAGAGAATTCTAATGAACAAGAAGACCATCAAAGTATTTGTGGAGACACAGTTCTCTTGTATTCAGATTTTGTGGTGGCTTCTGTAGATGATGGTACCACTATAGATTCTAAGGATATTATATCAAATCTTGATTTATATAGTGGATTGGCTCAAGACCTTTATATTGAGTTAAGAACATCAGATCCCATAGAAAAAGTCGTAATAAAAGACTCTAGAATTGAAAATGTTCCCATTTACTATATTATTGATCCCTTTACGGGCACTGTTACAGATACAATAAAATCAAGTGAGCTACGAGGACGTTATATTACAAGTGAACAGCGCGATACATATATTGATATTATTGAGAAGTGGAAGGATAGGTGAATAATCAAAGTAACAGAAAATTGAAAATTGCAGTTACAGTTTTTTTGATCCTTCGTACATTATCATAGAGAAGATTTCGTTTTAGAAGATTCAATAAAAAAGAAAGCCAATCGCTGAAAAGTGACTGGCTTTCTTTTGTTGGACGACTCGGATTCGAACCGGGAATGACAGAACCAAAACCTGTAGTGTTACCATTACACCATCGTCCAATCATGGTTGCAAGCTGGGCAGAAACCATGCTCACAGGGTCGAATTGTTGAAATTCGGCTGCAAAGGTAGGAAAAATTTGGCATATCACCAAATTTTTCCTTTTCTTTTCTTACTTCACCGTGATGAGGTAGTAGTTCTTCTTACCCTTCTGGGCCAGCAGATACTTGCCGTCGATGAGGTCGTCAGAGGTGACAGGACGCTGCTGGTCGGTGAGCTTCTCCTTGTTCAGCGAAACGCCGCCACCCTGCACCATCTTGCGCATCTCACCCTTCGAGGGGAATACGGGACAAACGGTGGTGAAGAGCTCGATGGCAGGCTGTCCCAACTGGTCTTTAGCCATCTCGAACTTCTCCACGCCGTCGAACACATCGAGGAAGGTCTGCTCGTCGAGCTTCTCAAGAGCCTCCTTCGTGGCCTTGCCAAAGAGGATGTTAGAGGCTTCGATAGCCATATCAAGGGCTTCCTGCGAGTGGACCATCACCGTGGTTTCCTCGGCCAGACGCTTCTGCAGCACACGACGGCCTGGATCCTGCTTGTGCTCCTCGACAAGGGCATCGATGGTCTCCTTATCCAAAGAGGTGAAAATCTTGATGTAACGCTCGGCATCCTCGTCAGAGACGTTGAGCCAGAACTGATAGAAACGATAGGGTGTGGTGCGCTTAGGGTCGAGCCAGATGTTGCCGCTCTCTGTCTTACCAAACTTCTTGCCGTCGCTCTTCGTGATAAGCGGACAGGTGAGGGCAAAGGTCTCCACATCGTTGCCCAGCGTACGACGAATCAGCTCGGTACCAGTGGTCATATTACCCCACTGGTCGTTGCCACCCAACTGCAGCTTGACGCCCTTGTGCTGGTAGAGGTACAGGAAGTCGTAGCCCTGCAGCAGCTGGTAGGTGAACTCGGTAAATGACAGACCATCGCGGGCAGTACCATTGAGACGCTGCTGAACGCTCTCCTTAGCCATCATGTAGTTGACGGTGATGTGCTTGCCCACCTCACGGGCGAAGTCGAGGAACGTGAAGTCCTTCATCCAGTCGTAGTTGTTCACCATCTCGGCAGCATTAGGCTCTTTCGACTCGAAGTCAAGGAACTTAGCCACCTGAGCCTTTATGCACTCCTGGTTGTGGCGCAAAGTCTCGTCGTTCAACAGGTTGCGCTCCTGAGATTTTCCTGAAGGGTCGCCAATCATACCCGTGGCACCACCAACGAGGATGATGGGCTTGTGACCGCAACGCTGCAGGTGACGCAGCATCATGATACCACAAAGGTGACCTATATGCAGGGAGTCGGCCGTGGGGTCGGTACCCAAGTAGGCCGTCACCATTTCTTTCTGTAACAATTCCTCTGTACCCGGCATGATCTGTGCCAGCATGCCGCGCCATTTCAGCTCTTCTACGAAGTTCTTTCTCATCTTTATATTATATGTTTTTAAATTTTTGGGTGCAAAGGTACTAATAAGCGAGAAGAAAACCAAATTTTATTTGAGTTTTCTCGAGCGAGAATACCTTCGACCGCAGGTCAAAGGTACAAATAAGCGAATAGAAAAGCCAGAGGACACAAAAAGAATCCACTCACCATGAAGGCGAGTGGATTCTGAAATGTACTTACAAAATTAAGATTAGTTCAGAGCGTCAGCAAGCTCGGCACCAGCCTTGAACTTAGCCACCTTCTTAGCAGCAATCTTAATCTTAGCCTTCGTTGCGGGGTTGATACCCTCACGAGCGGGGCGCTCAGCAACAGCGAATGTGCCGAAACCTACGAGAGCCACCTTGTCACCAGCGACGAGAGCGTCCTTCACTGCTTGAACGGCTGCATCAAGAGCCTTCTTTGCGTCAACCTTTGAGAGACCAGCACCAGCTGCAATCTTCTCCACTAATTCTGTCTTGTTCATAATTAAAAAATTAATAAATGAGTAATAAAAAGGTTTACTATTGGTTTTGTGAGGGCAAATTTAATACAAAGATGCGATAAAACAAAAAAAAAATGAGAAAAAAAGATGTTTTTTATGAAAAATAGTGTGTTTAAGCGGTTTTTAGTGCCAAAAACAAGATATTTTTCGTAATTTTGCACGCAAAAACAAGAAATCATGTTCAGAAACATACCTACTGTCACCAGAAACCTTTTGCTAGTCAACATTCTGGCATTTTTGGCGACAATCATCCTGGAACCTCGCTTCGATCTGGAGTACTGGGGCGGATTGAACTATTTCCTGGCACACGACTTCCATCTGTACCAGTTTGTGACCTACATGTTTTTGCATGGCAGTTTCACCCACCTGTTCTTCAACATGTTTGCCCTGTGGATGTTTGGCTGCGTGATAGAACGCACATGGGGTTCGCAGCGATTCCTTTTTTATTACATTATATGTGGCATCGGCGCCGGCTTATGTCAGGAAGTAGTACAATACATCTCTTACGGCGCCCTTCCCATCAATAGCATCACTATCGGTGCATCGGGTGCCGTGTATGCCATTCTTCTGGCTTTTGGCATGACCTTCCCTGAGGAACGCATCTTCATCTTCCCGCTGCCTGTTCCCATCAAAGCCAAGTGGTTCGTGTGCATTTACGCAGCGATAGAACTGTTCTCAGCTATGTCTTCGCGTGGCGACGGTGTGGCCCATATGGCCCATCTGGGCGGCATGCTGTTTGGATTCCTGCTCATCACCTACTGGCGGCGACAGGCCAACAGACCCCATAAGTCCCAGAAGCCTCATAAGACTTATTGGGCCAATGGGCCCCACAAGACCCATATGACTTACGAGACCCATAGAACAGCCACTCGCGAGGACGATATGGAAGACAATGCCCGAAAGAAGGCTTTGCAGGACGAGATTGATGCCTTGCTCGACAAGATTCGCAAGAGCGGCTATGACAGTCTGACGAAAGCCGAAAAACAACGTCTTTTCGAGGCAAGCAAAGAAAGATAAGCGGACCAACAACCAGAAGTAAAGTGTTTGGAATCAAAGGACTGTTGACGAATGTGCTCACAGGAGCGAGTGCTACCACCAGCGCGCTGATGATAGTGGTAGCCTACAGCGACCGCATCAACCCTGTGGACCATCCTCTGTTGGCCTGTCTCGGTATGACGATGCCCTTTGTCATCATTGCCAACCTTGTTCTTCTGGTAGCCTGGCTGTTCATCAAGTGGCGTCGAAGTTGGATACCACTGGTGGGTCTTCTGCTGAGCTACGGTGCCATCCGCACCTATTTCCCTCTGCATGGGGCAGGAAAAGCACCAGAAGGGTGCATCAAGGTCATATCCTATAATGTGTGTGGCTATGCTGGAAATAAAGACAACCCTGCCTGTCTGGACAGCATCTGCAACTATCTGAAGAGCCAGAATGCTGATATCGTTTGTCTGCAGGAAGATGGTGCACCCGACAGAGAAAAGATCAACAGTCTGTTTCCCTACAACGACACCCTTCACATCGTCTATGGTGAGGGAGCGGTCAACATTCTGGGATTCCATTCCCGCTTTCCAATCCTGAAGCGCGAGAAAATTGACATTCCATCGCAGACCAACGGGTCTGTGGCCTACTATCTGAGAATAGGTCGCCAGACGGTCCTCGTCATCAACAACCATCTGGAGAGCTTTCATCTGTCACCAGAGGAACGCCAGGGTTACAATGACGTACTCAACGGAAATGTTGACGGAGGTAAGGCGGAGCTGAAAACACGCTCGTTGGTAAAGAAAGTGAGCGAAGGCAAGGCACGACGGGCTCCACAGGCCGATGCCATCCACCGATATATTGAAGCACATCGGAAGTATCCCATCATTGTCTGCGGCGATTTCAACGATACACCTATCTCCTACACGCGGCACACCATTGCACAGGGGCTGATTGACTGTTTCGCAGAGACGGGTACAGGCACAGGCGTGTCTTACAATCAGAAAGGCTTCCGTTTCCGCATAGACTATATTCTTTGCAGCGACGACTTCAAGCCGTTCCGCTGTGTGGTTGACGACAACACACACTCCAGCGACCACTACCCCATCGTCGCACAGTTGCAACTGGACGGATTCTTCAACAAACGCTACTTAAAGAAATAAATCCTATTTTTGTTGTAAATGTAAAGATATCGGAAAATCAATAATCGAAAATCTTTACCTTTTTATGAGTTTGATAACTGATGGGCAATCTCTCGTCAGCCAGACAAAAAGTGCGCAAAAATGAAGAGAAAAGCCATCAAAAAAGCCCCAAAATGCTGATAATCCTTAAAAAAAAGCGGAAAAAACACCAAAAATTTTCTACAGTATAAAAAAATCACTATATTTGCACGCTAAAATGTGCATGAAATTACAATAATAATATAACAAACAAAATGCAAAACAAAGGAATTGTAAAGTTTATTGCAGTTGCACTCGTACTGATCTGCTGCTTCTATCTTTCGTTCTCGTTTGTGACCAGCTATCACGACAATAAGATTGCTGCCCTTGCGAAGACCGACTCGATTAAGGCCAGAGAGTACAAAGACTCAGTAGAGACCCACAACGTTTGGCTGTGGTCTTGGAACCTGAAAGAGTGCCGTGAGATGGAAATCGGCCTTGGTCTTGACCTGAAAGGCGGTATGAATGTGATTCTGGAAGTGTCAGAGCCCGACATCCTCGATGTGCTGGCCGACCACAGTCAGGATCCCACCTTCAAGAAAGCCCTGAGCGAAGCTCGCAAGGGCAGCGAAGGTAAGGATGTGGACTTTGTCGACGTGTTCGTAGACAAGTGGAAGAGCAACAACGGCAAGGCCCTTGCCTCGGTGTTCGCTACTTCAAAGTTGCGCGACAAGGTGAACTCACAGAGCAGCGACAAGGATGTCATTGCTGCTTTGAAGGAGGAAGTGAAGTCGGCTATCGACAATGCTGAGAACGTTGTTCGCAACCGTGTGGACAAGTTCGGTGTTGTTCAGCCCAACATACAGCGTCTGGGTACCCAGTCGCGCATCATGGTCGAGATGCCTGGTGTGAAGGATAAGGACCGTGTGCTGAAGCTGTTGGCAGGTAGTGCCAACCTGGAGTTCTGGGAGTGCTACAACGGTAACGAGGTGTACAACACCCTGCAGACCGTCATGAATGCCTACACCAACGAGCTTGCTGCTAAAGGTGAGCAGGCTAAAGCTGACGAGACTGAAAAGCAGGAAGAGGTTGCTGAAACTGTCGAGAATGCTGAGACCGTTGAAGGCGACTCTACAGAGCAGACCAGTCTGAACGAAGAGATGTCCAAGGAGGATACAAATACTCCCGAGTTGAACAAGGAGCAGGACAAGCTGATGCCCCGTCTGATGCCCTACAATTCACCATCGGCAGTTGTTGGTCTGGCCAGCGTTTATGATACCGCCTCCATCAACCGTATGATCCGCTCTGATGTGGCTCAGCAGATTCTTCGCAACCTGCCCGACGGCGAAGCTCGTCTGGTATGGGGTGCCAAGCCTGCAGAAGCCGAGCGCTATAACGGTCTGAAGGGAACCTACTTCGAGCTCTATGCCCTGAAGGTTACCGATCCATCGGGTCGTGCTCCACTGGAGGGTGATGTCATCACCAGCGCCAAGGACGGTTTCGACAACTCGAAGCCTATCGTATCTATGCAGATGAACACTGAAGGTACACGTATCTGGGCCGAGCTGACCAAGAAGAACCTGAAGCGTTGTATCGCTGTGGTGCTGGACGACGTGGTTTACACCGCACCGACCATCCAGACCGAGATTACTGGCGGACAGTCACAGATCTCAGGTAACTTCACCATTGAGGAGACCAAGGACTTGGCCAACACGCTGAACTCTGGTAAGATGCCTGCGCCCACGCGCGTCATTTCTTATCAGATGGTAGGACCCTCACTGGGTGCACAGTCTATCCATCAGGGTATCGTATCATTCATCGTGGCCTTCATCCTGCTGATGTGTGTCATGGTGCTGCTCTACAACTTCATCCCTGGTATGCTGGCCAACTGCGCCCTGCTGTTCAACCTGTTCTTCACCATCGGTATTCTGGCTTCGTTCCAGGCGGCACTGACCATGCCTGGTATCGCCGGTATCGTGCTGACACTGGGTACGGCTGTGGATGCTAACGTGCTTATCTATGAGCGTACTAAGGAAGAGCTGCGCAAGGGTCTGGGAGTCCGTGATGCTCTGAACAGCGGTTACTCTAACGCCTTCTCGGCTATCTTCGACTCTAACTTGACATCATTGATCACAGGTATCATCCTCTATGTCTTCGGAACAGGTCCTATCCGTGGTTTCGCAACGACCCTGATCATCGGTATCTGCGTCAGCTTCTTCACCGCTGTGTTCATGACCCGTCTGGTCTATGACAACCGCATGAAGAAGAACAAGTGGCAGAACCTCACCTTCACCACACCGTTCTCGAAGAACCTCATGCAGAACACGAAGTTCAACTTCATGGGCAAATACAAGACATCGTACATGGTATGGGGTCTGGCAGCACTTATCTTCTGCGGTAGCTTCGTGGTACGCGGTCTGAGCCGTAGCATTGACTTCACGGGTGGTCGTAACTATATCGTGAAGCTCGACAAGGACGTGCCTGTGGAGGATGTGCGTAAGGTGCTGAAGGGTGCTTTCGTCAACGACGAGGAGAGCAGCGCTAACAAGGGTAAGGAAGCCAATACTCAGGTGATTGCCCTGGGTGAGGCCAAGACTATCCGTGTATCAACCAACTGGAACATCGAGGCTACCAACACCGAGGTTGACGCCCGTGCTGAGGAAATCCTGTACAACAAGTTCGTGGAGGCAGGTTTCATCAACAAGACAACCAGTAAGAAAGAGTTCCTTGAAGAGGATGAGAAGAGCGACAAGGCTACCATCGTAGAGGCTACGAAGGTGGGACCGTCGATGGCTAAGACCATCACCCGCGGTGCCTTCATCAGCGTGATCATCGCCCTGATTGCCATCTTCCTCTACATCCTGGTGCGTTTCCGCAACGTGGCCTTCTCTGTGGGTTCTATCGTAGCTCTGTTCTTCGATGCCCTCGTGGTGCTGGGCTTCTTCAGCTTGTTGCACGGTTGGGTACCCATGTCGCTTGAGATTGACCAGACATTCATTGGTGCCATCCTGACGGTGATCGGTTACTCCATCAACGATAAGGTGGTGGTGTTCGACCGTATCCGTGAGAACATGGGACTCTACTCAAAGCGCGACCGTCGTCAGCTGTTCAACGAATCGCTGAACCAGACGCTGGCCCGTACCATCAACACCTCAGTAACGACGCTGATTGTGTTGCTCACCATCTTCTTCCTTGGTGGCGACTCTATCCGTCCGTTCTCATTTGCTATGATCCTGGGTGTTGTGTTCGGTACCCTCTCGTCAATCTTCATCGCTGCTCCTACCGCTTACCTCATCATGAGCCGCGGCAAGAAGCAAATCGAAGAGAAGAATTAAGGACTGACAGTCTTTAGGTATATAAAGGTACGTACGCACACATTGCGCGCGTACCTTTTATGCTTAAAAGGTAAATGGTTAAAGTATGGCAAAGAACTCCACCTGGCACGATGACTACTGGCTACTGCTGATGCAGATATACTTGAAAAAGCCGGTAGGTGTGAAAGCACTGTACAACCGCGATATGGTGAACCTTAGTCTGGAACTGCATATCGCTCCAGAGGCTCTGCAAAGCCGCATGCAGCAGATAGCACGGCTTGAGACGCCCCGTATTGAGCGTATCTGGCAGACATACCACAACGATACTCGCAAGTTGAAGCGTGCCGTCAGCATGCTGAGGAAGATGAGCGGTTTCGGTACTGCCGGCTTGTTCTATGATGGTGTGGAAGTGGAAGAGACCTTCGAAAAAGATTTCCGTCCTTTGCCAGAGGATGAGCGACTGACGCCCGTTATGCTCACCATCCTCCTAGACCTTTACTTTCAGTTAACACCCTCAACGATGGTGTCAACAACCCCTGAGGTCAGTAAAACGGCTCGCCTCCTGAAATTGCCAGTTGACTTGGTTGTCGACATATTACAGGTCTATCAGCATTGTGACCCCTACCTGAAACAAAAGGATCATTGTTCATCCCCATTGCTATCACCTTGCCAGCAGATATGGCAGCGCTTTGGCAATATCGACACGACTGTCCTTGAGAAATATGCCGATGAAATCAGGGAATATTTCAAACGGTAAATCATAAAGAGAGGACTAGAAGGAGAAAACCATGCAGGGGCAGATACAGGAACAGCGGCAGGAGCAGAAGCTCCAACAGAGCATCTCGCAGCAACAGTTGTTGCAGGCGCAGCTTATTGAGTTGCCCGTCCAACAACTGATAGACCGTATCGAGACCGAACTGCATGACAATGGGGCGTTGGAACCTGCAACAGAGACCCTGACTGAACTTCCCGATTATCAGGACTCTCCGGAGGGTACAGACAATGCTGACAATGCCGATGACTACGAGCAGCAGCGCGAACGCGAAGACCGTCAGGACGAGTTAGACAGAGCCCTTGAAGGCTTTGGTCGTGACGACGACGAACTGCCTGTATATAGCGGTGGACGTTCGTCAGCCGATGATGCTGAGGAACGTGTCTATGGAAGTACGGAGTCTTTCTATGACCAACTGATTGACCAGGTCAACATGCTGGACCTTGACGAACGGCAGCGCTATATCATGGAGTATCTCATCCGTTCGCTGGAAGACGACGGACTGCTACGCGCCTCGTTGGAAGGTATTGTTGACGAGTTAGCCATCTACCATAACATCGACACCAACGAACAGGAAATAGAAGCGCTGTTGCACGAACTGCAACAGCTGGACCCGCCAGGCATTGGAGCCCGATCACTACAAGAGTGCCTGCTGCTACAGATTGACCGTAGGAAGCCATCGCACATGACCACCTTGATGCGTAGGGTGGTTACCGACCTCTTTGATGCTTTCACCAACAAACGGTGGGACAAACTGCAACACGAACTGGGACTGGGTGAAGCCGAGACCGAGGAACTTGTCCATGAACTGCGCCGACTGAATCCCAAGCCTGGTGCATCGATGGGTGAGGCTGTAGGCCGTTCCATGCAACAGATTACCCCCGATTTCATCGTTGAAACCCATGATGACGGCACCGTGACATTCACGTTGAACAATGGCGATGTGCCCCAGCTACAGATAGCAGAAACCTTTGCCGACCTGCTGAAGACCTATCGCGACAACAAAGAAGGACTGAGCAGACAGATGAAGGAGGCGTTGCTCTACACCAAACAGAAGGTGGACGCCGCACAAAACTTCATTGATGCCGTGAAGACCCGTCAGCACACGCTTTACGTCACCATGAAAGCCATCATCCACTGGCAGCATCGTTTCTTCGTGGAAGGTGACGAGGCCCTGTTGCGCCCCATGATTCTCAAGGACATTGCCGAGCGAACGCATCTGGACATCAGCACCGTCTCACGTGTCTGCAATTCAAAATACGCCCAGACGCGATGGGGCATCTTCCCATTGAAATTCTTCTTCAGTGACGGCTTTGTGACCGAGAGTGGCGAAGAACTGTCCACTCGCGAGATAAAGGCGACCCTGCGCGAACTCATCGATACTGAGGACAAGAAGAAGCCGCTGACCGACGATGCCCTCAGCGACCTGTTGAAAGCCAAAGGCTATCCTGTGGCCCGTCGCACGGTGACCAAGTATCGTTTACAAATGAACATTCCAACAGCACGCATGCGCCGATGACAACACAGAAGAGCATCATCCTCTCGGCAAGGGTTATCAGTCTGTTGTTCACACCCTTCTACCTACCCATCTTGGGTGTGGGCGCGCTGTTCACGTTCAGTTACATGAATGCGCTGCCCGAATGGTACAAATGGAAGGTACTGCTTATCGTCTATCTGTTTACCATCCTTCTGCCCACCTTCATGATTTACGGCTACAGAAAGGTGATGGGCTGGACGCGCATAGAGATGGGACAGAAACGAAGGCGCATCGTGCCCTACTGTTTATCCATGCTGTCCTACCTGGCCTGTATCGAGGTGCTTCAGACGGAAAACATCTACTTTTTCATCTGCAGCATCATCTTCTCTGCCCTACTGGTCCAGATTACCTGTGCGGCTATCAACATGGTGTGGAAGATATCCACCCACATGGCGGCTGTGGGCGGCGTTGCTGGCGGCATCATTGCCTTTACACATTTGTTTCTCTACAACCCCATCTGGTGGCTGTGTCTTGTCATATTCCTGTCAGGACTATTAGGTTCGGCCCGAATGATACTTCGCCAGCACACCTTGGCACAGGTGACTGCCGGCTTTGGCGTGGGTTTTATCTGTGCGTGCTATGGTATCCTACGCAACGATTTTTTTAAAATTGTGTGGACGATTACCAAGATTCTTCTTAAAGTGTTTTTTAATATAGATATCGAAGATGAAGCCAATAGTTAGTATTATCATGGGCAGCACCAGCGATCTGCCCGTTATGGAGAAAGCCTGTCAGTTGCTTAACGACATGCAGGTACCCTTTGAGGTGAACGCCCTGTCAGCCCACCGTACACCCGAGGCTGTGGAAACGTTTGCCAAGAATGCCAAAGGTCGTGGCATCCGCGTCATCATCGCTGCGGCAGGTATGGCAGCAGCCCTTCCTGGCGTGATTGCCGCACAGACCACCCTACCCGTCATCGGCGTACCCATCAAGGGCATGCTCGATGGTCTTGACGCCCTGCTCAGTATCGTTCAGATGCCCCCAGGCATTCCCGTAGCCACCACAGGAGTCAACGGCGCACAGAATGCCGCCATCCTGGCTTGTGAGATGCTGGCCCTCGGCGACGAGGCTCTTGCCCAGCGCCTTGCCGACTACAAGGAAGGTCTGAAGAGCAAGATTGAGAAGGCCAACCGCGATTTAGCTGAACTGAAATACGACTTCAAAACCAATTAATCCCAAAAGGCCCATAGGTCCTATAAGTCCTATAGGGCCTATAGGGTCAATAAGGCCAATAAGATTATGCAACGAAGAAAGACCCACGAAGTACGCGTCGGCAATATTGGTATTGGCGGCAACAATCCTGTCAGAGTACAGTCCATGTGTACCACCTCGACGATGGATACCGAGGGCTGTGTCCAACAGATTCTCGCTATTGCTGCAGCTGGTGGCGAGCTGGTGCGCCTGACCACCCAAGGCGTGCGCGAAGCCGAGAATATGAAGATTATCCGCGACCGTGTAAGGGCTGCCGGCTGCATAGTGCCCCTGGTGGCCGATGTCCACTTCAACCCTGCTGCTGCCGATGTGGCTGCCCTCTATTGTGAGAAGGTGCGCATCAACCCAGGCAACTATGTGGACCCAGGTCGCACGTTCAAGAAGCTCGAATATACCGATGAGGAATATGCTGCCGAGCTCACCAAGATAGAAGACCGCCTGATGCCTTTCCTCAATATCTGTCGCGAACACCATACTGCCGTTCGCATCGGCGTGAACCACGGTTCGCTCAGCGACCGCATCATGTCGCGCTATGGCGACACCCCTGCCGGCATCGTCGAGTCGTGCATGGAGTTTCTGCGTGTCTGCATGAAACAGCAGTTCATGGACGTGGTGGTCAGCATCAAGGCCAGCAACACGGTGGTGATGGTCGAGTCAGTACGCCTGCTGGTGAAGGCGATGGATGCCGAAGGTATGACATTCCCCCTGCACCTCGGCGTGACAGAGGCTGGCGAGGGCGAAGACGGTCGTCTGAAGAGTGCTGTGGGCATTGGTGCCCTGCTCGTTGACGGCATCGGCGACACCATCCGCGTGAGCCTCAGCGAACCACCTGAAAACGAGATACCTGTGGCCTACGCCCTTCTACAGGCTGCTCGCGTGCGCCAGACAAAGACCGAGTATATCTCGTGTCCTGGTTGTGGCCGTACGCTCTACGACCTGCAGGAGACCATCAGGAAAGTGAAGGCCGCCACCCAGCACCTGACGGGTTTGAAGATTGGCATCATGGGCTGTATTGTGAACGGTCCTGGCGAGATGGCCGATGCCGACTACGGCTATGTGGGTGCCGGGCGCGGACGCATCTCTCTTTATCGCGGCAAGGAATGTGTGGAGAAGAATATCCCTGAAGAGGATGCCGTTGACCACCTGCTTCGTCTCATCGAGGCTGACAAGAAACAATAAAACACCGCATCGCAGGCAAAAAAGAGAAGAATCGCTTGGTTTTTCTCTTTTTTTCGTACCTTTGACTATCGTCGAAAGTACTCACGTTCGAAAAAACTCAAATTTTATTTGGTTTTTTGCTCACTTAATCGTACCTTTGCAGCCAAATTCAAGGGGTGTCCGTCTGTTGACGGGCTGAGATGATACCCTCCAACCTGATCCGGATCATGCCGGCGTAGGGATGAACATCAATAAAAAGCCCCTTTATTGTATCACTATAATAAAGGTAAAAAGAATGAGAAAAAAGATTGTTTTGACAATGACCATGCTGGCTGTAGCCTGCGTGGCAAAGGCTCAGGGTATGATTGACGTGTGGAAAGAGGCCAGCCTGCAAGAGGTTCAGGTGACCTCGCTGCGTGCTACGAGCACGACGCCTGTGGCCTACAGCAACATGAACCGCGAGATGATTGACGCCGTGAACTACGGACAGGACATTCCGTTCCTGCTGTCCACACTACCCAGCATCACCACAACGACCGATGCAGGCAACGGCATCGGCTATACCAGCATCCGCGTGCGTGGTACCGATGCCAGTCGTATCAATGTGACGGCCAACGGCATTCCCTTGAACGACAGCGAGAGCTCGCACATCTACTTCTCCGACTTTGGCGACTTTGCCAGCAGCGTGCAGTCCATCCAGGTGCAGCGTGGTGTGGGAACCAGTACGAACGGTTCGGGTGCCTTTGGTGCCAGCATCAATATGATGACAGAAGGTATCAGCATGACGCCCTATGCCGGCTTGGACGTCAGCGGCGGCTCCTATGGCACTCACAAGGAGACGGTTCGCTTCAGCACAGGCCTCATGAACGGACACTTCGGCATACAGGGTCGCCTGTCGAATATAGGCAGCAACGGCTATGTGGACCGTGCTACGTCGAGCCTCAACTCCTACTTCCTGCAGGCTGGCTATTACACAGAGAGCACCTCGCTGAAGTTCATCACCTTCAACGGTACGGAAAAGACCTATATGGCCTGGAACTACACGTCGAAGGGCGAGCAGAGCCTCTATGGACGACGTTTCAACTCCTGTGGCCTCTATTATGACAAGGATGGCAACATGAAGTTCTACGACGACCAGTACGACACCTACCACCAGCAGCACTACCAGCTGCACTGGAACCAGTGGCTCAGCAGCGAGTGGACCATGAACGTGGCGCTACACTACACCCACGACAACTACTACTACGACCAGATGAAGACGGGCAAGAAGCTTTATTCCTATCTGCTGACTGACGACACGAAGATGCGTGCCGACCTGGTACAGCGCAAGGATGGCGACAAGGACTTCTATGGCGTGGTGGCAGCGGTCAACTACAGCAACAACGAGGGATTGTCGGCCAACTTCGGAGGAGCCCTCAACCATTTTGATGCCAGCCATCTGGGCCACGTGATGTGGGTGGGTACACCTTATTATAAAGATGCACCCAACGTGGCACTTCCCCTTTTTGGGTTGGAACCCAACTACAAATACTATGGCAACGACTCACGCAAGACCGACGGCAACATCTATGCGAAGGTGAACTGGGAGTTTGCAAAGGGGCTCAACGCCTATGCCGACCTGCAGTATCGCCACGTGAACTATCAGATGGATGGACGTAGCGACGACTGGGACGACAACGGACAGATCAACTACGACCTGAACCGCAACTTCGACTTCTTCAATCCCAAGGCAGGTCTCAACTACAACATCGACCGTCACCATCGCGTCTATGCCTCCTACGCCATCGCCCATCGTGAACCCACGCGCGACCACTTCCAAGAGCAATGGGGCACCCCCATCAAGGCCGAGCGCCTGAACGACCTCGAGGTGGGCTATAAGTACCGCGAACGCCGTTTTGCCGCTGGCGTCAACCTCTACTGGATGGACTACAAGAACCAGTTTGTGCTGACAGGCGAACTGAACGACGAGGGCGAGGCCATCACGAAGAACATCGACAAGAGCTACCGCATGGGCGTAGAGCTGGAGGCTGCCTGGACGCCCACCAAGTGGCTGCGCTGGGACGCCAACGCCACCCTCAGCAAGAACCGCGCCAAGGACATGATTATCACCCTCGACGACTACACCACCCAGGTGAACGTGGGTGAAACGCCCCTGAGCTTCTCGCCAGAGGTCATCATCAACAACATCTTCACCTTCAACCACAAAGGCTGGAGCGCATCCATACAGAGCCAGTACGTGGGCGAGCAGTACCTCACCAACTACGGCGTGAAGACCATGCGCTGCTGGACCGACTGGAGCATGACCGACGACGTGGCCACCAACGAGACACTCATGCTGGGCGACCACTTCACCACCAACATCGACCTCAGCTACCGTTTCAAAATCAAGGAGTGGGGACTGAAGAACGCTCGCGTGGGCGTCACTATCTACAACCTGTTCAGCGCCAAGTACGACAACAACGGCTGGGCAGCACCCCAGTTCCGTCAGGACGCCAACGGCAAGGTCTATGCCGTCAACACGTGGGGTCTGCGCGATCAGGAGGCTGCCGGCTTTGCGCCCTCGGCTCCATTCAACATGATGGCCCACCTGTCACTATCGTTTTAATTAGTTCATAGTTCATAGTGCATAGTGCATAGTTGGGCTGCGCATTGTGAACTATGAACTTTGAACTATGAACTTTGAACTATGAACTTTACCCCTAACTGGCTCGACATCGTCACCACCATCCTCGGTCTGGCCTATATTCTCTTTGAGTATAGAGCCAGCGTGTGGATGTGGGTCGTGGGCTTCGCGATGCAAGTCCTGGGTATCGTGCTCTACTACCAGAAAGGACTCTATGCCGACTGCGGTATGGAATTCTACTACCTGGCGATGACCGTCTATGGCTTTTGGAAGTGGAAAACCCATCCAAGCCCTCCCAAAGGGAGGAATGTCCAATTACCTGTTGCCTCATCAAGTAATCAAACACCCTCTCCTTCGGAGGGGCTTGGGGAGGCTTCGATTTCCATTACCCACATGCCTCGTCACATTGCCCTGCGCTGGAGCATCATCATGGTCAGTCTGTGGGCGCTCATCTACTGGCTGCTGGTCACCTTCACCAACTCTACCGTGCCCCTGGCCGACAGCTTCACCACCGCCCTCAGTATGGTGGGCATCTGGGCCTTGGCCCACAAATACCTCGAGCAGTGGTTCGTCTGGATAGCCGTCGATGTGGTCACCTCCGTCCTCTACTTCCACAAGGACATTCCCTTCAAGGCCTCTCTCTACGCCCTCTACGTCGTCATCGCCATCCTCGGCTACTTCAAGTGGAAACAACAAATGTCCAATACCTCGAGAATATAGGTATGACACTCAATTTGACATTTTGATGTTTAAACACTACAGCACAGAAGGGTTCCACTGTGTTCTAAATCCAACCGTTTCCGTTACAATATGAGCAACGACCACCACCACCGCATGCACCACACAACGATGTGCCCGTGCTGGAATATGGATTAACAACCATTCCGCCACCGCCACAGGTTCCGCAATAGCCTCCACCATTACACAGTTGGCATGTTCGATTCAGCTGAATAATAGATTCCTGAGAGGCTTCACTAATTGTCATGGTATTAGGCAAAAACATCCATGAATAGTTGTCGTTTCCATAACAGTAACACTCATTATACATTTTCCAAAAATTAAGAGTGAAGGTGGTACCGTTGGCTGTAATTACAATACGGTCAGTATATATTTGCGCATATGCCGACACTTTAGGTATCATAACGATTTGCCCAGTTTTCACCATTGCTTTTGTGCCTACTCCTGTGAAACTGCCTTGATAGAGCAACCTTTGTGCTGATGCGGATGTCATAATGGAAAATGCCATTATCAGCATACATAGCAAACGTTTTGAATTCTTTTTCATCTTACTTGTTTTTTAATTGTTAAACATAAATGTAATATTCAAGACACACAGTAATTGGTTTACCGCTTGCTACCACAGGGACATAAGAATGGCGTGGCCACTCTTATGTGCTTACCTTAGGGGCGTGTCTGGAAATAAGAACCCCCGCAATCTTTATAAGAATGCTCCACGCCATAGGCGTGTGCATAGCTATTGGATTGCAGAGAATGCCTTTCCTCAGCCTCCTCTTGCTTCTTAAATCGAGCTATTCCAAAAGTAGTTTTCCGAACATCTTCAGTAAGCGCGAAATAATAAACTAATGCATCAATGGAACCGGATTTCTCCCGATTCCACTTGCAAAAATACATATTATTTTTGAATCCGCCAAAGAAAAAGACGGAAAAATACACCACCGCCCTCAGTATGGTGGGCATCTGGGCCTTGGCCCACAAATACCTCGAGCAGTGGTTCGTCTGGATAGCCGTCGATGTGGTCACCTCCGTCCTCTACTTCCACAAGGACATTCCCTTCAAG
>Ga0247610_10001815_pt1 | contig 25712 bp, 27 predicted proteins | sample 174DNAGHGhighgp2_FD_193483 | JGI IMG/M metagenome (GOLD analysis project Ga0247610, IMG submission 193483) | Sheep rumen microbial communities from Palmerston North, Manawatu-Wanganui, New Zealand - 1742 DNA GHGhigh gp2 | ecosystem: Host-associated > Mammals > Digestive system > Stomach > Rumen...
TTTTGTTTGAGAGCTTGGACACCCTCATTCTATCGGAAGTGAGGCTTTTTGTGTAGAACCTTTTGTCTCACACCCGCATAGCGGGTGGATTTCTGTTTCGCTTCGCTCAACTGTCTAAAGACGTATATTCAAAAAAATCGGTCGCGGCATTGACACCCGTGACCGTTTTTGTTAAGATAAAGATTAACAAATAAGAGGAGGGTCTTATCGGAATGTCGATTCAAATGCGGGAATACCACAACCCCAACAACAGCAATCTTCCGCTGCGTGTTGCGAAGGGACATTTTGCAACGAGCCACAGTCACATCAATTACTATGTGGACCTGACCATGACCAAATACTGTCTGCCCGAAGCGCGCGAAGCCGCGGTCCATCTGGCGAACCGGTTCAAGTCAACCACGATCGTTGATACCATCCTCTGCCTTGACGGGACCGAGGTCATCGGCGCCTGCATGGCAAGCGAGCTTTCTAAGCAAAGCTACACGAGCATGAACGCGGGCCGCGCGATCTGCGTCGTCACACCGGAGCATACGACCGGCAGCCAGCTTCTGTTCCGCGACAACACCGCGCCCATGATCCGCGGCAAGCATGTTTTGATCCTCGCTGCGTCCGTTTCCACGGGCTATACCGCGCTCGGCGCGATCGAAGCGATCCGCTACTACGGCGGCGAAACGGTCGGTATCTGCTCGATCCTTGCGAACATCAAGGAGTGCGCGGGCTACCCCGTCACCGCGATCTGCGATACCGGAAAGCTTTGGAAAGATTACGCCAGCTTCCCGGCTCACGAATGCCCGCAGTGCAAGGCCGGCGTCAAGCTCGACGCCATGGTCAATACCTACGGGTTCTCAAGCTTTTAAGCTTCAATCTGTTGAATCAATTTCAACAGACCGTTTTCATCGCCTTCCCCTTGATGGGGAAGTTGTCACCGCAGGTGACGGATGAGGTGTTTTTATGCGTGGCGCCGGTTACGCCGTACCTGATGCATCCCTTTCACTTTTATCAGGAAATCAATCAAGGAGGAAACAACTATGGAAATGAAGTTCTACCGCTGCGAAACCTGCGGACAGATCATCGCGATCGTCAAAAAGAAAGCCTGCCCCGTCATGTGCTGCGGCAAGCCGATGAAGGAGATCGAGCCCGGCTCGGTCGACGCGTCGCATGAAAAGCACGTTCCCGTCGTTACGGTCGACGGCGACAAAGTCATCGTAAAGATCGGCTCCGCCGCGCATCCGATGCTGCCGGAGCACTACATCGAGTGGGTCGCCCTGCAGACAAAGCTCGGCAATCAGCGCAAGGCCCTGAACCCCGGCGACGCGCCCGAAGTCTGCTTCAGACTCTGCTGCGACGACGAGGTCGAAGCGGTCTACGCATACTGCAACCTGCACGGGCTCTGGAAGGCATAAACGCTTCGGTCGGATGAAAGAATTTTCATCCGACCGGTTTTCAGCTTTTGCCTAAAATCCTACGGATTTTCGGGCGGCAAAAACTGCAAGGTGTCAGATCCGCCGCGCATGTCGCCGGATCTGATGGATTTTATTTGTTTTATTCACGCAAGGAGGACACATGAACAAGTATACCGGAACAAAAACCGAACAGAACCTGCTCGCCGCGTTCGCGGGCGAATCGCAGGCGCGCAACAAATACACCTACTTTGCCTCGAAGGCGAAAAAGGACGGCTTTGAGCAGATCGCCGCGCTGTTTCTGAAGACCGCGGACAACGAGAAGGAACACGCGAAGCTGTGGTTTAAGGAGCTCGGCGGCATCGGCACGACCGCCGAAAACCTCAAAGCCGCCGCCGACGGCGAAAACTACGAGTGGACGGACATGTACGAGGGCTTTGCAAAGACCGCCGAAGAGGAGGGCTTCAATGAGCTTGCCGAAAAGTTCCGCCTCGTCGCCGCGATCGAAAAGCACCACGAGGAGCGCTACCGCGCGCTGCTTCATAATGTCGAGACCGCCGCCGTCTTTGAAAAGAGCGAGGTCAAGGTCTGGGAATGCCGCAACTGCGGGCACATCGTAATCGGCGAAAAAGCGCCGGAAATCTGCCCCACCTGCGCCCACCCGCAGGCATATTTCGAGGTCAACTGCGAAAATTATTAAACCGTTTCATTACCACGTACGGAGGGAATATCCCCTCCGTTTTTTCTTTACAAGTCAACAACCGGCGTGATAAAATATATCTATGACACAGGATGAAAGAAGAGTTTATTTGATCCGGGCGCTGCTCGATGAGCAGGGGTATCGGAATGAGATCCCGCGGGACGGGTTTGAACAGAAACGGCTTTTACGGGCATTGTTCAACGTGCGCCCACCGGTTGCGGCAAACGAGGATTTTCTTGCCGTACAGGACGCGTATCTCAAAGAAGCGATCCGCGAAAAGGGCGTGACAACGCTTGCGGAGCTCTCCCCCATCCGTCCGCACCAATACCTTTGGCGCGGGGATATCACGGCGCTCGAAGTCGACGCGATCGTAAACGCCGCAAATTCTGCGCTTCTCGGCTGCTTTTCGCCGAATCACGGCTGCATCGACAACGCGATCCACACCTTTGCGGGCGTGCAGCTTCGCCTTGCATGCCATGCAATCATGCGGACGCAGGGACACGAGGAGCCGACCGGCACGGCAAAGATCACGCCGGGGTTCAATCTCCCCGCAAAGCACGTGCTGCATACCGTGGGACCCATCGTGTCCGGCAGGCTCACAGAAAAGCATTGCGAACAACTTGCTTCGTGCTATGAAAGCTGTCTGAAGCTTGCGGCGGAAAACAGCCTGAAAGGCGTTGCGTTCTGCTGCATCTCGACCGGTGTGTTCGGCTTTCCGCAACGGGAAGCGGCAGAGATCGCGGTCGAAACGGTCACGGCGTTTCAGAAGGAACACCCGATCGACGTCGTGTTCAACGTATTCAAAGAGGCTGATCTGCGCATCTATCAGGCGCTTCTGTAATCACCGGAAAGGAGCTTTTCCATGCAGTATACAGAGATCACGCCGGAGCTGGCCCTTCGGCTGAAGCAGGCGATCAACGACGCCGACGCGGTGCTCATCGGCGCGGGCGCGGGGCTTTCCACCGCCGCGGGTTTTCTCTATTCCGGCGAGCGGTTTGAGAAGTATTTCTCCGATTTTATCCGGAAATATCATTTCCGCGATATGTACACCGGCGGGTTCTATCCGTTTCGCACGCCGGAGGAGCTTTGGGCGTACTGGAGCCGGTACATCTTCATCAATCGCTATATGGACCCGCCGAAGCCGCTATATAAGGCGCTTTTGGCGCTTGTCAAAGACAAGGATTATTTCGTGCTGACCACGAACGTCGACCACTGCTTCCAGAAAGCAGGGATCGACAAGGCGCGGCTCTTTTATACGCAGGGCGATTACGGACTTTGGCAGTGCTCCGTGCCGTGCCACCGCCGCACCTACGACAACGAGGAGACGGTGCTGAAGATGGTGGAAGAACAGAAGGACATGCGCGTTCCCTCGGAGCTTGTGCCGCGCTGTCCGAAATGCGGCGAGCCGATGGCGATGAATCTCCGAAGCGACGATACGTTCGTCGAGGACCTCGGCTGGAACGAGGCGGCGTCGCGCTACGTGAACTTCGTGCAGTCGCACGAAGGCAAAAAGCTGCTGCTTTTAGAGCTCGGGGTCGGCGGCAACACGCCCGGCATCATCAAATACCCGTTCTGGCGGCTCACCGCGCAGAACAAAAACGCGACCTACGTCTGCATCAATTTCGGCGAGGCGGAATGCCCGAAGCAAATCGAGGACCGTGCGATTCTTGTCAACGCGGACATTGCGGACGTGATCGAGGCGATGCGGTAAGCAACCCTCCCGTCTGCCTGCGGCATCCACCCGATCCCGAAATACCGTAGGGACGTGCATTGCACGTCCGCCATAGCAGCGGGACAGACGACTGATGGTCATTCCAACGTCCTTCGGCTCCTTATTTCGGTCACAGCTCATCTCGCGTCTTGCCTCCCTTGTGTAAAGGGAGGTGTCACGAAGCAGCTTTGCTGCAAGTGACGGAGGGATTGTCCGCACAGCGGGCGCTCGGATCGCTGCCCCGTTACACAGGGAGGGCAAGAGAGGTGCGCAAGCGACCTGCCCGCATGGACGTGATCGAAGCGATACGGTGAACTACCCTCCCACCGCTCCGCGGTCCCCCCTCCCTGACAAGGGAGGGTCGAAACGGTAATCAATCCGCGGTTCCTTCTGACAAGGAAGGAGCGGCAAGATGATTTTCGGGAGGTCGGTGTCGACCTCCCCTACGATTGTATCATGCGAAAAGGACCGCAGGCGCGGTCCTTTCCTGTTTTTGGGCGGATCAATCGGCGAAAAAGATGTTGTCAAAGTACTCGTACTGCATCACGCCGTCGATCAGACAGCCGGCAAGATCCGGATCATTCGGATCCGCTTCCCGCACCGCGACCAGCGCGGTCGTTCCGTCCTCCGTCCTGATCTCCGCAAGCGCCCCGGATTCATGCCAGCGCGTCATATAAATATACGAGCCCGCCGGGATCACCGCGTCCGCGCCGTCGATCGTACAGGGCAGATCGCGCACGACGTGCAGCAGCTTTCCCCATTCGATGAGATGCGCGCGATCGGACAGGATCTCGTCCGCGGTCGGGATTACTTCACAGTCGTACCATTCGGAGTCCGGGGTCAGATCCTCGCCGTGATAGGTGCGTTCACCCGTTTTGGTCCCCAGAATATCGGTCTGCGTCGAAGAACCGCGCACGGTATCGCCGTCGCAGCTGCAATACGCAAAGATGACCGGTCCGCGGACGAAACGCCCGTTTTCCATGTGCAGCTCGGCGGTCTCATAGTCATCCGAACCGGTATTGTAGACCACGAGAAGATTCAGCCGTGCCGAGGCGGGGTCGAGGTCAAGCAGAATCACCTGCTCCAATCCGGCAACAACGTCAACGTCGATCGATTCATCCCCGACGGAGATCGCAACATACTGTCCATGTCTCTGATAGGCGATCTCTTCCTCCGTCCCGTCGCCGTCGAAATCGCAGACGAACAGGACCCCTTTTTCCGGCGCTTCGCGGTATCCGTTTTTCTCATCGTATTCCCAAGCCCGGAACGTGGACGGAATCGCGCTCGATTCCTGCATCGGCGGTTCTTCAGCGGATTCGGGTGTCGGCTGCTCTGCGGTCTCGCCGATCACGACACGCACGACGCACTCATAGCCGGAGATGCTGTCCGTTTCGCGGCGCGAGACGCGCTGTGAGACGTAATATGTGCCGGGATCAAGCGTGCAGACGGTCGAAATATCGGCGCCGAACGCAACCGTGTTGAACGCTTCGTCGTAGATACTGATCCCCGGCTCAAGGTTCACGCCGTCCGCCGCCTTTATCGTCAGTTCTGCAGGGTTAAAGATCGTTGGGATCTTGTCTTTGATTTCCTCGATCTGAAAAAGGAAGCTCACGCCGTCCGCCGCAAGGCCGTTGTCCTGATCCGACCAAACCCAATTTGCAAACGGAGCATAATTCAGGCAGCCATCGAAAAACTTGCAGAATTCCGCGTCCGGATCGCCGAACTCCTCCGGCTCGAACCGCCGCCATTCATTGCCGTACAATACGAACAGTCCATCCGCCGTCAGGGCATAAGGCGTGCCGACCTCGCCGAAATTCGCCTGTCCGTCCTCTGTCGGCCATTCGGAAAGCGACACGACGGAGGAAACGTATTCGATCACGCTTTCGTCCGGCTCGCCCGCTGTTTCCGAATCGGTGATGACATATATCTCGCCATTCACACAGATCGCGGGAACGAGCGTATTCGGCGTCTCGGGTTCGAGCGTCGGAAACGCTTCGAGCTCTGCATCGAGCGTACGGTCGAGCGCCATAGCTAAAAGATCGGCTTCGTTGAGCGGGTTCCCGTCGCGGTCGAACACACGCTGCTCGTCGGAAAGGAGAATGCCGCTGTTGTTCTTGAATTCGCATCCCGCAACGACCGGTCCGTTTTCCGTGTTGCTGTAGAATCCCTGATCGAGCACTTCGTTGTCGTGTACGCTCGTGCCGAGGATCAGAACATCGCCCGTACCGTATTCGACATCTTCGCCGTACAGATTAAAGAGAACGTCCGTGCGGTTTTCATACACGTCGCACCCGGTGATCCGCAGGTCTTTGCTGTCGTAGATGTAGACAATGCTGAACGCGTTATCGCGATAGCCGCAGTTGCGCAGCGCGCAGTTGCTGAGAAGCGTATTCCGGCACCGGACGAACGAAACGCCGCCGCTGCTGCATTCATGGATGTCGGATCCGGTCACGACGAGATTGTCGCAGTCGACCGCGCTGACGCCCCATGTGCCGCAGCCGTACAGTGAGCAGTTTTCGACCCACGCGTCCGCGCACGCAACCAGACGGATGACCTCGCCTTCGCACGGATCGGCCATGACGGTATGTCCTGCCGTAAAGCCGGACAGCACCAGCCCGGAGCAGTTCTGTGCGGAGAGGACCGCCGCCGTACGCGGGACCGTCACAATCTCCGCGTCTCTCGATCCGGTGATGCAGCAGTTTTCGAGGTCCTTTAAGCACAGCTCAAAGCTGTTCTCCTCCGGCTCGCGGAGCCAGTTGTCCGACCGGTCCTCCCAGGTGTAGTACTCCTTTCCTTCCGTGCCGTAATCCGACGCCTCGGTCAGATTGTACGTACCGTCCGCAAGAACGATCCTGGTATCCGGCGCAAGCGCGGCGAGCAGCTCGTCGACGGTCGATACGGTTACGGTATTCACCGCAGCGACAGGCGCAGTCGGCTGTATCGCGATCTGCTCCGCGGGTGCGGTCCTGTTCAGATGCGAGCGGACGCCGATCACCGTGCCGATCGCGACCACGCAGACCGCGAAGATCGCCGCAATGCCGACGATATCTAAAACGCCGCGTTTGGCGCTGCGTTTGCGTGTGCTTCCGCGTTCGGTCTTCCATGTGCGGGCGGGCGTTTCCTTCTGTTGTTCCTTCTTTGCGACGCTTGCAAGCGTCCGTTCCACCGTATCGTCGAACGATGCGGGACGCTGCGGGATCGCGTCGGAAACACGGATATCTTTCTTTTCCATTCAGTTTACCTCCAAATACGAGCGAAGCGTTTCCTTTGCACGGGAGATCCGCGACTTGACCGTACCGACGGGAACATTCAAAACGGCTGCGATCTCTTCCATGGAATAGCCCTCCTCCTGAAGATACAGCACGTTTCGCTGCTCCTCCCTGAGCCGCATCAAAGCGGTGCGAAGATCGAGCGAACGGTCCGCATCGGGAAACGGCTCGGGCGTCTCCGGGATCTCGTCTGTCTCAAAGACTTTGCGGCGCTCGCGCAGAATGGTATACGCCTCGTTTCGCAGAATGCGCAGGAACCATGCGCGGAAGCTGCCCCGCTTCAATAAGGCATTGCGATGCTCGTAGGCTTTTACGATCGCCGCACTCATCGCATCCTCACAGTCGGACATGTTCTTCAGGATCAGGTACGCCACGCCGAACGCGGTTTGTTTGACGCTTCTGATCTCCTCAACGAACACGTCGTCTGAAATCACTGCCATCGGTATTTCTCCCAACTCTCTTCTCTGAATGATCATTCACATAACGTTAGACGCGCAAAGGAGGTAAAAAGTTCCGTGCATTTGAAAAATTCTCCGCAGGAGAATGATCCTGTACTTTTCGCTCTTCGTTTTTCACGCTTCATTGAAAAAGGCGGCTCTTGCCGCCCTTTTTCACACGTTTCTGCCGCAGCAGTTTTTGTATTTCTTGCCGCTGCCGCACGGGCACGGATCGTTTCTGCCGATCTTCGCGGACCGCTTCAGAACCTTCGGCTTGTCGCCGTCGGGCGACGGCGTGTCGACCGGCTTTGCAACCTGCTTGCGCTCGATCGGCGCGCGCCGCACCTGCACGTGCATGAGATTTCGCACCGCTTCCTCGCGGATGCGCTCGATCATCGCGTCAAATAGGTCCGCGCCTTCATTCGCATAGGCGTTCGCCGGGTCGGTCTGTGCATACGCGCGAAGTCCGATGCCCTGCTTGAGCTCGTCCATGGCGTCGATCTGATCCATCCAGTTGGTGTCGACCGCGCGCAAAAGCACGATGCGCTCGACCTCGCGGATGTCGATATGCTGTTCCGAAAGCGCTTCTTCCTTTTTCGCGCGCGCCCGTTCGGCAAAGGTCATGCAGCAGTCGCAAAGATCGCTGCGGCGTTTCAGAGACGCGCTGTGCAGAAGTCCCGTTGCGTCGGCGCCGCAGAGATCGCTCATCTCCTTTTCGATCGCGGAGATATCCCACTCCTCGGGCTTTGAATGCTCGCTGGCATACGCATTGACGATGCTTTCGACCGTCTCGCGGATCATGCTTGTGAACTGATCTTTGAGGTCCTCGCCCATCAGCACCTTGCGGCGCTCGCTGTAGATGACCTCGCGCTGCTTGTTCATGACATCATCGTAGCGCAGCACGTTTTTACGCATATCGAAGTTCGACGCCTCGACGCGCTTCTGCGCGTTTTCGATCTGCTTTGTGATAAAACCGTTCTCGATCGGGTACGCGTCGTCCGGCGAAAGCCGCGTCATCATGCCTTCCATGCGGTCCATGCCGAAGCGCCGCATGAGCTCGTCCTTTAACGACACGTAAAAGCGCGTGCTGCCGGGGTCGCCCTGACGGCCTGCGCGGCCGCGAAGCTGATTGTCGATCCGTCGGCTTTCGTGCCGTTCCGTGCCGATGATATGAAGCCCGCCGAGCTTCACGACTTCCTCGTGCTCGCGGTCGGTCTCCTTCTTGAATTCCGCGTAAAGCTTCGCGTACTGCTCGCGCGCGGCAAGGATCGTCTCATCCTCGGTCTCGGCATGTCCGGTCGCCTCGTCGATGAGCTCCTCCTCCATGCCTTCCTGCCGCATCGCGCGGCGCGCGAGAAAGTCCGGGTTGCCGCCGAGCAGGATGTCCGTGCCGCGGCCCGCCATGTTCGTTGCGATCGTGATCTGGTTCAGCTTGCCCGCCTGCGCGACGATCTCCGCTTCCTTTGCGTGATACTTTGCGTTCAGCACCTCGTGCGGGATGCCTTTGCGCTTTAAGAGTCCGGAGAGGTATTCGCTGCGCTCGACCGAGATCGTGCCGACGAGGATCGGCTGACCGGTCGCGTGGACCTGCTCGATCTCAGCAACGACTGCGCGGAACTTGCCCTCCTCGGTCATGTAGACGCTGTCCTTGTTGTCGACGCGGATGTTCGGCTTGTTCGTTGGGATTTCGACGACGTCGAGGTCGTAGATCGCGGAGAACTCGTCCTCCTCGGTCTTTGCCGTACCGGTCATGCCCGCCAGCTTTTTGAACATGCGGAAGTAGTTCTGGAACGTGATCGTCGCAAGCGTCTTGTTCTCGCGCTCGACCTTCACGCCCTCCTTCGCCTCCAGCGCCTGATGCAGACCCTCATTGTAGCGGCGTCCGATCATCAGTCGGCCGGTGAATTCGTCGACGATGATGACCTGTCCGTTCTGCACGACGTAATCCTTGTCGCGCTCAAAGAGCGACCGCGCGCGCAACGCCTGCTTGATATAGTGGTTCAGCTCGGTGTTCTCGGTGTCGGCAAGCGATTCGACGTTGAAATACTTCTCCGCCTTTTTGATGCCCTCCGCGGTCAGCGAGACCTGACGGTGCTTCACGTCGACCATGTAATCGCCGCTTTCCGGCTGCTCGATGCCCTGCAGCTGATCGGATTTACTGATCTCCTTAACGTCCTCGCCGCGGGTAAGCCCCTTTACGAAGCGGTCCGCCGCAAGGTACATCTCGGAGCTTTCCTCGCCGCGTCCCGAAATGATCAGCGGCGTTCTCGCCTCGTCGATCAGGATCGAGTCGACCTCGTCGACGATCGCGTAATGCAGGGAACGCTGCACCATGCGCTCCTTGTAGACGCACATGTTGTCGCGCAGATAATCGAAGCCGAACTCGTTGTTCGTGCCGTAGGTGATGTCCGCAAGATACGCTTCTCGCCGCTCGTCCGGGTCGAGGTCGTGGATGATACAGCCGACCTTCAGTCCCAGAAAGCGATAGATCTTTCCCATCCACTGCGCGTCGCGCTTTGCGAGGTAGTCGTTGACGGTAACGATGTGCACGCCCTCGCCCTCCAGCGCGTTCAGATATGCCGGCAGCGTTGCGACGAGCGTTTTGCCTTCGCCGGTCTTCATTTCGGCGATACGCCCCTGATGGAGCACCATGCCGCCGAGGAGCTGCACGTCAAAGTGCCGCATGCCGACGGTTCTCACGCCCGCTTCGCGCACGACCGCAAACGCCTCGACCAAAAGATCGTCGAGCGTTTCGCCGTTTTTCAGGCGTTCTTTGAACTCGACCGTCTTGTGCCGGAGCTGTTCGTCGGAAAGCTTCTGCATTTCCGGCTCCAAAGCGTTGATCGCCGCCACCTTGGGCTTCAGTTTCTTTAATTTGCTTTCGCTCGAGGTGCCGAGCAGCTTGTCCAAAAATCCCATAAGAATCTCCTTGAACGATATCTTACGTATTATAGCACACAATCGTCCCGCTTGAAAAGGGGACGATTGTGAACGACCTGCAACGATTTTGCGGATTTATGACGCAAATCTTCGAAAACACGTCCCCCGCTCCTTGCAGGGCGAAGAACAGCGTCGCCGATCCGCAGGCACGGGGCGGAACAAACCGGTTCCTCGGCGATTGTCAATTCGGCGTATTCAGCCGCGCAATGATCTCGCGCATGCGCGCTTTCTGGCTTTCGGACAGCATCGGCGCAAGCATCCGATAGATCTCCTCCATTTTCCCTTCGGTCATTTCTCCGGTCTGTTTCTGCTCCGCGGTAAGCTTCAGGAGCGTTTCCATCAGTTCATCGCTCGATTTGTTTCGATAGGTTTCATACTGCTCGTTGATATTCATTCGAATCACCTCCCGATATCCTATGCGCCGCGCACCGAATTCGTGCATCGGGCATATCATGCTTTAAGGAGGAATTGCCATGAACCCACAACCGCAACGAAACGGTCCATCCCCTCTTTCCTGCGCCGTCGTTTTGGGCGAAGCCGTCCGAGACGAGCACGGACGCGCCGGTGTCGAAGCATACGTCAAAGCGCTCGCGCCGCTTCTGCCGCCGTCGATGATCGATCAGCTTGCCTATCGGCTGAATGTCCCGGTTCCCGCGCCGACGCCCCCTCCTCCGCCGCCTGCTCCGCCCGCGCCGCAAAAGCCGCCTATGCAGATGCCGGATATGGAGAAGCTCTTTCAAATGATGCGTCTTTTTGAACAGCTTCGCCCGCGCAATCCGTCGGGCAATCCGTAAGTCGCGTCAAAATACCCGAAAACGCAAGGAATTTGTATAAAAATAAAAATTTTTGTGTTTTTTTGAAAAAAGGGAAGATATTTCAGGAAAAGTGTGGTAATATATAGATGACACGAACACAATACACGTGTCAGAAGGAGTGGAACATATGCGTATTTCTATTTCCGGCAAGAACTTGGAGGTCTCCGAATACATGCGCGAAGTCGCAGAAAAGAAGCTCTCCAAACTGGATCGGTACTTCCCGCAGGACACAGAAGCACAGGTCACTCTCTCCGTCGAAAAGAACCGCCACATCGTCGAGGTGACGATCCCGCATGAGGGACGCATCATCCGCGGCGAGGAGGTCTCGGGCGATATGTATGCATCGCTCGACAACATCGTCGAAAAACTCGAAAAGCAGATCGTGCATAACCGCACGCGTCTCGCGAAGGGACTTCGCCAGGATGCATTCCGCGATCTTCCGATCGAGGACGACGAGGACGAAGAAGACGGACCGCGCATCGTCCGCGTGAAGCAGTTCTCCGTCAAGCCGATGAGCGAGGAGGAGGCAATGCTGCAGCTCGAGCTCTTAGGCCATGCCTTCTACGTATTCCGCAACGTGGACACGAACGAAATCAACGTTCTTTATAAACGTAAAGACGGCAATTTCGGCCTCATAGAGCCGTTGTAAGTTTCACCCGAAAAGGAGCTTCCCGCGCGGAAGCTCCTTTTTCATGCGCCTGCATGATTCATCCCGCAGAACACCCCCTCATCAGTCACTTCGTGACAGCTTCTCCACCCTAAAGGAGGAGAAGCCTTTCGGCTGTTCTGCGTGCGAATGCCGAACCGAACCGCAGGGAGCGACGGTCCGTTCGCGGAGCGCGCGATCTGCCTGCATCACGCTGCAGGGGGCGACGGTCCCCGGCGCCTTGCCGTACATTCGCCCATAGGGACAGGGTTCCCTTTACGCGATTCGGCAAATCCAATACCCCACCAAGGGACCGAGAAAGATCGCAAGATAGATCAGCGTGATCCACGGCTGATAATCCACATAGAACTCCCGAAACGTCAGGCTCCACGGATGCTTGATGAGCACCCAGCCGAACACGTCGAACACGATGCAGATCCCTGCCCAGATCGCGCCGGTGATCAATGCATCGGAGATCGTCGGGTTTTCGAGCCCTCTCATATACAGCCAACCGAACAGCGAAAAGATCACGATGTTATAGAGCGGGTGCCATGGCTTCGTCTTTTCATAGCCCTCGCCCATGCCGGGACCGTCCTTCATGGACTTCATGTGCAGCATGGTGATGTTGAAAATCGTGTGCCCGATCCCGATCAGCGTCACGATGATGTACGCGATCCAGAACCAGAGCATGGACATACCAAAGTTACGCATTGCCGCCTCCTTTTGCTGCTTGCACGAACGCTTGAAAGAGTTTCCGGCTGTTTTCGTCTTTGCGGAAGAAGAACTCCGGATGCCACTGCACCGCCCAAACGAAGCGCTTTTCCGGCGCGTAAACCGCCTCGATCAAACCGTCCGGCGAGATCGCCATCAGCCTGAGATCCGGCGCAAGCGTTTTGATCGCCTGATGGTGACAGCTGTTGACGCCGATCGAATCCGCACCGAGAAGCGAAAACAGCGGCGCATCCTTTGCGAGCGTGACCGGATGCTCGGCGCGGTCGTATGGCGCTGCCATGCGGTGGTTTACACCGGACGGATGCTCGGTCGGAAGGTCTTGAAAGAGCGTTCCGCCGAGGTGCGCGTTTATCATCTGCAAGCCGCGGCAGATGCCGAATACCGGCTTGTTTGCATTCCAAAGGAGCCTTAACAGCACCGATTCCATTGCGTCGCGCTCCGGGCACAGCTCCTTACAGGTCGGTTTCGTTTCTTCGCCGTACAGCGCGGGCGAAACGTCCTGCCCGCCCGCGATCAAAAACCCGTCGAGCGTGTCGACAAGGCGTTTCAGAGATTCTTCATCATCAAGGAGCGGCAGCATCACGGGTACCGCGTCTGCCTGCTCCAATGCAAGAAAATACCCGGGCAGCATCCAATAGGAATCCCGCGCCCGATCGAAAAGCGGCGTCACGCCGATCACCGGTTTTTGCATACTCCCTCCATGCGGCTCTGCCGCAATTCATTGATCCGCGAAAAGCTAACGCTTTTCTGCGTATACTCCTCATCCGTCACTCCTTCGTCGTGACACCTTCCCCACATCAGGGGGGAAGGCTTTTGGATTCGCGCAAGCCGAGGTTTCTCCTCATCATTGAACGCAGAACCGAGCGTTCCTTTGCACATAGGCGGCTCCCGCCGAACAAAGACCCCCTTGTGTAAAGGGGGATTGTTATACCCCCCCGAATCATCATTCGCTGCCGGAACCGGCAGGCTCTTTGCGCCGTACCTCACAGATAAAAAGCCAACCGATTTCCGACCATTCCTCGTTCCGATATTTCACAAGATAGGCATACGCGTTGTCCCAGCTTGAGAACAGCCCGTTCTCATTCAGCTTTCGGAAATCCTCCGAAAACAGCGTCCCCTCAGCGTCGCAGCCGTGCCATTGCGGAAGAAACAGACAATCGCAGACGATCGAATACGCGCCGTCGAAGCCGGCCTCATAGCCGACGTCATATCCGAGAAACGCCCAATCCTTCGGAAATGCGTCGTTCGATCCCGCAACTCTGGTATGAATGATTTCATATTGCTCCGGATGCTGCAGCATGTCAAAAGCCGTCTTTGCTTCCGCCTCGGTCCGAAGCGCTGCATGCCGTCTGTTTTCGTGCATGATCCGCCTGATCAGCCGTTTTTCCCGAGAGGAGGTCGCTTCCCTGAAATCGCCGTGAAAGACGTCCGGTCCCTCTCTCTGCGTTCCGTGATAAACCTTGTCCGGGCGCTCCGCATACGGATGCCCGTAGAAAGGACGAATGTTCTTTTGTTCCTCGCGATACGTCGCGTAAAGCAGCGGATAGTGTTTCAAAATCGAGAAGCATCCGCGAAAATCGTTCCGTCACTCCTCGATCTTCCCCTGCTCAAAGCTGACAAAAATCACCGGTCGGATCATATGCTCTCCTCTCGATACCGAATGAATTGCCCTCCGGGCGTGAATTGAGCCCGTGGCGCGTGAAAAGGCGTTCCCGAGGGAACGCCATAAAGTTAAGACATTGTTAAGTATGCCGAGATGAACAGGTCGAGGTCGCCGTCCATGACCGCCTGGATGTTGCCGTTTTCGGCGCCGGTGCGGTGGTCCTTGACCAGCGTATACGGCTGGAAGACGTAGGAGCGGATCTGGCTGCCCCATTCGATCTTCTTCATCTCGCCCTTGATCTCCTGCATCTGCTGCTCGCGCTCGCGCTCCTGAAGCTCCAAGAGTTTACCTTTCAGGATGCGCATTGCCATCTCTTTATTCTGCAGCTGACTGCGCTCGTTCTGGCACTGCACGACGATGCCGGTCGCAAGGTGCGTGATGCGGATCGCGGAGCTGACCTTGTTGACGTTCTGTCCGCCCGCGCCGCCGGAACGGTAGGTGTCCACGCGGATCTCGTCCGGCTCGATCTTGATGCTCGTGTCGTCGTCCTCAAAGATCGGCGTGACGTCAAGCGACGAGAACGACGTATGCCGACGTGCGGAAGCGTCGAACGGCGAGATCCGCACGAGACGGTGCACGCCCTTTTCGGCCTTCAGATACCCGTAGGCGTTTTCGCCCTCGACTTCGAACGTGACGGACTTGATGCCCGCTTCGTCGCCGTCCAATAGGTCCAGTTCCTTCACCGTCCAGCCGCGCTTTTCGCAATAGCGCGTATACATGCGGTAGAGCATTTCGGTCCAGTCCTGCGCCTCCGTGCCGCCCGCGCCCGCGTGCAGCGACAGAATGGCGTTTGAAGCGTCGTAGGGGCCTTTTAAGAGCATTTCGAGCCGTAAGGCAGTCATCTTATCGTCGAAGGACTTCAGTTCGTTTTTGAGCTCCTCAAGCAGGCTCTCGTCGTCCTCTTCCTCCGCCATCTCGATCAGCGTTTCGATGTCTTCACTCTGCCCGTCAAGCTTACTAAGCCGTTCGAGCTTGCTCTTGATCGCCTTGACGCGGGTCGTGACCTTGTTCGCGTTTTCGACGTCGTTCCAGAAATCGGTCTCCGCCATCTGCGCTTCGAGGGTTTCGAGCTCGGATTTCAGCGCGTCGGCGTTCATCTGCTTATGTGCAAGCGCGAGCGTCTCGTTGAGCGCGCCGAGCTGCATTTTGTATTCGTCCAGTACCAGCATATTTCCTCCGGGGAATTCTATAATTTGGGATCGTAAACCACACATGTCATCCTGCGTACGATTTACCTGCGCAGGGAAGGATCTCGCGAAAGATTCTTCGTCGGCACGTCGTGCCTCCTCAGAATGACACAAACAGACTCCGGTCGCCGGCTGCTATTGGATCTTCTCGGGCTCGCCGTAGTCCACGCCGAAGGTCTCGACGCGGATCGACTCGATCACGGGGAAGACGAGCGGCACGTCATTGCGATCCGTCTGGAGCGTTGCAATGCTGTCCAGCACGTCAAAGCCCTCTAAAAGCATACCAAACGCCGCGTATTCACCGTCCAGATGCGGCGCGTCCTTGTGCATGATGAAGAACTGTGCGCCCGCGGAATCCGGAACCATCGTGCGCGCCATCGAGATCACGCCGCGTGTATGCTTGAGGTTGTTTTCAAAGCCGTTGGACGCAAATTCGCCCTTGATCGAATAGCCCGGTTCATTCGGCATGCCTTTCGCATTGAAACAGCCGCCCTGGATCATAAAGCCTGCAATGATGCGGTGGAAGATCAGCCCGTCATAGAAACCGGCGTTCGCAAGGGAAATAAAGTTCTTGACGGTATTCGGCGCGACGTCGGGGTAAAGCTCAAGCTTCATGACGCCGCCGTCCTGCATGGTGATCGTTACGATGGGGTTGTTGTTCACAGTCGGTTCCTCCTCTGTATTCTTGGGTTCTTCCGTTGCCGGCGCTTCCGTCGCGGGTGCTTCGGTTGCCTGTACGGCGGTTTCTTCGGTCTTGCCCGTGTTTTCCGCCGAGCCGGTCGCGTTTGCATGCGCGTTTGTGCAGCCGACCGCCGCGACGAGCAGCAGCGCCGTCAGTAAAAGTGATAAAAAGCGTTTCATGTCAGTCTCCTTTTCCGTTGTCCGATCCTTCGACCGGTTCCGTATATTCAAATCCGTACCGCTCCGAGAGCAGCAGCAGGAAGTTGTTGACGAGGTGTGAGCGATACTTGCGCTTCTGCGTGATGATCGTCATTGCAGGTACTAAGAGGTCGCAGTCCTTCACGGTTTTTTCCGCAAGATCGGTAAAGCCGAGCTCCTCCATTGCGCTTTTCGGCGCCAGTGCGACCGCCTTGCCGACCCGTGCCCAGTTGAGCGCGATCTGCATGCGCGTACTGACGTATTTCGGCGAAAGGGACAGTCCCTTTTCCCGAAACGCGCTCATAAACGCCGGCAAGCTGCGCTCCAGCATGGAAAGCGGCAGCGCGGAAAGCCGCTCGAACGAGGTCTCGGGCTCCGGCTCGTCTTTGAAGAACGCGCCGGGCTTGTACGCCGCGACAAGCGTATCGGGGCGCGTATACAGCACCTCTAAGTTTTCGACGTCGCTTTTGATCGGTCGGACGAAGATCGCCTCGACCTTGCCGCTCTGTAAGCGTTTTAAAAGCTCCGGAAGCTCCGCCTCGTATACGCGGACCTCCGCGTCCGGAAACCGGTCGGAAAACGCCGTCAGCGCGTCTAAGAGCCGTTCGTTTTCAAACGAGGACGTGATGCCGATCCGGAGCGTCCCCTTCGTGCCGCCGAAGCCGGACGCGATCTCGCTGCGCGCCGCCGTTTCGATCGCGAGCATGCGCTTTGCCCGCCCATAAAGGATCTGCCCCGCGTCGGTGAGCTCCAGCTTTCGTGCGCCGCGATAAAAGAGCCGCGTGCCGTACGCCGTTTCCAAAGCTTTGATCTGGTTGCTCAAAGCGGGCTGCGCGATCCTGAGTTTTCTCGAAGCAGCGGTGAGGCTCCCCTCCTCCACGATGGTCACGTAATTCGAATAGTACGAAAGGTTCATGCCGATTCTCTTTTCCGATCGTTCAATGAGTCAGTATAACAAATTTACATGGGATTATCAAGTGATCCGTAAAAATCCGCCGTTATTTGTGCAGAAGCGGACTTAAAGGCTTATAGATCAAAAAGCTGATCACCACGTTCAAAAGCCCCTTCACAAACGTGAACGTCACGTTGAAGATCAGAAGGCAGTTAAAAAGCGGATTTGCCGTCGGAAACTGCGCGATCCTGCCGAAGATCGCCTGATACGCGGAGATGATCGCTTCCTCCGGGAAATGCAGGATCGCAACGTACGCCGGATAGACGAAGAAATAGTTCAGCGGAAGCGAGACCGCCGCCATGGCAAACGCGCCGACGATTGAGCCCCAAAGCGCCGAACCGCGCGTCTTGCGATGATGGTACACAAGCCCCGCCGCGAACACGAACACGCCGCCCAAAAGGAAGTTGCACAGCTCCCCGACGCCCGCCGACGTACCGAACGGCAGATGCAGAAGGTTTTTGACAAGCTGAATGACGACGCCCCAGACGGGACCGAGCGCAAACGAGCCCAAAAGCGCAGGAAGATCCGATAGGTCAAGTTTCACGAACGAGGGCATGATGGGGATCGAGATCTCTATAAACTGCAGCACGGCGGCGACGGCGGCAAGCATTGCCGCGACCGCGAGCTTGTGGGTCTTTTTACCGGTTTCCATACAAAATAAGATCCTTTCCGAATGTCACGGGGATTCTACCACAGCGTTCAAATATATGTCAATAAATATATGTTTTCTATATGCATTTTATTATAATTATATGTTTCTTCTGTAGAGAAGAACATCTTTCTCCTATAGAGAAGAATATCTATATAGATTGATTGATCTTTTTTCTATAGAGAAGAATATCTATATAGATTTATTGATATCTTTTTTCTATAGAGAAGAATGTCTTTTTTCTCTATAAAGAAGATCTGCTATATCTTTCTCCTCTGTATTCTTTCTCCTCTATATTCTTTATTCTTTTTTTGGTACATAGGAAGAAACTCCCTCTGAACGCAAAAAGGAGACGGTTTCCCGTCCCCTTGGTTCCGGATGGTTTACAGCAGTTTTTCGATCGCTTCGGCGATGTCTTTGACCGTGTTTTCGGCGAAGGGATTGCGGAGGTTGCCGACCTTCAGAAGATCGAAGTAGCCCACCGTGCCGCCCGCCTTGCAGAGGTTCAGATAGTCGTTCCACGCCCGTTCGCGGTCCTCACGCATGCGGAGGAAGAAGTCGAACGCGCCCATCTGCGCCAGCGCGTAGTCGATATAGTAGAACGGATACAGGAAGATGTGCTGCTTCTGCATCCAGAAGCCGCCTTTTTCAAGGAACGGATCGCCGTCGTAGTCGCGCCACGGGAGATAGACCTGCTCCAATTCATGCCACACCGCGTAACGCTCGTCGCGCGTCATTTCGGGCTTTGCATAGACGCGGTGCTGGAACTCGTCGACCATCGTGAGGTACGGGATCGTTTCCAAAGCGGCGGAAAGATGCGCTTCGCGATATCTGGGCGCGTCGTCGCCGAAGAATTTCTCCATCCACGGATAGGTGAAGTGCTCCATGGACATCGAGTGGACCTCGCAGATCTCGATCGGCGCCTGCCAGACCTCGGCAAGCCGGATCGAGTGCGCCGCAACGTACGCCTGGAACGCGTGTCCCGCCTCGTGCGTGAGCACGTCGACGTCCGCGGACGTGCCGTTGAAGTTCGAGAAGATGAACGGCGCCTTCAGCTCAGTGAGCGTGGTGCAGTAGCCGCCCATGTGTTTGCCGGGACGCGACGTCAGATCGAACAGCTGATGCTCGACCATGAAGTCGAAGAACTCGCCGGTCTCCGGGCTCAGCTCGCGATACATCTCCTGCGCGGCTTTCACCATCTCCTCCTCAGTACCGTGCGGCATGGGGTTGCCCTCGGGATAGCAGAAGGATTCATCGTAGTAGTGCAGCTTCTCCACGCCGATGCGCTTTGCCTGGCGCTCGTGGATGCGGGCGACGGCGGGCACGACGTACTTTTTGACGCCCTCACGGAAGCGTTCGACGTCGTCCTTGGTGTAGTCGTAGCGTCCGCGGGAAAGGTACGCGAACGGGATATAGTTCTCATAGCCGATCAGCTTCGCCTGCGACGTGCGGACCGCGACCATCTTGTCATAGATATCGTCGAGCTCGTCGGCGATGCCCGCGTACATTTCCGCCCACTTGCGGAACGCGCCTTCGCGAACCTTGCGGTCCGGATTCTGCATGAACTTCAGAAGCCCGTAGAAGTTGCAGGTCTCGCCCATATATTCGGTCGTGCAGCCCGCGGTGAGCTTACTGTACCGGCTCTTTAACATCTGTTCCTCGGTCATGCCCGGGATCAGGCGCTCGTCGGCGAGCTTGATGCTTGCATCCGCCTGCGTGAAGATGATCTTGCCGAGCGCGGCTTCGAGCTCTTTGCGGAACGGGTGGTTCACCATTGCGTGAAGCTGCCGCACGTTCAGCACCATCGTCTTCGAAAGGTTCTGGTCGTAATAGGTCTGCTCCGCGTCGTAGAATTCGTCCTTCGTGTTGACGTCGTGCCGGACATGCGCGATCGTGAACTGCGTCGCAACCTTCTGCATCGCCTCGTCCATCGCGTAGTACGCCGCGATCGCTTCCTCGGCGGTCTTTGCGTGCTCGAACGCATCGATCCGCTTCAATCCGTCCGCGATAAACGCATCGACGTCCACGCGCTCATAGGGTAGTTCCGAGAATTTCCACATACATTTGCCCTCCTGTTGATTTCGGTTTCAGTATAGCATATGGTTTCTCTGATTACAAGCGCGGAAAGGATCAAAATAGAGACGGCAAAACCGTCTCTGATACCGTGTTCCGGCTCAATGTCCCCGTTCCTGCCGGATCAGGTCCAAAAGGCAGTCGATCGTCGCCGATTCAAGGACGACGTCCGGCGTGGTTCCTTCGATGCTCATCGTGCCGTCCGGGTTCTCGCCCGCTACGCAGCTGAACTCATACAGCACGCCGGAGTCCGGCAGCAGCCGCAGAACGGGACTGAACCCTGCGCCGTCTCCGCCCGTCTGTTTGCCGACGATGGTCGCCCAGCCCGTCGATTTGCAGAAAGCGACGAACGATTCGGATGCGGAATACACGACATGATCGACCAGGACCCAGCGTTTCGCGTCGCTGTGGACCGCCTCTCGCCCCTCCACCGAATGCACCTGACGAACATACTTGTTCAATCCGTATCTGATTGCCCACTCCGGCGCGTTCTCCGCTTCCGAAGTGTTTTCAATCTCATAATACGGTTCCATGATCTGCATGTTCTGCGGCGAATCCTTGAAGAACAGGCGGATGCTGCACATCCGGTCCTCTCCGAACGGCGCAACGAGATTGTTCATCCAATACCCGTCGGAACCGCCGCTGTTCCCCGTGATGTCGAAAACGATATTCTCCGCTTCCGGATACTGCTCCAATGCCTGCTGCAGTACGTCATGATCCCGTTCCTCCACAAAGAAGACAAAGGTCGGGATCTTCAGGCACAGTGTCTTGCAGTCCTCGTAATACGTAACCGTCACGGACGCATAGTTGCCGACCTTGGCATCGGTTGAACCCTGCGCTTCGGTCGGCGCCGTATACCGACCCGAAGCCGCGGCTTCTTTCAGAGTCCTGCACCACGGTTCAAAGAACGGACTCTCACTTACCTCATGATCCAGCAGGTAAGTTGCGTACAGATTATTGAAGAACAGCTGCTCGATCATAAAGAGATGCGCCGTAAACCCGAGTTTTTCAAACATCTGGCTCACGATCAGCGCAAAGGATTCCGGCTTTTTCACGCTTTTGACGCGTTCTTTGAAGCTTTCTCGGATCGAATCGACATGAACGCCCCGATCACGCAGATAATCAAGATACGGATAGTCCGTTTCCAATGTTTCCCACAGGAGTTCATAATCCGCCATGAACGGCGCCGTCTCTTTCTCTTCGACGGCGGATTCGTTCGACGTCTTCGCGCACCCCGTCAGAAGCAGCGCTGCACACAGCAGCAGAACCGCGGTTTTGATCGCCTTTTTCATGTCGCTAGTTTCCTTTCAGCTCAATATACACAAAGAGACCGTTTTCACGATCTCTTTCGGGTTCTTGCTCAGAACTTCAATGTGTTGAACTTGACGCCCGGGCCCATCGTGGAGGAAGCCACGACGCTCTTGAGGTAAGTTCCCTTTGCCGCTGCCGGCTTCGCCTTGACGATCGCGTCCATCAGCGTGCTGAGGTTCTCCTCGAGCTTGTCGACGCCGAAGGACTTCTTGCCGATCGGGCAGTGGATGATGTTGGTCTTGTCAACTCGATACTCGACCTTACCGGCTTTGATGTCGTGGACCGCCTTGGTGACGTCCATGGTGACCGTACCGCTCTTCGGGTTCGGCATCAAGCCCTTCGGACCGAGCACGCGGCCGATGCGGCCGACGAGACCCATCATGTCAGGGGTCGCGACGCAGACGTCGAATCCAAACCAGTTCTCGGTCTGGATCTTCTTGACCATATCCTCGTCGCCGACGAAATCTGCGCCGGCTTCCTGCGCTTCGCGCGCCTTGTCGGCCTTTGCGAAGACGAGGACGCGGACGGTCTTGCCCGTGCCGTGCGGCAGAACGATCGCGCCGCGGACCTGCTGGTCTGCGTGACGGGAGTCAACGCCCAGACGGACGGAGACTTCGATCGTTTCGTCGAACTTTGCTTTTGCGCTCTCGAGCACCGCTTCGAGACCTTCACGGACGTCGTACTGCTTGGTGCTGTCGATCAGCTTCTTGCTTTCGATATAATTCTTACCGTGCTTCATCGTTCGTTCCTCCTCAGTCCACGACGACAATGCCCATCGAACGGGCAGTGCCTGCGACCATGCTCATGGCCGCTTCAACGGAAGCCGCATTGAGGTCGGGCATCTTGAGCTCCGCGATCTCGCGGACCTGCGCCTTGGTGATCTTTGCGACCTTGGTCTTGTTCGGAACGCCGGACGCCTTTTCGAGGTTGCAGGCCTTCTTGATGAGGACCGCCGCCGGAGGCGTCTTGGTGATGAACGAGAAGCTGTGATCCGCGTAAACCGTGATCACGACCGGGATGATCAGTCCGGCCTGCTTGTTCGTGCGCTCATTGAACTCTTTGCAGAAGCCCATGATGTTCACGCCGTGCTGGCCCAGTGCGGGACCTACGGGCGGCGCCGGCGTTGCCTTGCCAGCGGGGATCTGCAGCTTCACATAACCTGTGATCTTCTTTGCCATTGCTGTTTCTCCTATATGTTTTTTATAGTTGTGGTGCGGGGTGCCTCCCCTCCCACTTAAACGCTTCGCTTCGGTCTGCCGAAAACTGCGTTTTCATCAGACCGGTTTCTCAGCTTCCGCCTAAAACACAAGTGTTTTCGGGCGGCGGAAGCTGCAAGGTGTCAAATTCACCGCACATGTCGCTGAATTTGACGGATCTTGACCATCCGTTCTCTCTCCGCTGCCCGCGTTCATACCGTCCGCGCAGCAAGCATTGCATCAAACAAAGAATATCAACAAACCGAATGCGATTCGTTTTTTCAGATTTTCTGGACCTGAATGAAATCCAGCTCAACAGGCGTCTCCCTGCCGAACATGGAAACAGACAGCTTGACCTTCTGCCGTTCGGGATCGATCTTGTCGACGCGCCCGAGGAAGTTTTCGAGCGGGCCCGACACGACGCGCACCGTTTCGCCGACTTCGATGTTGAGCACGATCGGAATGCGCTCGACGCCCATCGCCACGACCTCTTCGTCCTTTAAGGGAACCGGCTTGCTTCCCGGACCGACAAAGCCCGTGACGCCGCGGGTGTTGCGGATCAGGTACCACGCGCGCGGATTCATCACGAGATCGCGCGATACGCCGCCGCCCTGTTCTGCGGGACGTTCCTTCTCAACAACGTCTACGACCATCTTGACCATGACGTAACCGGGGTAGACCTTTCGGGTGACAGATTTGCGCTTTCCGTTCGGCAGGATCTCAATGGTTTCTTCCGTCGGATACATGACCTCCAGAATGATATCCGAAAGCCCGGCGTTGTCGACGGCCTTAATAAGGTCTTCCTTGACCTTGTTCTCATACCCGGAATAGGTATGGACCACGTACCATTTCGTTTCCTGACTCATGGGCGTTACTCGTTATTCTCCGTGCCTTCTCCTGCTTCTTCGGTCGTATCGACGGGCGTCTCTTCCTCTGCGGGCGCAACCGTAGCGGTCGACTCCTCAGAACCGGTGAGCAGCAATCTGACCGGCGTGTAGAAGATCAGATCAAGGACGTAGATCAGGAGTGCGAACGCAAGAACAAACGCCAGAACGACCGCGGTCGCCTTAACGAGCTCCTTCATAGAGAGCCAAGTGAGCTTCTTGACTTCGCCGGTCATCTCCTTGATGTAGACCTGCCAGCGCGACTTCAGCGCAAAGATCGCCAGCACGATGATCGCAAGGACCAGTACCGTATAAATCAGCGCGAACAGATGCGATCCGATATTGACCGCGAAGAAGATCAGCGGATACAGCGCGAAGATGATTGCCGCGATGCAGGTGCCCTGGAACGAACGGTAGCTGTTCTTCACGAAGTACATGATGCAGCCGAACACCAAAAGTATGCTCGCGATCGCCAGCATGACGTACGCAACCATCTGACCGCCCCAGTTCGGGTCGACCGTGCTCGCTTCCGCCGTCTGCGCCGCTTCGGCAGTTTCTTCCGCTGCTTCCGTCGTCTGCGCCGCTTCGGCAGTTTCTTCCGCTGCTTCCGCTGCTTCCGCCGCTTCGGCAGTTTCTTCCGCTGCTTCCGCCGCGACTTCCTTCGCATCGAACAGCTTCAGAAGCGAGGAACCGCTTGCCATATCATACACCGTGACCGCAAGGGTGACGATGCCGACGACCAGCAGCAAAATGACGAGAAGACGCAGGGTCTTTGTCATATTGTCCTTTTCCACTACGTTTGCCATGATGCTCTCCCGTTATTTGGACTCTCTGTGCAGCGTGTGCTTGCGGCAGAAACGGCAGTACTTGTTGAACTCAAGACGATCGGGATCGTTCTTCTTGTTCTTGAACGTATTGTAATTTCTCTGCTTGCATTCGGTGCAGGCCAAGGTGATCTTTACGCGCATTCTAATGCTCCTCCTAAAATTGATCCATCAAAAACGAGCCCCCAACGGGGGCACCTTGAATAAGTTACCACAACGGTTTCGGTTTGTCAACGAAAAATTTGATTTCCGCAAAAGATTTTTGGAAAAAAGCAGGCATGGCTTTTCGCCCTGTCCGCTTTTCGTCCCCGATACCTTTTCAATCCTGCCTAAGACAGGATGCGTACGCGATGCCCGGACGAGACGTGTCATACTTGAACCCCGACCCGTCCGCCGCGTCCTTCCGTGCCGTAATATCGGAACAGCGCTGCGAGCACCGCCATGCCCGAGCCGAGCGTGAACGGCATATAGGTCCGAAATCCCGCGGCGCGCTCGCGCCCGGACCGACCGCAGCCGACCGCACCGCCTGCCGACAGTACCGAAAGCAGTCGGACGATCGCCGGTCCGAAGTTGAGATCATGCAGTCGTTGGCAATAGCCGTCAGGAAAAATGTCCTCTCGTGCGAAAATGATTCACGATATCGTATGAAAACGTTTTCCGCAAGTCTCGCGTGCAGGGTTCCGTAAAAGGCGTCTTTTCCCGGATTGACTCTCCGTGCGTCAGTTTTTATTCTTTCTTCTGAGCGCAAAAACCGTCGCGAGTATCAGAAGGACGATCGCGCACCAGAACCCGATCCCGATCCCGCTTCCGTCAAGGATGAACAGCCTTGCGAATTCGAATTGCTGCATGTAGCTCCATCCTGCCACCGTCCAAAGCGTAATGCCGCCGAGCGCGGAGATCAGATACGGCGTCTGCTTGCCGATCAGCGCGGTAATAAACAGCGCAAAGCTCGGTATGAAGATCGCAAGCGTCATGGATACGATCCAGTATTCCAGCGGATGCGGCACATAAAGCAGGATCTGGACCGCGTTGTAAAACCCGAGCGCAGTCCCTGTTTGCGCCGCAGCCCAATCCGGCACGGCATAGATCGGCAGAAAAAGCACGTTGAACAGGGAAAGGATCGCTGTGAGCATATACGCAAGGCGGCTGTTTTTCATGATCTGTCCTCCAAGGCGAAACGGGATCGCGGCCCTGCCGCGGACCCGTTGGTGGTCGCATCGAGAATATCACAACCGGATCATTCTGTCAAACCTGCGATCTGTGGCCTGTTCTCGTTTCCCGAACGCAAAAAGCATCCCCGATCGGGGATGCTTTTTGATACGTCTTTAGACAGTTGAGCGAAGCGAAACAGAAATCCACCCGCTATGCGGGTGTGAGACAAAAGGTTCTACACAAAAAGCCTCACTTCCGATAGAATGAGGGTGTCCAAGCTCTCAAACAAAAG
>Ga0247610_10001817_pt1 | contig 25695 bp, 20 predicted proteins | sample 174DNAGHGhighgp2_FD_193483 | JGI IMG/M metagenome (GOLD analysis project Ga0247610, IMG submission 193483) | Sheep rumen microbial communities from Palmerston North, Manawatu-Wanganui, New Zealand - 1742 DNA GHGhigh gp2 | ecosystem: Host-associated > Mammals > Digestive system > Stomach > Rumen...
AATTGCCACGGGGTGATATATTGCTTGTCGCTGTTGGATGGATCTTTCGAACCTTTGATGAGTGCCGTATTGGATGTTCCCTCTTTGTATAGCGTCCCATCCTTTAGCGCATATTGGCGGAAGATCAGGCCTCCCGTACCTGCCGTGATATAGTAGCGCTTTTTGCCGCTCTCTACCGACCAGATCAGCTCATCGCCTTCCAGCGAGGCCTGCATCAGCGGCACACGTGCTGTAACAGGATATTCTACATCACCGATTTTCACCCTTGAGATAATCAGGGTATCATGGTTATCGACCTCTTTGTTCACCGCTTTCGCTGCGAGCGTGACGTGCTGATACACCGCTTCGGAGGTGTTGAAATAGGTGCCTCCCGAACTGAACGTACATGCGCCCGGAATGAGACTCAGACTCGATGTGATGTCTTCGGAGGAAATAACCTCTTCCTCGCCTATCGGATTGCCGTCCACGTCGAGCAATCGGTGCGCGGTCACGTTCGCTAACGTGAAGTTAATCACCTGACTGTTGCCCTCCAGCGGGTTGAAGATATAGGACTTGAACTCTGGTTTCAGTACCAGATGGGTGATCGTTTCGCCGTAGTGATAGGTCTTCGTGCGCACGATCACATCGCGGGTACGAACCGAACCGTCTCCATTGACCTTCAGACCGCGTGCACCGTTCTTCCAACGGCCGTAGTACTGTTTGATCTTGCTGATACCGCCATGACTCATTGTGATACGGAAGGTATCGACGATATCGATGTAATTGCCTTCCCCATCCTTCACATCGATCGGGCTGTTGAGACCGCTGACGATATCGTTATGCCAGTGGTTGGAGGTCGTTTCATGCGTCGCACGATCCTCTTCCGCTACAGCGGTGCTCACACGGCTATCCGGGATATACTCAAAGACCTGCGACACGCGGTAGTTCTTATCCAGATACAGGTTGTTCGGGTCGTTGATAATATGATCGGGGTCCGGATGGAAATAGACCGTGTCGTTGCCCACCTTCGTTACCGCCAGCAGCTGTTTACCGATCATGGATGTCCATACCTGTTCTCGCGACTGCTCGCCATTATGATAGCCGAACTCAATCGTATCGCGCCAAGTCTTCGTCGTATCCGGCAATACCACATAGTGCTCATCCGCCACGCGGACACGCGAGATCTGGAAGGTCGTTGCTTCGCCTTCCGTCCTCACACCGTCGAATTGGTTGAGGGACTCGTTGTATTTTACGAACGAAGAATCGCGGCTGGGACGCGGGTCACGAGTGATTTCCCCTGCCACACGGTGCAGATAGAACTCGGATTTTAGTTTGGTATTCTGCACATCCGCCATGCTGTAGTCGGGCCAACCTTCTTTGGAGGTGAACAAACCTGCCCAGCTATTGTTGGCGACTATCGTCACAGGGTCCTCGAACGGAGTCTCCGGGTTTTGATAATACAAACCTAAATATACTTCTTTATCCGGAGCGAAGTTCGCGTAGAAAAGCAACGAGTCCACAGCACCGTGCCGCATCTCACGGCACGGATCCAGCACATACTCACCCGAGCCACAGCTGGGACAATCAGTGGCCCCAGTGAGCAACTTGTATGTGCTGATATAGTTCGGTTCGGTATTATAGGGGTCCGACATACCCTGATAGGTATTGGTCCAGTCGCCTACCGGACGAGCACGGGCGTAACGGATGTCGCCTATCGGTTGGGTCAGGAAATAGCGTTTGCCGTTCGAATGCTCAAACGAGAAAGCGACGTGATACGTACCGGTATAGGAACCCTGAGCATAGAGCATCAGGATAGAGTCATTAACTAACGCGTTTTCCGGAAAGGTATCCAAGTCAACCACATTGTTCGGCTGATAGGTTCTGCCGGAACCGTCTGCTTTGGTATTCCAACCCGTAAAGTTGAATCCGTTTACCAGTCGCTGTTTCTCTACCGTCACGATCGTTGCTCCATCTCCCGGATACTGGTCAGGCACCTGCGTTCCCAACAAGCCGTTGTTATCATAGTGGATATGATAACGCGGGTTCGCCAAGATAAACTCCATATAGCCGTTCGGCTCCGATCGGTTGGTATAAATACGTGCCCAACCGTCCATACCACTCGTCACGTATTTGCTGTGGTCCGTGGCCAAGGGCACCTCCGTTCCGTTCACATTCACACTCCAACCCGGGATGTCTATTCCCTCGTCGTCCGGGCTATACTCCGAACCGGAATAGATCTTCGCCCGGATCTGAAGTGCCATATATTCACTCGTGATATGCCACATCTCCTCGCAGGTCCATACGGTGCTATCCGCATTCGGACGCATCTGAACGTTCGTAAAGCCCACCGGAGTTGTTACTTGCAGGAAATAACCTGCAGGCTTAAATGCCACGTTGAGGTTATTCACCGCCGAAGTCGTATCCGCTACCATCCGTCCGATAGCACCAGCCGGTGCCTTGAATGTACTCGGCAGACCGAATATCGGCAGTTCGCGTATCTTGGTGAAACGGGATTTAGCACCGCTCGTACCCATCGATTCTCCGGTATCGTCTTTATATTTGTTGTTATAACCTACATAGTAATACGTGCTGTCCGGCTCCGGCACACGTATCAGATCCGTTTGGTAATACTTCGTGCTGCCCTTGCGGGTCATACACGTCAGACGATCCATCGTGTAGATCTTCTTGGCGGCCGTACTATCGGACTTTTCTATTGGGTTGCCTTCATTCTTACGGTAGCGCACAGAATCCTGCTCGTCGGTCGCAAAGAAATAGCTGCTGCAACTATTAATAGGATCATCCAGCAGATAGAGACGGAAGAGCGTTCGAGTCGTCTTATCGTGCTTGCTATCTGCATAAGCGTAAGCTGCTTTACCTTTTGTAATAGTTCCGGCCGACCATGTTTTGTTCCCTAGCGTCGTATTGAAAGTCACCAAGCCTGCATTGGTATAGGATTGCGGGCTGTTGGCTTTCGGGATTTGTAACATATAGACCTCGCGGTAGGTCATCCCTAAGAAACCCGTTCCCATCCTTCCGTTAAAAGGAATCGTACCCCGGCCCAACGTACCATTCGGGTCAAAAGAAGTAGGCGCGGGACCGGGACTGCGAGTTACATCCGGCACACCGCGTTCGGTAGGAATGACGAACACAACATCACAGGCTTTACCATCGGCGTAATTATCCGTCAGTTCACCTAGGAACTTAAACGCATCAGTCGTTTTAAGGGTCTTACCGTCGTTCCAAATCGTATAAACGATACCGCCCAACGCTTTGTTACCGCGATCCAACGGCGCACCCACCGACCATTCGTTCATCTCGGTTACTTCCGTGGCAGGGAGCAGTTTCATAAACGACCCCGCCTCATAGCCGAAATATCCGCCCGTATAGCGGTTATAGTTACTTACAAAGAGTTCTTCACCGTCTTCTTCTGTGCCGTTACCGTTCTTATCAACCCATACCGACAGCAAGAACCGCTCACCTTGTTCCAGGTTTACTACCAAACCGGCATCCGTCGGCGTCCAACCGACACCAAACACATTTACCGATAAAACTACTGCGAGAAAACACAATAGTACTCGTACCTTACTTTTTAAACAGATAATATTCATATCAGATTATTATAAATTTCGTTAAAATTGGCTGCAAAAGTACATAAAAAAAAGTACATGCGCAAGAGACATGTGCAAAAATTGTTTTAAAGTTGAGAAAAAAGGTCGTTTTTTGTTTTAAAGTCGAATCAACTACCGGATTGCGCAAGCCATTCCGTCGGAGTCAGACCTGTTTCACGAGCAAAGACACGTCCGAAGACCGTAGCCGACGAAAAACCGCAATGTTCAGCAATCTCTTGCACGCGCATATTCGGGTTCGCACGCATGTAACGCTTCGCTTCTTTGATGCGGAAATTCGTCACAAACTGATAGAACGTACAGTCGTATTCCGCTTTGATAAACTGCGAGAGATAAGTTCGATTCATCGGCACGACCTTCATTATGTCAGTAAGACGGAAATCGGCGTTCAGATAAGGCTTCTCAGTCTCCATCCATTTCTCCAAAGCACGACGATATTCGGTATTGGCTGCCACATTTGCTACCACTGCTTTTTTCTCGATTTCGTCACTAATCTCTCCATTTTCGTCACTCACCTTCTCCAACCAAGGCTTGGAACGGAAGATCACTTGCTCGTTGATATAAGCGAAAATAAAGAAGAGTAACCACTGCTGCGTGAAAAGCCGAGTCGGCGTCTCTAAGAAACAGAGATATGTATAAGAGCCCCCTAACACAAACATCATCACCAGATACCGGATGACCCAATGCTCATCCGTCTCCTCCACAGAACCAAAGTTATCCTCACTATACTGACGATAGCGCCGTACATGGAGGAAAATCAGAAAAATCCATATCGCAGGTACGATCGCCAACAACCATCTCAGATCCAAAGGAACAAACCAATCGATTACCCCGACTACAAAAACCGGCAAGAGACGCGTCAACGCCTTATCCCACGTCAGCCAATGAGGACGGAGCAACTCCATAGGATAAGCCAACATCAACCAAGCGATAATATCTCCGGCAAACATCTCCCACCCCTCGAAAGCAAAAATACCCTCTGCAGGCAAAAGCTGACTATTCACCCGCATCCGGTACAACAAACCCAAAACAAATATTACCGTCAGCGCCGCCAGTATCCATGCGGAGACATAGCGCACACGGATACCGTTATGATGACGAAAGAGCATCCACGAACAAACCGATGTGATCGTGATAAGGGCTACATTCTGAGTAGGAGCAACAATAGCACGGAAGATATCCGCCGGAATAAGCGGCGAGAGCAAATAACTCACCACAACTGCAGCCGCGAGTAACAGTCCAAATACAACTTCCGAACGGTATTCATAATAGAAATGCCGAAGATTTTTACGATTCTTTTCCTCCATCTTGGATTCCTCCCACAAAATCACCTGCAAAGTTACAACTTTTTTTTGATATATGCAAATAAAAATCAAACTTTTTTTTAAAAAAAACAGACAAATCCATAGTATAAATGCCCATAACCACCCGGTAAGGGTTTTGTAAGGGTTTAGGTTGACCTAGGATTAGCTATAACTAGCTATAACTACCTACTAATTATTATTAAGGGACATGCGCGCGCACACGTAATAAACAAAAAAAAGAAGCATTCTTCCGAACACTTCTCTTGTGCGCAGGATGAGACTCGTCGTCGGAAGCGGCGATCCATGATTACGTTACTCCGTAACTAATGTAATGGTCGCGCTCCCTCCTCTCCCCACAAAATAAATTTTGCGGGGACCCCATGAGAGTTCGAGTCAGACCATCACACGAAAAAACGCAACCTCTCAGATGAGAAATTGCGTTTTTTGCGGTGCGGACGAGACTCGAACTCGCGACCTACGGCGTGACAGGCCGGTATTCTAACCAACTGAACTACCGCACCTCGTCAGAAGTTGCGATCAATGACTGCGTTACTGCGTAACTTGTGTAATTGTCGCACTTCTTCCTCTCCCCACCACAACTTTTGCAAGTTGTGTCGGGGTCCCCAATAAAGGGGAGTGCTTGTGTGAAAGATCACTCTTTTTCAAAAGCGGATGCAAAGGTACTGCTTTTTTTTGACATGACCAAATTTTTGGGCAACTTTTTTTCAAAAAAATGCATTTTCAACTATTTTTATGGTTAATTTAAGTACAAAAACAGTATTTTACACTATTATTAATGTGCTACGAGCCAGTTCTCTCCCACTCCACACTCCGCGATCAGAGGTATCGAAAGATGTACTGCATTCTGCATTTCTGAGACGACGATCTCGCGGACGCGATCTACATACTCCATAGGAACGTTGAAGTTCAATTCGTCATGCACCTGCATGATCATCTGAGCATTTGCACATTTTCGCATTTTTTCATTTTCGCATTTACTCATTTCCGCATTTAATTCTTTCAAGCGGCGATGGATGGAGACCATAGCCATTTTGATGATGTCTGCGGCGGTTCCCTGAATCGGAGCGTTGACGGCGTTGCGTTCTGCAAAAGAGCGGACTGTCGCGTTGTGCGAATGGATGTCCGGAAGGTAACGTTTGCGACCGAAGAGGGTCTCGGCATAGCCTTTCCGGCGTGCTAGTTCTTTTTGGGACTCAATATATTCAATTACGCGCGGGAAAGCGGCGAAATAATCGTCGATGAGTTTTTGGGCTTCGGAACGTGAGCAATCGAGTTGCTGCGCGAGACCGAAAGCGGAGATGCCATAAATGATTCCGAAATTGGCTGTTTTTGCCTGGCGACGCTGGTCTTTGGTGACTTGGTCGATGGGGACCCCGAATATCTTAGCCGCGGTAGCCGCGTGAATGTCTTGTCCGTTGCGGAAGGCAGCAAGAAGGTGTTCGTCCTGGCTGAAATGCGCCATGAGACGGAGTTCAATCTGGCTGTAATCGGCAGAAAGGAAGAGACATCCTTCATCGGGGATGACCGCTTCGCGGATGAAACGTCCTCGTTCGGAACGAATCGGCAAGTTTTGCAAGTTCGGGTTGGAGGATGAGAGACGACCGGTAGCCGTTACGGTTTGGTTGTACGTCGTGTGGATTTTGCCATCCTCGGCGAGATAACCGGGCAATGTAGCGATGTACGTATTGATTAGTTTATACAATGCTCTATGGTCTAGGATAAGTCCTACAATGGGGTTACTTTCCTTCAAGGCAATCAATACTTCTTCGGAGGTCGAGTACTGCCCCGTTTTGGATTTTTTGGCTTTGGGATCGAGTTTGAGTTTGTCGAAGAGCAGTTCGCCAACTTGCTTGGGGCTGTTGATATTGAAGGTCGTGCCTGCGAGGGTGTAGATCTTCTGCTCTATATCGTTCAGTTCGGCAGTAAGGGCTGTTTCCGCCTGTTTGAGTTTGGCTACATCAATTCGCACGCCGGCTGCTTCCATTTCGCGCAGGACGGGAACAAGGGGGAGTTCAACTTCGTTGTATAAGAACCAGAGATCTTTATCGGCCTTGAGGGCATCCCAATCGGGTTCTTTATAGGGATTAAAAGCCACCTCGGGGTTGAGGAGGTATTGACACAATCGATTCTCGATCGTGTCGAAGGGCCCCACCCCTAATCGTTCTACGGGCGTCCACTGGACGTCCGATTGAGCAGAGCTCTTCACCCGCTCAAGGGAGGGAGATTGTTCATCTTCGTGTGAAGCAAAGAGGTCGAGTTGGTTAGGATCGGCGGGTTTGGCGGACTTACTAGAGGTCTTAGACGCACTTGCGGGACTAGATATACTAGAAGGAGTAGAGGGCGTGAGTTTTTTGAGCAGGGTATTGAACTCGAGTTCCTGATAGAGGGATGTAAGCGCATCGAGGTTAGGCTCTTTCTTCGCCAAAAGAGCTTCGTCCAAGGTTATGGGTACATCCGTTCGGATAGTAGCCAAGAAGCGAGAGAAGCGGATATCCTCTACCTGGGATTCCACTTTGGTACGCAAAGCACCTTTGATCTCGTCTGTATGGGCGAGCATATTATCAATCGAGCCGAACTGTTGGAGTAATGAGACGGCGGTTTTCTCCCCCACTCCTTTGCAGCCGGGGATATTATCGGAAGCATCGCCCATCAGTCCGAGGAGGTCGATCACCTGTTCTTGCGAAGTAAGCCCATATTTGGCGCACACTTCTTGTGGTCCCATCAGTTCAAACCCGCCAGTATGGCGTGGCCGATACATGAAGACATGGTTGGAGACAAGCTGTCCGTAGTCCTTATCAGGCGTAGCCATATAGACCTCAAAACCGGCATTTTCCGCTTGCTTGGCAAGGGTTCCGATGACGTCATCCGCCTCGAAGCCAGGCACTTCGAACGCCGGTATATTCATCGCCTGCAAAAGTTGTTTGATGACCGGAACCGCCTTACGTATATCCTCTGGAGTCTCTTCGCGTTGCGCCTTGTATTGCTCATACGCCTTGTGGCGGAACGTCCCGCCTTTGGGATCAAAAGCGACTCCTAAATGGGTGGGGTTGATTTTCTTGAGTAGATCTTCGAGCGTGACCGCAAAACCGAAGATGGCCGAGGTGTTCTCACCTTTACTATTCATTCGCGGAGCGCGGATAAAAGCATAGTACGCGCGAAAGATCATCGCGTAAGCATCGATAAGCAGAAGCTTTTTCATTGGAGGATTTGAGGATTTGAGGATTTGAAAAATTACCAATTGATAGGTGCGAGGCCGTGTTGGCGCAAATAGTTGTTGGCGGCGGAGAAATGTCCGCAACCATCGAATCCGCGATAGACGGACAGGGGCGAAGGATGCGAGGTTTGTAGGACAAGATGTTTCTTGCGGTCGATGAATTGTCCTTTTCGTTGCGCATAGGAGCCCCAGAGCATAAAAACGAGGTGTTCACGCTCTTTATTGAGTGCCTCTATGGCGGCATCGGTCAGTTCCTCCCATCCTTTCCCTTGGTGGCTTCCGGCTTTGTGCGCCTCGACGGTCAAGGTTGCGTTGAGGAGGAGGACGCCTTGTTCTGCCCAAGGTCGGAGGTCTCCGGAAGTGGGAATCGGCGTCCCAAGATCACGATGGATCTCCTTATAGATATTCGCGAGCGAAGGAGGAATCTGCACGCCCTCCGGAACGGAGAAAGATAGCCCCATCGCCTGTCCGGGCTCGTGATAAGGGTCTTGCCCGATGATGACGACGCGCACCTTATCGAAGGGACAAGAGTCAAAGGCGTTAAAGATAAGACCAGCCGGAGGAAAACAGCGGCAGGTCTTATATTGGGCACGCACATATTGAGTGAGGAGTTCGAAATAGGGTTTGTCAAACTCCGGTTGCAATACTCGCTTCCAAGACTCCTCTATACGTACATCCATATTAGTCCACGATTAACATAGCGTCTCCATAATCGCCGAAACGATAGCCCTCTTTGACTGCTTCTTTGTAGGCATTCATGGTTTCTTCGTATCCGGCGAAAGCAGCCACCATCAGGAGTTGGCTGGACATCGGCATATAGAAATTGACAAAGAAACTATTCGCCACGGTGAAATGATAGGGCGGGAAGATGAACTTATTGGTCCATCCGTCGTACTCTTTGAGCATTCCGTTCGTACCGGCAACGTGCTCCATAGCGCGCATCACTTCGGTTCCCACAGCGCAGACTCGATGCAAAGCATCATGGGCGTCGTTAACCGCTTTCACCATAGTCTGCGGCAGGATGATTTGCTCCGACTCCATCTTATTCTTCGTCAGATCTTCGACGTCAATATCTTTGAAAATACCGAGCGAGACATGGCTTGTCATGAAAGTGGTCTCAATGCCATGAATCTCCATGCGTTTGAGCAATTGTTTGGAGAAATGCAATCCCGAAGCAGGAACCGCAACCGCTCCTATTTTATCCGCAAAAATAGTCTGGTAGCGCTCGGTATCCATCTCCTTCACGGGCAGGTCGTGGAACACTTTTTCGTATTCCTCCTGAGTAGCCGCCGTCATCGGACGTTTGATATAATAAGGCAGCGGAGCACTACCAAGCGCATAGAGACGGGGTACAAACTCCTCGTTGTCATAGTCAGTTAAGAAGCGGAAGGTTCGTCCGCGGCTGGTTGTATTATCGATGACTTCAGCCACGATAGCGGGATCGTCGTCGAAGGTAATCTTATTACCGATACGGATCTTACGCGCCGGATCAACCAGTACGTCCCAATAACGGGTATTATGGTTCAGTTCGCGCAAGAGGAAAACCTCGATAAGGGCGTTTGTTTTCTCCTTATGTCCCCAGAGGCGGGCGGGAAAAACCTTACTGTCATTAAAGACGAAGAGGTCTCCCTCATCGAAATAATTAACCAACTCGGGCATCAGACGATGTTCCACTTCGCCTGTTTTGCGATGCAAAACCATCAAACGTGCCTCGTCGCGATACGAAGCGGGGAATTGAGCAATCTGTGATTCAGGCAGTTCGAACTTGAACTGACTGAGTTTCATATCATTCGATTTGTACATATTGTTTTGGGGCTGTCAGCTGTCAGCCGTCAGTATTCAGTTTTCAGATTTCAGTTTATCTAAGAATTGTTCTATCGTCATGCCATCTTCCACTCGGGTTTTTCCGACCCTTGTACGGCGTAGAGCAATCAAGTGTGCGCCGGATTGGAGTCTTTCTCCGATGTCTCGTGCCAGCGCGCGGATATAAGTACCTTTGGAGCAAACGACACGGATGGTCAGTTGCATCGTATCGGCATCGAAGTTCAGTACTTCTATCTCATCGATGAGTAATAACTTGGGTTTGAGTTCTACGTCCTGTCCTTTTCGCGCATATTCGTACGCTCTTTTGCCGTTGATTTGGACAGCCGAGAAGACCGGAGGTATTTGCCATTGTTCTCCCAAGAACTGCGGAATAATCTCGTCGATCAGTTCGCGCGTGATGTGCTCGGTGGGATAGGTTGCATCGATCTCTTTTTCCAGATCATAAGAGGGCGTTGTGGCACCTAATTGGAGAGTAGCGATGTACTCTTTGACATCATACTGGAGTTGGTCGATGAGTTTGGTTTTCTTCCCCGTACAAACGATCACGACACCGGTTGCTAAGGGATCCAAGGTTCCGGAATGCCCAACTTTCAGTTTCTTTTTGCCGATCTTCTGACAGATATTCCACCTCACTTTCGCCACGAGGTCGAAAGACGTCCAATGGAGCGGTTTGTCAAACGCCAGTACTTCGCCTTGCTCAAAATCCCACATCTTATCCTATGATTTCGATCAACTCACACGCGACCAAAGAGAGACCCACGATTGCACAATAAATAGCGAACCACACCAGGCGTTGCCGACGTACTATCTCCAACATAAAGCGGCAGGCTAAACCTCCGACCACAAAAGCCGCAACAAAGCCAATCAAACCCGGAACGAATCCGACGGAGGCATTTTCCGCAGCAGTTAATGTCTCGGGTTCCAAGAGTAAGTCTTTACAGCCTAACACAGTCTGTCCCAAGATAGGAATAAGCACCATAAGGAAGGAGAACTGCGCGACGCTCTCTTTCTTGACGCCGCAGAGCAGTCCGGTAGCGATCGTCGTTCCGGAACGGCTCAAGCCGGGCAAGACTGCACATGCTTGCGCCAAACCGATGATGAAAGCATCGATATAGCGAATATCATGACCCGCTTGTTGACGAAGTTTTTGCAACCACTCACTCAAAGCCAGCAAGAGTGCTGTCACAAGGAGACATATTCCGACCAGAAGGAGCCCTTCGCCGAAGATCGCTTCCACTTGATCCTTAAAGAACATACCCACCACAAAAACTGGGATGGTTCCCACCAGGATCTTGGCCACGTAATCCTTATCTTGGTTCCATTGCAGGGTAGTAAACGTGCCTTTGAATAACTGTGCCACTTCGCGCCACAAGACTACGATCGTAGCGAGCGCGGTAGCTACATGCAGGAGCACCGTCATCGTCAACGGTTCTTCAATCTGCATGTCCATCAAGTCCTCGATGATGAGCAGATGACCGGACGAAGAAACGGGCAGGAACTCCGTCAAGCCCTGCACAATGCCTAATATCAACGCTTCAAACCAACTCATTTCTTTTTAGGGCGAAATAAAATGGCAAAAATCATGAACACAAAACCGAAAAGCGAGATCATCGGTCCCACCGTGATACGACGGAAGGAGAAAATATCCGGATTATAGACCTCACCGGAAGGTTCTCCGACCATGAGGGCAAAACCCACCACAATGATGATAAACGAGATCGCAATGAGGATGAGGTTCAATTTTGGTAAATACTGTTTCATATATATTCAGTTTTTGATTCGAGGAATGCCCTATCAAATCTCATAGAGCGAGTTATTATCCATGCGTATATAGCGTCCGGTAGCGATAAGGGAAGCAAAAAGGGTGATCAACAAGCCTGCACATAAAACGACGACAGAGACAAAAGAGATATTCTGCCAGGTTAAGGGGAAGAGCAATACACCTAATTTGAAATCCACATAATAAACGATGCCGCTGAGCACGACTAAGGCCACGATACCGGAGATGAAGCCCATGAGCATATTCTTCAGCACAAAAGGCCGGCGTGTTACCCAAGAGGTAGCGCCTACGAGAGTCATTGTATTGATAATAAAGCGTTTCGAATAGATCTGCAAACGGATCGTATTGATGATCAAGACCATCGAGACCAGAAGCAGGACCAAAGCCACAATGAGCAAAGTAAGCGTCAGATCATGCACATTGCTATTCATCAGATCCGCCAGATCGCGGGGGTAGATAACTCTATCCACGTATGGCAGGGCTTCCAAATCTTGCGCCAATACTGCCAAACTATCCGGATGGCTATAGGTATCGGTGGGATGAATCTCATAACTTGCCGAAAGGGGGTTGTATCCCAAGAAGAGGCTTGGATCCTCGCCCAAGAAAGTGATCTCATCTTGCAGGGCTTGCTCTTTGGAGACATACGTATATCCGCGGCAACGTCCTCCTGCATTCAAAACGGCTTCCAAGCGGGCACAATGGGTAGAATCGGCATCATTGGTCAAAACCGCAGTAATGGTGATGTTCTCACGCATGCGCGTAATAAGCGCTCCTGCCGAAAGCAGGAGCACACATTCCAAGCCTATCAAACAGAGTACGAGCGACACGCTCACCGCTGCCGTCAGATAGGAATTACGAAATCGATGTTTACGCATTTAATATTCCCAAAGATCTTGTTCGAAATTCAGCAATTCAGTCTCGATACGTTCTTGCTCTTTCTTAATCTTCTCCGGATCTCCCTCATAATCAGGGATCCAGCGGTTACGGATATTACCTTCGCCGACGATATAAGAGTGGAAGAGACGTTTCTGGAAGAACTCGTCATACGTCACACGTTTGGTTTCGTTGCGGCTAGGGATCATATACTGCATAGCCAGATACGGACGGAGAGCATCAAACGGAATCCAGAACATGATGGATTGATTAAGAGACTGCATGATATTGGAACTGTCACGAAGCGTAATACGATCCGAGTACAGCGGAGCGATCGCCATAATCTTCGTATGCATACGCGAGGTATGCTTGTCGAAGAAGGTCACTTCCTGAATCAAATACTTGAGTTGGTTCTTAACTAAGGCCTCATACGGATAGAAGAAGAACTCCAATTTATCTTCCTCTGCATTGTAGTGAATAGCCATGGAGTTGGACGTAGCGGGATCCAATACGGTCGAATCCATAGAAGCCTCGACTGCGATATCATCCGGATTTCCTTGAAGGAACAAGGAAGGAATCATTCGACGCTCTACCGGAGGAAGGAGCTGCTTGTTTATATCTCGGAACTCGGGCTTGATCGTACCGTCTTTCTTCTCGTATATCGGCAAACCGTCCACTACCGCATCCGTAATCACTTTGAAGAGGTTGCGATAATCGGGATCATCGTAAGATTGCGGGAAATAGAGCTGATGATTCTGTTTGTAGCGCACATCGATAATACGATAGATATAACGCGACCAGATGACATCATCAATACGGTGATCAATCATGACGATCGTATCATGCGCCTGGGAGAACTCCTCCGTACGGATACGTGCTGTACCTATCTCATCAAAGAATGAGGTAACATGATGCTGCGCTTGAGCCGTTAAAACAAACAGCGTCAGACAAGCGATAATACTTAATTTCTTCATCATATATTCTACGTATTAATTCAATGTTAACGGAAGAGCTGTTACAGGCAATCTCTCACCGCTCGGACTTTCTGCACGGATATTCGTAATGGTGATCGATTGACCTTTCTTCAACTTCTCGATACGGTTCAACTGGTCACGGCTGAACTTATTACCTTGAGACTCAGTAAAGACACCGTTAATGTTGGCACTAAAACTGATAACTCGGAAGGGCAGATTCAGCAGACCGTCCGGTCCATAAGAAGCAATAATCTGCGCTTGCGGACTGACGATAGCATTACGCGGTACACCGGCATTACCATCATACTCAGCATCGCCGAACTTCAAGAAGGCACGCGGAGTAGGAAGCGGTTTTACCCGGTATTCTTTCGAACCCATGGATTGTACTTTTCCATCAATTTCTGCCGACACATTAATCGATACACTGTTTACACCGGCATTCGGCTTGATGATCCAAAATCCTCCTTGCTGACGTGCATTAGCTCCGGAAACTGTTACGCGCAGTTTATCCGGCGCAATACCCGGAACAGATACAGAGAACTTATTGTCATAACCGCGGTACAAAATATTGAGATCAACATTCGATACGGTAACCGAAGGCTCCATTACGCTATACTCGCTCTCAAAGGGCAATTGCTCCATTTCGTTCGAGGTCGGGTTCAAGTAAGAGATCCATCCTTTGAACTTTCTGGTTCCCAGAGTAGAAGCAGCTACTTCGTAGATACCGTCATCATTAATACGCTGACCTTCCACGTAGTACTCCGGAGTCTGGGTAGAGTCGATAGCCGCCAAGATGATTTGCGCGGTATATTTACCACCACGGATGACGTTACGCGAGTTCGGGATGACGTACGCGTTGAGCTTGTTTACACGCAAATCACCGGCATCGGTCTGACGACGAAGGTGTTGGATCATGATGTTCTGCGCATTACGGATATCGTTCTGCAACTTGGTCATCAACGTGACTGCAGCCCCGGCAGGCATATCATGGAACATCTGGAGTTCCCAACTGATGACATCACCATCCTCTTGCGCTTTGTCACTCGTATCAAACATAGATGTAAACTCCGCTCTGCGGGTCGTATCCAAACTAATGAGATACTCGCGGTACTCATCGATGAAGGATTTCAGTTCGAGCGCCGGTTTGTTCGGTCCATCAGGCAATGCAAAATGGGTTGGCGCATCGCGGTTATCATTACCTTGGATCACACGCGCCTCGGGGTCAGCGTTTTTAGCGCCGTCGGTAGCAACTGCGATTTGGTATTTGAAATTTTGGATATAGTTAAACAGACTATCTGAGCGCTGGGTCAATTCCATCGCTTTCGCGCACCAAGGTCCGTTTTTCTCGGGGTTATCGATACTATCGAGACGAAATTGATGCATTAACAATGTATTACGGTTATCCGTGGTTTCGAGAGTTGTATGCAAACTATCATCCACCAACTTGAAGGCCTTCAAGATATCCGTACTGACGTTCAACGCCAACATGGCGGTGAGCACCAGATACATCATACCTATCATTTTTTGTCTCGGGGTTTCCGGACAGTTTTTTGCTCCACTCATTTCGTAAGTGATTTAATTTTATGTAATTACTACTCTCTTTGCTTATGCCAGAGCATTCAGCATATTACCATAGATACCATTGAGGTCAGCTACCTGTTTTTGCAATTGTTTAGCGCCATTAGCGAAAGCTACTTGTGCGTCAGCAGCCTCTTTGGTAGCAGCAGCTACAGACTTTTGCGCCTCCATTTGTGCATTAACAGCTTGGAGCTGGAGTTCGTAAACAGAGTTCAAGGAAGCGATCTTCTTTCCAACCTCGTTTACACCTTCTTTATATGCGCGCGTTTGCTCAGCCACATTTGCCATATCTCCGCTAACTGCAGCATAGCTTTGTGCCAAATTAGCGGTAGCGGCTGTATAGCTCTCGGTAGCTACTTCAGCGGCAGCGAGTTTCTCATTGAGTTTAACGCCCGTTTGAGCTACTTTGCCTAACTCTGCAAACTGAGTAGCTGTCTTCGCCAACTCCGAAATACCCTCCTTGAGCGCTTTGACATCCTCCTCTTTGAGGCTTTGGATCTTAGCGGGCGCTTCAGCAGGAGCAACCGCAGCAGAAGCGGCAGCAGGAGCAGCAGAACCGGCTACAGGAGCAGCCATGCCGGAAAGGGTTACAGCAGGACCACCTGCAACACCAGCTGCCAACAAAGTCGGACGAGCTTGTTTGGATTTCTCCTCCAAAACATCAGGATCCGTTCCGTAACCTAACAACTGTGGGAACACTTCCTCCCAGTGGAACTCAGGATGCGGCTTATCCAAAATACCGATAGCGAAAAGGAAGGCCTCCGTCATCATACCTGCGAACAACATCTGAGATGCACCCTGTAAGTGAAGAATTTTAAACAATGCACCAATAATAACGACGGATGCACCAAGTGAGTAAACCATACCTACTACACGTTTTCCTGTATACGATTCATACGCATGCATGAACTTTGCATAAAGGCTTCTTTTTTCAGTTTTTTCTTTAGCCATAATTTTTTGTAACTTAAAAGTTATTGTATGTTATATTAATTATCTAAAGTATTACGTAACGACGTAATTACGAAACGTATAATCTATTAATCTCCGATATACGAGCGTACGCAACGGAAACCGATGAACGGACGGCTCTCGTACTGATACTCATACGTACGAACGCCACATTGCATGAAGTAACTGATATCCTTCCAGCTACCACCACGAACGACTTTACGCTTCAAGATGTCCGGATCGTCTTTACGAGCCATGTAGTTATAATCCGGATTAAGGTCGTGGATATACTCGTTGGATGCGGGTTGATAAGCGGAGTTGGTCCACTCTGCTACGTTTCCTGCCATATCGAACAGACCGAAATCATTCGGACGGAATTGTGCCACCTTCATCGTGGTTGTTCCGGTATCATCGTTGTACGCGCCGCGGTAAGGTTTGAAGTTTGCAAAGAAACAACCTTTCGCGTCACGGGCATAGTTACCGCCCCAAGGATACATCGCCATCTTACGACCACCACGGGCTGCATACTCCCATTGTGCCTCCGTCGGCAGACGATACTCATTGGCCTCAATAGGCGAATGGCTGTTGAAAAAGAGGGTACGCCAGTTACAGAAAGCGTGTGCCTGCTCCCACGTAACGCCCACTACCGGATAATCTCCATAAGCGGGGTGTTTGAAATACTGTTGGAGCAAAGGATCGTTGTACGAGAACTGGAAGTCACGTGCCCAAACCAATGTATCCGGATAGATACAGATGATCTTGGTCGTGAGCAGATCAGACGGTTCTTTCAACGGACGATAGATGGTCGAGTCTTTGATCTCGCCATTCTCGTTTACCCAGAAAGTATCGACACGCGCCGTCGCTCCGGGAGGATAGGTACTGGTGGACACATCGAATTTGTTACGTTGCGGTAACGCCTCGTCCATGTTCACCCAGGTATAACGGTAGTGCAATTGGTTGTTATTGAAGGTACCGTTCGAATAGTACATCGGAGCGAGCGCGTCCACAACGTCCTCTTCACGGCTCTTCCATGGCACTTTCTTAGCCCAATTCAAACGGAAGTGCTCCTCATCGAAGTCCTCATCTTTCGGCTGAACAGCATAATCCGTCAAACCGGCAGCGACCAGATTGGTCATTGCGATTGAGTCACGAACCCAGTTCACGAACTGATGGTATTCGCTGTTAGTGATCTCGGTCTCGTCCATCCAGAACGCATCCACCGTCACCATAACCACGTTGTCCGGCTGTTCAAAAACAGCAGACTGCGTGTTGGCACCCATCAAGAAGGAACCTTTTTTGATGAACAACATACCGTAAGGATTAGCCTCCTTGAAACTCGTTGACTTATACGCGCCCACGAGCTCACCAACCGGTTGGTTACATCCCACCATTACCATCGCTACCAAAGCGATTAATGGCATCATTTTCGTTACTTTCATAACCTTCATACTTTACAAGTATCTTATTGATTTATATTTATTCGTTCTTATAGGCTTTAGAATATCAAATCCGTACGCCAAATATATCTCGTGACTTCCGTAGCTTTCCAACATCAGTTTGTTAGTCGGCAGTTCGCAGGTATAACCTAACTGCAATCCGGAAATAATATCAATTCCCAACAAAATGTTCACGCTTCCTGCGATGCGGTATCCCAATCCCCATCGGTATCGGTCCCGATAATCGCACATCAGGGTCAGGTTGACATCCCAATTGACGAAGTCCGTCATCACCATAGCGCTTGGTGTGAGCATCCAATCCCGATAGTTTTTCAGCCGGAAATGATAGCCTCCCACGATGTACATCGTTCCAACGAGCGTCATCTCTTTGGTAGTTCCGCCGGTTCCTTCGCTCCAATCCATGACCGGTCTTGTCAGATGGCTGTAACTGGCTCCCACCCACCATACCGGGGTGCTATAGTACAAACCCACACTCATGTCAAATTTCATATCCGACTTGCTTCCGGTCGGAATGGCGTCGTCGTTCGCCTCGTGATAATCATCTCCCATCTGGTTGAGATTGATCGAGTCCCCCTTGAAGCCCGCGTTCACAAAACCAAGATCAACTCCTGCGCATAAGTAGCCGCTACCTAATTTTTGCCTGTACGCATACTGCGCGTAAAAAGCTTGGTTAGTAAACAAGCCAAATCGGTCGTTCAAAAAGCGTACTCCGGCTCCGTGACTGGTTTTGCCGATGACGAAAGGAGAACTGAAGCTAAACCAGGTGCTCATGGGAGCGTTTTGGATATCCACAAACTGCATTCTGTGAATACCTGCTACTTTCATCAAGCCTCCTTCGCCAACCGCCGCAGGATTATAGGCTGTCGGCAAATACATATATTGTCCCATCTGCGGGTCAAACTGCGCACTCGCAAACACCGCCGTCATCAGGCAAACCAACAGAACAATATATCGTCTCAATTTCTTTCAAATTCAAATTTCACTAATCAGTACTCTTCCTCGTCAAAGAAAAAGTCCTCATCCTGGGTTGGATAATCCGGCCAAATATCCAAAATGCTTTCATACTGGTCTTCATCGTCGCCCTCGAGCTCATGAAGATTCTCGATTACCTCCGATGGAGCACCGATACGATTGGCGTAATCAAGCAACTCGTCTTTAGTTGCCGGCCATGGAGCGTCCTCCAATTTTGATGCTAATTCCAATGTCCAATACATAGTTTTATTCCATCACAAATTGACCCAATACGGGCATAGTGTTTCAAAATATCGTGCAAAAGTAGTAAAAACTTTCGATTTATGCAAATATTTTTTGCAATATTTTACATTTTTCGCCATTTTTTACACAAAAAGATGCTTTTTTTAGTCGATTTGCACAATTATTCTTTCTTCCAAGGGGTTTCTCCTTCCCCATTTTGATAAGCGAAGTACCTCGCCAAAACGAAGCAAAAATCGCTTAGCCGGTTGACGAATCGAAGTTCCATTTCGGAAGCCTGTGCGGTAATCATTTTTCGTTCCGCGCGCCGACAAACGGTTCGGCAAAGATGACATCTACAGACCGTTTCTCCGCCGGAAGGAAGGATGAACGATCGCATCGGGGGAACTTCCGCTTGCATGGCATCAATCCAGCGCTCCAAGCAGGTTACATCCTCCTCTGTAATCCATTCGCCGGGAGCTTCGCTCAATGCCGCTCCGAGGTTAAACAGACGGTTCTGAATCCATTGTAACTGTTCATCTGAAGGCTGAAGGCTGATGGCTGAATGCTGAATACTCGCCCGTAAAAGTCCGAACCAACTATTGAGTTCATCCACCGTTCCGTACGCTTCGATTCGCGTATCGGTCTTCGACACCCGCTGCCCGTTAGCCAAGGATGTCTCGCCCTTATCTCCTGTTTTAGTATAAATCATAAATATCAAATTTCAAATATCAAATCACAATCGTATTCTATAGTGGCGTTTCAGATAGTGCGGATCCACGAAAACCAAGCCGATGTGGTAAAGATCCATGGTCGTGGTGACGCGGGGATCGGATTTCAGTTCTTCCCAAGCGAGCTCCATTTCCTTCGAATAATGGATATCATCAAGGATCATAACGCCTTTCTGCGGCATCAAAGGAAGCAATAAAGAGGTATAGCGTTTAGTAGCTTCGTATGTATGATTTGCGTCAATATAGGCAATATCGAGCCATTGCGGATGGGATCCGGAGCTTTCGTACGCGCGCACGTGTTTATATAAGGTGTCGTCAATGGGACCTTCTTCCCATACTATATTTTCCAGTTGGAGGGCTTTCCAAACCCCTTTCGCTACGTTCAGTACTGACCCACTCCCTTCAAAGGTCGTGACTTGATTCCGGCTGTCCGAGGATGCCAAATAGGCAGTAGTGATTCCCAAAGAGGTTCCCAACTCGATGATGTGGAGCGGACGTTTCTCGTGTTGCCCTATCCAATTGACGAGCCGGAAGAGGACTTGTGCCACTTGGGCTGATTCAAGATGCGTTTTGGCAATCCGGTTCACACGCCTCCGGATATGCGTCCCTTCGGGCGATCCCTGAGACCCGAAATCGAGCACATCCAGTTCGTCTTCGCAAGAAAGCAGATAAGCCCTTCTTCGCTCTATATCGGAGAAACAGTAAAAAGCATTCCTGTCGCGCAGGATAAAACGCACGAGTTCGAAGAGATAAGGCGAATGAATCCCCTCGCCCGTCGTATTCCATGCCGTCAAAACATGACGAAAATACGCAAAGAGCCTATGTACATTACCACTTTTTGCCATTTATGGTGCAAAATTAGTGAAAAAATTCTAAATATACAAATAATTGCGATTATTTTTTCACAATTTTTTGCATATATGCAAGAAAAAGTGTAATTTTGCACCATGATTTTGAATTATATTTGGATTTCGCTCATTATTTTAGCGGTAATAATGGGTATTGTACAAGCCTTGTGCTTCGGAAATGTCGGTATTTTTTCCGATATTCTTAATTCGTCTTTCGATAGTGCCAAGACAGGTTTTGAACTGTCCATCGGTCTGACAGGCGTACTTTCGTTGTGGATGGGAATCATGAAGATCGGAGAAAAGGCTGGAGCGGTTAATTCGCTCGGAAAGGCCATCAATCCGTTCTTCAGTCGCATTTTTCCGGACATCCCAAAGGGGCATCCCGTATTCGGCTCGATGCTGATGAACATCTCCGCCAATATGTTAGGTCTTGACAATGCCGCCACGCCGATGGGGCTCAAAGCGATGGGCGAACTGCAGGAACTTAATACGGATAAGTCCAAGGCTTCGAACGCGATGATCATGTTCGTCGTGTTGGGAGCAAGCGGTTTGACCTTGATCCCGACGACCATCATGGCTTATCGTGCACAATTAGGAGCCGCTAATCCGGCGGATGTTTTTCTGCCTATTTTGATTGCAACGTATGTTGCCACGTTGGTGGGACTGCTTTCGGTTTGCATAGCGCAGAAGATCCGGTTGGCGGATCCTGTTGTATTGGGTACGATCATCGGTCTGACCGGTTTAGTGGGATTACTCGTTTGGGGCGCTACACGCATGGCTCCCGAGACGCTTTCGGTCGTTTCGGCAGCGACCGCAGCTATCATCCTCCTGGGCGTAATATGTTGGTTTATCGTGCAAGCCATGTTCAAACGCATTAACGTCTATGATGCGTTCATCGATGGCGCGAAAGGTGGATTTCAGACAGCTATCGGCATCATCCCTTATCTGATTGCTATCTTGGTGGCTGTGGGAATGTTTCGCGCGTCGGGAGCGATGGGATTATTGGAACAAGGTATAGCTTGGTGTTTTGCTGCGTGTGGGATTAACCCGGACTTGGCGGGAGCTGTTCCGACTGCTCTGATGAAACCGTTAAGCGGCGGCGGAGCGCGAGGACTCATGCTCGAAGCGATGACAACACACGGAGCAGACAGTTTGGTGGGACGATTGTGCTGTATTTTACAAGGCACGACGGACACCACGTTCTATGTATTGGCCGTTTATTTCGGATCGGTCAATATCAAAGATACGCGCCACGCGGTAGCTTGCAGTCTGCTGGCGGATTTAGCGGGAGTGATAGCCGCTTTTATGCTGGCTCCGCTTTTCTTCGGATAAAAAAGAGCCAACAAACGGGTATTATATACTATGTATATAATACTAAGGATATAAAGAGCAAAAATTAGTGCGTTATAAGTGCGTTATAAGTGCGATATAAGTACGATATAAGTGCGATATAATAAGACTTAAGTAAGAGTAATCATGGTAGTATTCACAACAGAAGACATAGCGATGCCTGCCTTGGATGAGCGCAAGGTAAGTAAATGGATTCGCTCGGTGGCGGCGGATTATGGGTTCAGCGTGGGGCAGATTCATTATATTTTCTGCTCGGATGAGCGGGAGTTAGAGGTGAACCGCCAGTTCTTGGGGCACGATTATTATACGGACGTTATTACGTTTGACTACTCCACTCCATCTACCCTGAACGGCGATATCTTCATCTCGATTGACACCGTGCGTTCCAATGCCGAGATGGTGGGCGTTTCCTTTGATGCCGAGTTACGCCGGATCATCATCCACGGCGTCCTCCACTTAACAGGTCAAGGAGACAAAACCCCCGAGACAAAAGCCCAAATGACCGAGAAAGAGGAAAAAGCCCTGGCTAAATGGTAATACGATAAAGAACCCAAACAGAGATAAACAATAATAAAAAGAGAGCGGATGAAACGACTTCTATTAATGAGCGCGTTATGCGCAATAAGTATTTGCAGTTTCGCGGTGGATTACTGCGCGAACTCGTCTTGGGGTTACGCGGGCACGAACGTCACCGGAGGAGGAAATGCCAATCCCACGTATGTAACCAACGAGAGCGAGTTGAGCGCTGCGCTAAACACCAAAAACAGCGTCATCATCATTACGCAAGATATCACCGTCACGGAGCACATCAGCACCGACAAGGACAACCTGACCATCATGGCTCTGCCGGGAAAGAAACTGATTTCCAACCAGCAGAACAAAGACAACTCAGGCATCCTGTATTTGAAAGGCAGCAACCTCCTGCTGCGGAACCTGACGTTCGAAGGTCCCGGAGCGTACGACTGCGACGGATGGGACAATCTATGTTTGGACAAAGCAACGAATGTATGGGTGGACCACTGTGATTTTCAGGACGGTTGCGACGGAAACTTCGATATCAAAGGCACGTCGGACAATATTACCGTGACGTGGTGTCGTTTCCGCTATCTGAAAGCTCCGAAAACGGGTGGTTCCGGCGGAGCGGACGACCATCGTTTTTCGAACCTGATCGGTTCAGGCAGCAACGACAAACCGTCCGACGGAACGTACAATATCACGTACGCGTTCTGTTGGTGGGACGAGGGGTGCAAGCAACGTATGACCCGATGCCGTAACTGTGAACTGCATTTCTTGAACTGCTATTGGAACAGTTCGGTGGCGGATTACTATGTCGGTCCGCAGAATGCGAAATGTTACTTTGAGGGTTGTACTTTTGCGGGCAAGGCGAACAGTCCGTCGAAGATCTGGAGCGATTCGTATGGCGGCAACACGAACCTTTGCACCTTCGTCAATTGTACAGGCAACCTGCCGTCCAACACAACGCCGGGAGTGAGTGCTCCGACTTATCCTTATGATCAGTTAAGCGCAGCCACGGCTAAGAACCACATCGTTAACTCTTCCTGCGGAGCCGGCGCTACCCTGACGGTTACGCGCGAGGCGGAAGTCTCATCCTCGTGCGATGAGGAAGGCGGAGGAGAAGGCGGAGAAGGCGGAGAAGCCTCCGGCGAATGCTGCATCGATTTAGGATTAGGCGAAGAACCATCCGTTACTAACGGAGGCATCCCGGAGGCTTTCGGGCAAGTAGCCATCATCGCATCATTAAACGCCTCGAAAGGTTCGAAATGGGATCAGGGTTTTGTACACATGGGAACGAACAGCGACTACATCACCTTTGATTTTTCGGCATACAACTCGGTCATCACTTCGGTTTCTTTTGAAGTCACTATTCCAACCTGGACGGAGAACAATAATACGATCGCGTACCATTGGAACACGTCCGCCAACACGAGTTACCCTATCTCGAGCGCCGAGACGGAGACCGTTACGCTGAATGCGCCGGAGAATGCCACCTCTTTCACCATCCAGCGAAGCGCAGGAAAAGGGACGCGTCTGATTAGTATCTGTTTTGAACTTCAAGGTGATGAAGACACCGCCATCGAAGGGGTTCAAACTCATACACACGCTATAAAAATAATACGCGAAGGACGTATTCTCATCCTTCGCGATAACTCTACTTACGATCTGCTCGGCAACCGAATCGATTAGTCGATACGCTGACCGGTTATCGTATATTCTACTCCGCCTCGGATGATGATTATTCGTCCCTGGCGGATTATTTTATGAGTAGCGGGCAAGCTATTGTCGGTCGTTATTTCGATTGCTTCTCCGGGTTCGTCTCCCAAACGCAAACCGACTAACACGGCATCGTGATCCGAGTACCGCTGACTGTAACTGACGGACGTGTTGGTATGCCAAACCGCAGCTCCTGTAATCTGGGCAGCCATCGTTTCGTTGGCGAACGCATGGTCGATCAGCTCGTGGTCGCCTTTGTAGATATACGAGTAAGCCTCCTCGTCAAAGCGCAATAACTGCTCCTCGTAATCGTTGTTCACGATGATAGTAATCGCCTGTTCTTCCATTTGGCAGTTGAGGTCGCCCATAATCAGTATATCCGGATCTTTCACTTTGGAAGAGGAAGAGAGGGCGTTCATCAGCCAAGTGGCATTATCAATACGTTTGGCTTTGGAGGCATCGTCGGACTTGGCCTTAAAATGGTTCATCGATAGCGTAAAACGCTCTCCGGTTGAGAGTTCCGTCCACGCCTGAATACGCATGACGTTTCTGTAATACGTAATGTTCGTTGCTGCGTAATTATTGCCGTAGGGCTCCACGGTCGCCTTGCGATATACATAACCTGCCTTAATGGCATTATCATAGGTATCGGTAGTCACGTAGATGCCGTCTTCGACAAAGGCGTAGTCATCGCTGCCCACTTTTTGGTTAAGCGCAGCAACCAGGTATTCCAGGATGACGGGCTTGGCTTCCAGTTCGCAGAACGCAAAGATATCTGCCCCGGAGGCGATCATCATGTTCACTATACGTTGGGTTTTGAGTTCCAAACCCGCCTCGTCGTGGTACGAGGGGCGTTCGGATTCGTCGTAGTTATAGTAGTAGTTCTCGAGGTTATTGGCGAGCACTACAATCCTTGCGTTCCCCACCGTCGGCACGGTCGGCAAAGCGGCGTGCACTAACAGTGCCGCCGCTATACCGAGCCATATAAGCAGACTACGTTTCATTAGTCTTTGAATTTAGCCTTCAGGAACTCGCGGTTGAGGCGAGCGATATTTGCCAGCGAAACGGATTTCGGGCACTCGGCAGCACAAGCTCCGGTGTTCGTACAGTTACCGAAACCAAGCTCATCCATCTTAGCCACCATCGCTTTGGCGCGGGCAGCAGCCTCGATCTTACCTTGCGGCAGGAGAGCGAGCTGGCTAACCTTCGCAGCAACGAAGAGCATAGCCGAACCGTTCTTACAAGCGGCAGCACAAGCACCACAACCGATACAAGACGCTGCGTCCATCGCTTCGTCAGCTACCGGCTTCGGAATAGGAATTGCGTTCGCATCGGGTACACCGCCGGTGTTGACGGAAACGAATCCGCCGGCTTGCATGATCTTGTCGTACGCGCCACGATCAACCATAAGGTCCTTGATTACCGGGAACGCACGGCTACGCCACGGCTCTACGGTGATGGTCTCGCCGTTTTTGAACTTACGCATGTGGAGCTGGCATGTCGTGATCGCGGAGTCTGGTCCGTGAGGGTGACCGTTGACGTACATCGAGCACATACCGCAGATTCCTTCGCGGCAGTCGTGATCGTACGTTACAGGATCTTTGTGCTCAGCTACGAGTTGCTCGTTGAGGATGTCGATCATCTCCAGGAACGATGCGCCTTGGAAAACATGCTTCAGGTCGTATGTCTCAAAATGACCTTGTGCTTTAGGGCCGGCCTGACGCCATACCCGTACTTTAATATCAATATACTGATCCATGATTTT
>Ga0247610_10001819_pt1 | contig 25672 bp, 22 predicted proteins | sample 174DNAGHGhighgp2_FD_193483 | JGI IMG/M metagenome (GOLD analysis project Ga0247610, IMG submission 193483) | Sheep rumen microbial communities from Palmerston North, Manawatu-Wanganui, New Zealand - 1742 DNA GHGhigh gp2 | ecosystem: Host-associated > Mammals > Digestive system > Stomach > Rumen...
TGTCCAAGCTCCACTGCCATTCGCAAACAAGCACTTCTTCTGCACCAGGAGCGGTGTAGTAGTAACGGGCGACGTCGGTGTCGGTGTCGACATTCAGGCGGAAGTGCATCCATTCATCATAGACGCATTCCACATCAGCGGTGCCGTTGCTACCAGCGTGGATGGTGCCGTGGCCAGGAGCCGGGGTCGAGTTCTGACCGTCGTTGGTCAGGTGGAGGTAGCACTGCATGGCCCAGGTGCTGTTGGAGCCAGCAAAGTGGTGCAGGATGTTGAAGTAACCGTTCTTGCCCTCGGGAACGAGGATGTCGAACTCGAGGTCGTAGTTACCATTCTCTTCGTCGCCGAGGAGGAGGACTTGGTCGTTGCCATAGGTGAGGTGACCGCACTGGGTGCCGTCGAAGTCAGCAACCACGCCGTCTTCAGCACCGCCGGGAGCGTTGCTCCAAGTGGTCCACCAGTCGTTACCATGAGCGATAGCGTCTTGGGCAATCTTGTTACCCACGGTGTAGTCCTCGAAGGGGTCGAAGATCAGCACCTCGTCGTTGCTCTGCAGCGTAACGGTAAGGTTGTCAATATAGTACTCAGAAGTAGCCGCATTCTGGGGCGGGAAGAAGTCCATGGCACCGAGAACACGGTCAGCTTGGTTTTCACCGAAACTGTCCATGCTCCATTGCCAAGTGGCATACAGCTCTTCGGCTTGGCCAACCACATTGAAATAGAGTTCAGCAACATCGTTGTCGGCATTGACATGCACGCGGAAGTGCATCCATTGGTCATAGACACAAGGCAGGTCGCAGGTGCCGTTGCTACCAGCGTGCACTGTGCCGTGGTTGGGAGCTTGGGTCGAGTTCTGACCATCATTGGTCATGTGCATGTAAACCTGCATAGCCCAAACGCAATTGTCGGAGTTGTTGCCATCAAAATGGTGTAACACATTGAAATAACCATTCTTGCCTTGGGGAACATAAGCGTCGAATTCAAGGTCATAAACACCCACCGAGTGGTCACCAAGGTAAAGAATTTGGTCATTGCCATAGGTGAAGTGAGCGGCCATGGAGCCACCAGCTTCACCAAAGACACCGTCTTCGGAGCCACCAGGATGGTTGGTCCATGTGGTCCAAGGCATACCATAGGTCTCAGCGATCTTAGCGCCGGCAACACCGTCGTTAAAATCGTAGCTCATCTGTGCGAAAACATTGCCGCAAACAAAGGCAATCATTGCAATGAGTAAAGATACTTTTTTCATTTTGTTTGAATTTTAGTTAGTATTAAGTGAATAAATACGTTCAAAAAATCGCGAAAAACGCGGTGCAAATATAACCATTTTTTGTTTGTTGCAAGAGGGATGGGAATTTTTTTAGTTGAGAGTTTAGAGTTGGAAGTTGTTCAGTTGTTCAGTTAGGAGTTGTTAATTTGGGTACGCTTATCTGTCCATCCTGTCATATCTTCAACCTTTCATTGTTTACATTGACATAAAAAAGGTGTAATCTGCTTGCTCCTGCGGGGAATGGGGCAATACAATTAAGGAAAATGCCGTTGAATAAAATCCGCAGGAGTCATCACCTCTAACGAGGCAAAACCATAATCTCTTATGTTCCTTGTCAATAAGTAATTAGCATTGGCATATACTGCCGAGAAATACTGCAATGCATCCTCAAAGTCTTGAGCCTTCAACGCAAGTGCCTGGTCAACTGCATCTTCTCCAACTGGAACAATGGAAAACACAGGCCGAAACGCAGAAATAGCTTCATAAAATTTGTCAACGGTGAAATCCTTGCGCGTAATATAGATATTGGCAATACTCAAATCCGATATTAAGAGTTCCAACTTGCCGTCAACAGCAAGATCGAAAACCTTAAGCGAATCGGCAAGAAACTTTTCTCGTCTACAAAGCAAATCAAGAAAAACATTCGTATCTATGAAAACTCTCATGGCTCTTGATTTGCATATTTTTCGGTAAGATAGCCTTCCTTGACTTGCTTCCAGTCGTCAGAGTCACTTTTCTCAAACACACCAATCATTTCGCGGATTTTTGATTTCTGCTCTGCACGTTTCTTTTCCTGCAAGGTTTCCTCGTCTTGATATATGGCAGCTACGGCATCGAGGATTCGTTTCCAAAGGGAAACATTGGTCTTATCGAATTGCTGAAGCAGCTGCATTGTATCGGTTTGTAATTCTATTGCTGTCATGGCTATTATCTTTTTCGAGGCAAAAATAGACAAAAATAATACAATTCGCAACATGAAAAGGATTTTGTTAGGAGATTCCTTTGCGGGAGAAGCTCTTACTTTTGTTCTTTCGCTTCTTTCCAATAAGCAATCATCTCCTCTATACTGAGGTGCTGCACGCCTTTGCCTTGTTCGCGAGCTTTTTGCTCTATATATGCGAAGCGCTCGCGGAACTTTTTATTGGTCTTTTCGAGGGCATCGTCAGAATTCACACCAATATAGTTGCCGTATGCCGCCAAGGCAAAGAGCAGGTCACCATATTCTTCTTCAATATGGGCAGTGTCTTCAGGTTTTTGCAACGCCTCAATGAGTTCATCCTTCTCCTCTTCCACTTTCCGCCAGGCCTGCTCGGCATCGGGCCAACGGAAACCCACGCCAGCAGTCTTCTGCGCCATGCGATAGGCCTTCAACAAAGAGGGTAAGCCCTCTGGCACACCACCCAATACACTGCGGTTGTGCTCGCGCTCCAATTTGATCTTTTCCCAATTCTGTTCCACCTGCTCGGCATTCTCAACATGTTCATTGCCAAAAATATGTGGATGTCGTACAATCATCTTGTCGCAAATACCGTTGAGCACATCGGCAATATCAAATGCACCTTGCTCCTGCCCTATCTTGGCATAAAAGACAAGATGGAGCATGAGGTCGCCGAGTTCCTTTTTCACTTCATTGAGATCGTCGTTGAGGATGGCTTGGCTGAGTTCGTACGTTTCCTCAATGGTGAGGTGGCGCAAACTATGGATGGTTTGTGTGCTGTCCCAAGGGCAGCCCGCACGCACAGCATCCATAATATCTAAAAGTCGCTTGAAAGCTAATAGTCTTTCGTCCATAGTAACATTATTTGAAGATGCAAAGGTAGGGAATATTATTAAATGTTGAGATTCTCTTCGAAAATGGGAACCAGATTGCCAGGTTGTAGGGCTGTCATATTATGGCAGCCGCTTATATTGGGTTTCCCCAAGCGGCTGCCACGATGTGACAGCCCTACCGACCATCATTCCCGAAGGGAATCTCCCTGCTTTTCATAGTTTTTTTGTACCTTTGCAGCCCCAAACCGAGAGGTCCGACGAAGTCAAGTGAAGCGACAAAAAAGCCATATCATTCTCCTCGTGCTGCTCACCTTATTATTAATAGGGAAGACCGTAAGCGCCCAACTCAGCAACCGTAACTATGAAATAGAAGCGCGGATGCATTATGGCTACATGTATTTCCAAAACGACGAATACCACTCTGCCTTAGGACGTTACAGCCGCCACACTCCCAGTTATGAGATCTCACTGCATCGCAATACCTACGGTGAACAGCGTTGGGAGGTGCTGCACAACTACCCTTCCATTGGGCTCACCTTCTATTACTCGAGCTTCGGCAACGACAGCATCACGGCCGAGTTAGGCAGGGTGTTCGCCCTCTACCCTTTCATTAACTTTCCCATCACGCCTGGCACTAACAGCAGGATGACTTTCAAGTTGGGTGTAGGCGTTGGCTACCTCACCAACAAATTCGACCCGAAAGAGAATTACCACAACTATGCCATCGGATCGCATGTGAATGCAGCGATTAATTTGTCGTTCGAATACCGCCAACGCATCATCGACCGCCTGCACTGGGTAACCTCAGCAGGCCTCACTCACTTTTCAAACGGTGCCACACGCTCGCCCAACATGGGCATCAACATACTCAGTGTCGCCACGGGACTATCGTGGTATCTGGCACCGCCCAAAACCCATATTGACAAACGCTTACGCCCCAAAAACTACCTCTTTGAATTTGATGGCAAACGGCATTTCGTTACCGACTACCAATACACTTTGGGCTTTAAGGACATGAGCCAAGAATACGGTACGCACCAATACTTCTTCGTTCACGACTTGGCCGCCAATTTCATGTTCCAGATTTCGGAGCGTGACCGTTTGGGCCTCGGCCTTGAGTTGGTCTACGACAATTCCGACAAAATCACCAAGCCCGACTGGGACTTGTATCTGAAGCCCGGCTTCTTGATTTCCTACGAGATGCTGCTCGACCGCGTCAGCTTCATGTTCAACGTCGGTTTGCGCAACAATGTGCCGCTCAACTCACCGACCTTCGGCATGTTGTTCTACCAAAAGGTTGCCGCTCGCTACTATTTCAACGAAAACCTCTTTGCCACACTTGCTTTCACTACCTACGACATCAAGGCCGACTTCATCAGTTTCGGCATAGGCTACCACATACAGCACAAATACTACTTACCCCGTTATGAAAAGAAACGTCATCGCAGCCCTGTTTTTCCTCGTTAGTTTGATAGCCACATCATGCAACAAGATGGACCAGCTCTTCAACAACGGAGAGCCCGTCACCGAACAGCGTGAAGTGGAGCAACGTTTCAACGCGATTTCGATGTATAACAATGTGAATGTCAAACTTGTACATAGCAACCACCCGCATTTGGAACTCACCTGTCCCAAGAACCTCATCGACAAAGTGACCACCGAAATCGAAGGGGACACCTTGGTCATCAAAAACGAAAACGAATACAACTGGCTGCGCAGCTTCGACTACAGCATCGACTTGACGGTGTATTACGACAGCCTACGCGAAGTAAATTTCGCCTCTGTCGGGGATTTGCTCTGCACAGATTCCATTAGAGGATATGGACTAAAGACCATCGACACGACATTAGGCATCGTCGACACCCTCGTGATTCGCAATTTCAACCTCAACATAAACGAAGGATGCGGCGACATCGACCTCACGTTCAAATGCAACGTGGTGAAAAACAACTTTGGCAATGGTACATCAAAGGTAACTTTCAGAGGCTCAGCTGAATATACAGAAATCATTATGCGCAGCTATGGCGTAGTCCATGCTGAAAACCTCAATTCCAACTTCGTCAGGGTGCAATCGCATTCCACCAACGATGCTTACGTTTGGGCCAGGACCAAGCTCACCGTTTGGCTCTATAGCATTGGAAACGTGTATTATAAAGGTCGTCCTTGGATCGTCAAAGAATGCACCAGCGATGGAGAAGTCATCAAATTGGAAGAGTAAAATATTTTGTTAGGAAAAATGGTTTTTGGTATGAAATTTGTAAGCTTTTTGGTGATTAGACCATCCAAATTGGAAACAAATAAAAACACACAATAAAATGAAAGCGTTAAGACTCATACCGTTTATTGCCTTAATGGCCTTCGTTAGCTGCTCGGCCAATCGCCAAACGGCTAAAGACGACACCTACTATTCGCCTTACGGCAATACTGGTGGACAAATGGCCACCAGCAACGGCTCATACGTGAGCCCCAGCATCAGCAGCAACTCGGAATACGACTATCAGGCCTACTATTCCGACAGCAAGAATTATGTCAACAATGCCGATCCCGTCTACCAGACCACTGAGACGGTGACTGACACGAATGGCGTGGTATACACCACCACTGAGACATATTACGATGCCGACTTCGCTACACGTATCAAGCGTTTCGGCACACAAGCCTCCTCCAATAGAGACTACTATGACGACTATTACACAAGCTCTGGCGGTGACACCTACATCTACGTCAACAGCTATGATCCCTTCTATTGGGACTACTACCCGACCGTTTACGTAGGTTGGGGCTATCGCCCTTACTGGAGAACCTATTGGGGTTGGGATCCCTATTGGGGCTACTCTTGGTATCCCTACTCCTATTGGGGCTATTCGTGGTACCACTACTCCTACTGGCACAATCCTTATTGGGCCTACGACTGGGGCTGGCATCACCCCTATCATCATCACCATCACCACTGGGATGGTCACCACGGCGGTCATCACAACGGTGGAATGGGTGGTGGCAGCGGCTTCGGCAACTATGTTGCCAGCGTCAGACATGGCAGTGCCACTGGTGGATCGATGAGTCGTGCCTTGCCCAACAATGGTCGCAGCAATATAACAAGCGGTGGTAGCATGTCACGTCCACAATCAATGGGAAATTCTTCCTCGGTTCGCGTGGGTAGCAGCTCAAGCCGAGCTAACACCAGCCGTCCTACGGTGAGTAACAGACCGACGAGCGCAAGCCGCCCCACAACAGGGACCAGCGGTCGCACCAGTAGCAGCGCCGTTACTCAACGTCCTGCCAATTCAGGTAACACCAGCACTAGCCAAAGCAGCGAACGTCAGAGCTACACATCACCCAGCAACAGCCGTACATCACGCTCCAGCTCCGAATACGTACGCCCGCAGTCATCCTCGTCAAGGAATTCTTCCTCTTCGAGCTCCTACAGTGGCAGCTATAACAGAGGCAACAGCACCAGCTCCTCCAGTGGCTCTTCATACAATAGAAGCAGTTCTTCCTCATCGAGAAGCTCTTCATCAGGCAGCTACAGCAGGGGCAGCTCCTCGTCAAGCTCAAGCCGCAGCTCGGGTAGCAGCTACAGTGGCGGGGGCCGCAGTTCAAGCTCATCAAGCCACAGCTCAAGCAGTCATAGCTCAAGTGGCGGAAGCCGTGGCGGCGGCGGAAGAAGATAATTTCCAATTCCTCCACGTACAATAAGAATAAAAGACTACCTTTGCAGATTGAAAAGCAAGGTAGTCTTTTTTTATCATGTCGACAATGAAAAGAACACTTACTACAATCCTAACACTCCTTTTTGTCATCGCGGCATTTGCTCAAGGTACCGACGATGCATGCCTGTTCTCGCAGACCTATTATCAAGGCACCGCCAAAGCCTTAGGCATGGGTAATGCCATGGGTGCGGTAGGAGGCGATATGACCTCCGTCAGCATCAACCCAGCTGGCATGGGCATCTATCGCAGCAACGAATTCACCACCACCCTCAGTCTGATGGACAACTACCTTTCTTCCACGTATTATGAAACTACCAACGGCGCCAACAGAATGCGCCTCTCCATACCCAACCTAGGTTATGTTGGCACAAAACAAAGGAGCAACTACCGGCCCTTGCGTTACACACAGTTTGGCATCGGCCTCACCCGCACTAACGACTTCAACATGAATATCTTTAGCAAGGGCATCAATCCAACCAGTTCGAAGATTGACTCTTATTTGGATCGAATGAATGGCTACTCACCCGACGACCTGCACGATAATTTCCCCTTTGACATCTACCCTGCTTGGAGCACCTATCTCGTTGACCTATATGAGGATGATATGGGAGAGTACTACGGCAGTCCTGTTCCACAAGGCAACATCTGGCAAGGTCAAGAGAACGAGTTCAATGGACGTTCCGAATCCTGGACCTTTGCAGGTAGTGCCAACTACTTCGACAGACTATTCTTCGGCATGAGCGTTGACTTGGCGCACATCAAACGTTGGGGCGTTAGGACTTTCCAAGAAAGTCGCGTTGAGGGCACCAACACCGAATTCAACCAATGGCACTATCAGGAAGACCTCAGCAGCACCGGATGGGGTGTCAACATGAAAGCAGGTCTCATCTTCCACGCTACCCACTGGCTCCGCATCGGTGCAGCCTTCCACTCGCCCACACTCTACAGCTTCGATGAGACCTGGCAAACCGAGACAGAATCGCAAATCCTGGGCATCACGAGGAAAAGCCTCAGCCCCGAATCGAGCTACGAATACACTTTCATCAGTCCACTGAAATGGGTTGGAAGTATGGCATTAGTTGTAGAAAATCAAGGCATGATCAGCCTCGATGCTGAATACACCAACTACGGTGCAGCACGTTTCAAGGCCAGCGACTATGACTACAGTACAGTCAACGACGACATCAAAGGCACATACGGAAAGACCTTCAACTTCCGTCTGGGTAGCGAATGGCTGCTAGGAAAATCCTATCTGAGATTAGGTGCAGCCTATTACGGCAGTCCTTTCGGCCTCGGCGAAACGGGCGGTAGTGTTAAGAAAGCCTCATGTGGCATCAGCGTACCCGTGACAGACGACACCACCTTCGACTTCGCTTACGAGCTGACCTATGGTAAATCCTACCACACCCTTTACGATGCTGGAGCGTTGGGCATAGAGCCCGTCACACAAAAACAAATCAAGAACCTTATAGCAGCTACCCTCAAAGTGCGCTTCTAAACGAAAAAAGGCTGCCCGAAACGAGCAGCCTTATGTTTGAGATTCACACAGCTTATGCGTTGTATTGTGCAATGATGCCCTTGTCGACAAGGATACGGCCGCAATACTCGCACACTATGATTTTCTTGTGCGTGCAGATGTCCAATTGGTGTTGGGGAGGAATACGGTTGAAGCAACCTCCACAAGCCTCATCGAAGATGCCAACCACAGCAAGACCATTACGGGCATTCTTACGGATGCGCTTATAGGCCACAAGAAGACGGTCTTCGACCAACTTTTCGCAGTCGGCCGAACGCTGAAGCAACTGTTCCTCTTCCTTCTCAGTGCCTTCCACCAGCGACTGAAGCTCCTCTTTCTTCTCATCCAGTGAAGTCTTCAGCTCGGTGAGACGCAATTGAGCCTCGGCCACTTTGGAGGCCACATCGTTGTCCTTAGCCGTAATTTCTCTAATACGCTTCTCCGACAATTGGTTATCAAGTTGTTGATACTCAATTTCCTTAGTCAGTGAATCGTATTCACGGTTGTTGCGCACATTGTTCTGCTGGTCCTCATATTTCTTGATCAGAGCCTCGGTCTCCTTGATCTTAATCTTGTAGTCCGAGATATCCTTCTGATGTTTCTTGCTTTCTTCCTTGAAGTTGGTAATACGGGTCTCCAACCCAGCGATTTCATCCTCAATATCTTGAATTTCAAGAGGCAGATTGCCACGATAGGCACGAATCTCGTCAATTTTGGAGTCGACCTGCTGCAAGGTATAAAGAGCCACCAACTTCTGCTCAACGCTCACTTCAACAGGATCCACCTCAGGTTTGGGAGCTGCTTCCACCACGGCAGGAGTTTCTTCCTTCTCGACTGGAGCTTCCTCTACTACCTCAGGTTGGGGTTCTGCAACTGCAGTTTTCTTTGTCGACTTCTTAGCCTTCTTTTCCTCAACGGCCTCGTCCTTCTCTTCGGATTCGACAATGGATTTTGTAGTTTTTTTTGCAGCCTTCTTGGTTTCCTTAACTTCTTTAACCTCAGCGGCTTCGGCCACCTCGGCAACTTCTTTAATTTCTTTCTTAGCCATATTGTGATTACTTATTTCTTACAAAATAATGGACCGAATTCGTCTTGGTTTCGGCGATTTCGGCTGCAAAGGTAGGAAATTTTTTCCTAATTAGTTCAACTATTAATTCTTTCGTAAATTGTTCGGTCTCAAAATGTCCGCCATCAATCATCAAGATATTACCTTCAGGAACAAAAAAGTCGTGGTATTTGATATCGGCAGTAAGATAGGCATCGGCTTTTTGACGCAAAGCATCGGACATGAAAGGTGTTCCCGAGCCACCGCATAGCGCAACTTTTTGTATTTGCCGCCCAATCAATGCGGAATGGCGAAGGCATGGGGAACCGATGGTTTCGGCAACAAGACCCAGGAAATCGGTTTCATCCATCGGATTATCAAACGTGCCAATCATCCCAGCGCCACATATTTCAGGCGCAGCCTCAGAAGGTTGCAGCAGGTGCAGGTCTTTCAGGCCAAGCCTTTCGGCCAGCACACGACTCACGCCCCAATAGCTGTTGTCCAAGTTGGTATGCATCGAAATCATGGCAATATCGTGCTTGACGGCCTTTATCACGGCACGCTCAATATAGGTTTCGGGTGTCAAATGTTTCAAACCTCGGAAAATCAATGGATGATGGCTGATGATAAGGTCGCAGTTTTTGGCAACAGCTTCATCCACGACTTCCTCAGTGATATCCAAGCAAACCAAGGCTTTACGAGCTTCAGCTTTGAGATTACCGACCTGCAAGCCAGCATTGTCGTAACTCTCCTGCCATTGCAAAGGTGCAATCTCGATGATACAATTCAAAATGTCTATTACGGTCATAATAATATTGACGCGAAACTTGGGACTTGGGGACTCGGGACTGTCTCGCGTCTCATGTCTCGCAGTCCCACGTCTTTTTTATGAATTAGGCTGTAAAATTAGAGATTTTTGCGTAATTTTGACCCCTACAATGAGAATTTTACTTTTACCTATATCATTTCTGTATCATATTGTGCTGGCAATCAGGCACAAGCTATATGATTGGCATATCTTGAAAACCACACGGTTTGAAAAACCCGTAATATGCGTTGGCAACCTCAAACTCGGAGGAACGGGAAAAACGCCCCTTACGGAATACCTCATCCGCCTTTTGAAGAACGACTACCAAGTGGCCACCTTGAGCCGTGGCTATGGCAGGCAAACCAAAGGCTACAAGTTGGCAGAAGCTTCAAGCAGATACGAAGATTTGGGCGACGAGCCTTTGCTCTATTTCAAGAAATACCCAGGTATTCATGTCGCGGTGGACGAAGATCGGGTGGATGGTGTGACGCACCTGCTCAGGGAGCAAGGTGTTGAAGTTGTCCTTTTGGACGACGCCTTCCAACATCGAAGCATAAGTGCGGGATTGAACATCCTTTTGACGGAATACCAGCGTCTTTACATGGACGATTACCTCTTCCCTACCGGTACCTTACGCGATGTGAGATCGGCCGCCAAACGCGCCGACATCATCGTAGTCAGCAAGGCGCCAAAAGAATTAAGCGAGGAAGAAAAGCTTCAGATAACCAACAAATTAAACACTTCTGATAGTCAAAAGGTGTATTTCTCTTTCTTGGAACATGCGACTTTGCAACCTTTGAACGAAGCGGCAAAAGTGTTTCCTCCTGAAGAAGCAAATGGCGCTTTTGCATTTTGCGGCATCGGCAATCCCAAGCCTTTTGTCGAGGAACTGAAAAAGCGCTATCATGACGTTGATTTTCTGCCTTTTGGCGACCATCATGCATACAAGGAAAACGACATGAAAGCCGTTTTGAATTGGTTTGAGAAACTCGACGGAGAGAAGAAAATCATCGTCACCACCGAAAAAGATGCTGTGCGATTGACAAATTCTCACTATCTTTGTCAAATTGAAGGTGTACCGCTATACGAATTACCCGTCACGGTGCGTTTTCATGAAGAAGAGAAGTTTAACGAAGAAATATTGAGTTATGTACGAAAGAATGCTCACCACGATTGATTTCATCAACAATAAGACCAACGGATTCAAGCCCGAGGTCGGCGTCGTGTTAGGCTCTGGCTTAGGCGGCTTGGCCAATGGCATCGATGTAGAATATGCCATCCCTTATTCAGAGATTCCAAATTTCCCCGTCTCAACGGTGAAAGGCCACCAAAGCCAGTTGCTGTTTGGCACCATTGCCAGTCGCAAGGTCATCGCCATGCAAGGACGATTCCATTATTACGAAGGTTATCCGATGAGCGAAATCGTCTTCCCTATCCGCGTGATGATGAAACTGGGCATCCAATTCCTCATCCTCAGTAACGCGGCTGGCGGTTTGAACCCTGCCTTTAAGGTGGGCGACATCATGATCATCAACGACCATATCCATGCCATGCCCAATCCTTTAATCGGTCCGCATGACGACCGCTTCGGTGAGCGTTTCCCCGACATGAGTGAACCATACGACAAGCGTCTCATCAAGCTAGCCGATGAAATCGCTTTGGAGAAAGGCATCTGGGTGCAGCACGGCGTGTATTGTTCCACTTCGGGGCCAACCTACGAGACGCCTGCAGAGTGCCGTTATTTCCGCATCATCGGTGCCGACACCATCGGCATGTCGACTACGCCTGAGGTCATCGTGGCACGGCAAGGCAAGTTGCCCGTCTTTGGCTTGAGCATTGTCTCTGACATGGGCAACATTTATGGTGTGGACCACATCAGTACCATCACGCATGAAGAGGTGATCAGGGCAGTGAACGCCGTTGAGCCCAAGCTCATCACCCTCATCACCGAACTCATCCGCCGCAGCGCCGAAATCCAATTCTGATGGCCGTCTATTTCGTCACCGATTTCCATTTGGGCATCCCTTCAATCGAAGACAGCCAAAAGCGCGAGCGCAAACTATTGCGCTTCCTCGATGGCATCCGTCCCAACTGCGAGGAACTCTACCTGATGGGTGACTTGTTCGACTTCTGGTTCGAGTATAAGACCGTGATCCCGAGAGGCTTTGTCAGGCTGCAAGGCAAGTTGGCCGAATTCACCGATGCAGGCATCCCCGTTCATTTATTCATCGGCAACCATGACTTATGGAGTTTCGGCTATCTGCATGACGAATTGGGCATTGAACTGCATCGTGAGCCTGTCGTCAAGACCATCAAAGGCAAGAAGTTCTTTTTGGTCCACGGCGACGGCAGAGGTCCTGGTGACAAAGGCTACAAGTTCCTGAAGAAGGTGTTTGAATGCAAGTTCAACCAATGGCTGTTCAGGTTGATACACCCAGATTTCGGCATCGGTTTGGCTTTAAAGTGGTCGCACAACCACCGTCTGAAAAAACTCAAGAACGAAGTGGAGCGCGGCTATTACGATGACATCCCAAACACCCGCCTCTACCAATACGCCAAAGAGCAAGCAAAACTCGACCCCAGCATCGACTTCTTCGTCTTTGGCCACCAACACAAGCCCATGCAATACAAGTCCGGCGACCATGCCTTGACCACAGTCGTTGGAAATTGGATTTATGACTTCACTTATGCCGTGTTTGACGGAGAGACGGTGGAATTGAAACAATTTGAATCTTAAATTTTGAATCTTAAATACTTACAATCATGCAAATCACCAACAACTACATTGAAGCCAACAAAGAGCGTTTCCTCGAGGAACTCTTTGGCTTGATCAGAATTCCTTCCATTAGTTCGGAATCAGCCCACAAGCCGGATATGATCCGTTGTGCAGAGTATTGGCGCGATGCAATCCTGACCGCTGGCGCCGACAAGGCCAAGGTGATGCCTACCGAAGGCAACCCCATCGTCTACGGCGAGAAGATTATCGACCCGAAACTGCCTACCGTCTTGGTTTACGGCCACTACGATGTGATGCCCGTCGACCCCATCGACCTGTGGCACACCGACCCGTTTGAGCCCGTCATCAAGGACGGCAAGATTTGGGCCCGTGGCGCTGACGACGACAAAGGCCAGTCGTTCATGCACGCCAAGGCTTTTGAGACCATGGTGAAGACCAACACCCTCCCCTGCAATGTGAAGTTCATGCTCGAAGGCGAAGAGGAAATCGGCTCGGGCAGCCTCTCGAAGTGGGTCGTGGATTACAAAGACCTCGTCAAGGCCGATGTCATCCTCGTGTCCGACACCTCGATGATTGGCCCCGATGTGCCGAGCATCACCACGGGTTTGCGCGGTCTCGCCTACTGGGAGATTGAAGTCACCGGCCCCAACGCCGACCTGCACTCCGGCCTCTTCGGTGGCAGCGTTGCCAACCCGCTCAACACCCTCTGCGAGATGATTGCCAAATGCATGGATGAGAACAACCACATTACCATCCCGCATTTCTATGACGACGTCATCGAATGCTCTCTCCGCGAACGCGAGCTGCTCAACATGGCACCTTACAACGAGGAAAACTACAAAAACAGCCTCGGTGTGAAGGCCCTACGTGGCGAAGAAGGCTACACCAAGATTGAGCGCGTCGGCATCCGTCCCACCTTCGACCTCTGCGGTATGTGGGGTGGCTACACAGGCGAAGGAGCAAAGACCGTGCTGCCCTCCAAAGCATACGCGAAGCTCTCCTGTCGCCTCGTGCCCGACCAAAACAACGAAAAGATTGCAGTTTTGGTGAAAGACTATCTGGAGAAGAACGCTCCTGACTATGTCACCGTGAAGGTCACGCCGTTGCACGGCGGACAAGCCTATGGCTGCCCTGTCGACCTGCCGGCCTACAAAGCTGCCGAAGCCGCCTATATGGACACTTACGGCAAGCAGCCCATCCCGATGCGCTCGGGTGGCTCCATTCCGATTATTGCCCGATTCAAGGAAGTGTTGGGCATCAAGTCCATCCTGATGGGCTTCGGCCTTGGCGAAGACGCCATCCACTCACCCAACGAGAACTACCGCCTCGACCACTTCTACAAAGGCATCGAGACCATCATCGCCTTCTATCAGCATTTTGCCAAGGGCGGAGAGATTGCTTAAACATTTGCAACACAACAAAATGAAAAAGGAAGAGTCAGTTGGCTCTTCCTTTTTCAGTTTCATCACTCCTTGATGATTTGCTTGTATTTCAGCTTGGTCACTGCACCAAATTTGCTCAGTTCCTTTTTGTCGATTTTCTTTTGGTTGCCCGACATCATGATGACCACGGGGCGGTCTTTGATCATGCGGTTGTAGAAACTCTGCACATCCTCAAAACCAGCGTTACGGATGAGTTCCGTGACTTCCCCGCGTGGGTCATGGTCATAACCTTTCTTCATCCAATTTTGAACTGTCGCTGGCATGGAGCGGAAACTGATATAATCACTCGCCCTCGATTTCAGCAAGGCTTCCTTCGAGGCGTTGAACTTCTCCATGCGCACTGGCATATTGACAATCAAGTCTTTAAAAGCGTTCATACCATCCAAGGTCTTGTCGGATTGCGTACCCAAGAAACCAAAGAGATGGCCTGGCTTACGTTCCAAATAGTCGTACCGATAGTTGGCGTAGGCCGTATAGCCCAAGGAACGGAATTCCCTGATTTCTTGGAAGATGATGGAATACATATCCGTTCCAAAGTATTTGCTGAACAGTGAAGCCATCGCCTCATCTTTGGCAGTCAGCTTTTCGCCTGGCACATAGAAATAGATGTTGCTTTGACGGAACTTCTTGTTGGATGCGATAAACACCTGAGGTTCTGTATATTTCTTTTCCACACGAACCTTCTCCTTTCCCTTAATGGTATTAGGCTTCACCAAATTGTTCGCTTTCAGCATGTCAACCACCAACTGAGGTTGGGTATTGCCACTATACAGCACATAACCATCGTATTTCAAGGCCTCGGCAACTTCATTCAGCAAGGCTTCACCGCTCTTCTTGCCCCACTCCTTCAAGGTAATATGGTTCAGGAAAGTAGATTGGTCGCCATAAAGTGCATACTCGCGCACGGCTTGCGCCCAAGTGGAGGCATCTTCACTCTGGGTACTTAGGTTGGTCTTTTCTCCTTCCGCCAAGGTCCGGATATATTTTTCTTCGTTAGAGGGATTCCACAATTTACTACTACACAACGCCAAAATAGCGTTCAGGTCTTTCTCAAAGCCTGTCAAACGTACACTAAACGCATTGTCAAAGGTAGAGAAATCCACGGATGCACCCATCTTTTGCAACTGAAGCGCAAATTCTTCAGGAGATTGCGTTTTGGTACCTTGCAGTTGCAAATATTGCACGGCACGGCTCAAGTCTGGGTCGTTGTTTGTACCATAATTGAATCTCAATTGCAAATCAAAGATGTCGTTACGCGGATTGGTAGTCGAGTACAACTTGAAACTGTCGTTAATATCAGTAATCACCACGTCCTCGCCAAATTTCACGACTTGAGGCTCCACCTCGGGCACCTGCTGTGCTTCAATAGCTTTGGCAAAATCTGACTTGGCTTCCGTGTTCTTGGCCTCAATGGGTTTCCAATTGGGTTTGTCGACTTTATCCTTGGCTGGGAAGCCCATCTTGGAGCGCACATCCAAATAATCGTTGCCGAAATACTTGTTGGCGACGGCCACCACTTCAGCCTTGGTAATATTCTTCAGTCGTTCCGTCTCAGCCTGATACTCCTCATAGGTCTGACCTGTCGTTTCCAGTTCAAGGAAAAGGCTGGACAAACTCTCCAAACTTTCCGTCTCTTTCAGACGTTCCTTCAATAAGGTCATACGCATAGCCTCAAAGAGGTCATCGCTGAACTGGCCATTCTTCAATTGGTCAAGACAACCGAAAATGAGGTTCTCAGCGTCCTCATGCGATTGTCCCAACAGTTTCGGGACATACAACATCAGGTTTGCGCCATGATCCTCGAGCGACAATGGCATCAGCACCGCAGCCATGACTTTACCATCAAGCATCAGCTTATCGGCCAAACCGGTCTCACCATTGGCGAAGATAGTACAGGCTAGAGTCAAAGGAATCATGTCAGGGTCGGAATTCTTAACACCAGGAAATACCAATGCTCCCATCTTGACAGGGGTCATTCTGACTTCCTTCACCGTTGGTCCATTGAATTTCGGCAAGCTGTATGTCGGTTCCTTGGGCAATTTGCCGCTGCGCCATGTGCCAAACTTCTCGGCCACCATAGGCTCCGTCGCATCGATGTCGAAGTCGCCAACGAGGATAAGCGTCATGTTGTTGGCCACATAATAGGTGTTGTAGAACTCGTGCATTTTACTGGTCTGTGGGTTCTTCAGATGTTCGGTATACCCAACGATAGGACGGCCATAGGGATGCTCGCCGAAAGTCTCATGGAAGAGATACTCCTGAAATGCATTGATGGGGCTGTCGCCATACATGTTCTTTTCCTCGTACACCGTCTCAAGTTCCGACTGGAACAGGCGAAACACAGGATTGCGAAAACGCTCCACATACACATCCATCCACTTGGAGAGTTGGTTTGAGGGGAAGGTGTTGAAATACATGGTCTGATCATAGGCAGTACCCGCATTCAAGCCTCTGCCGCCCATCTGAGTGAGGATGACATCCACCTCGTTCGGGATGGCATAGTCTGCCGATTTTTGTGACAAAGCATTGATTTTCTGTTGAATGACCTGTCTTTCAGCCATATCAGAGGTCTCATGCAAACGGTCATACATCAGGTCGATGCTGTCCAAAAAAACCTTCTCAGCCTCCCAATTGGTCGTACCGATTCGGTCCGTACCCTTGAACATGATATGTTCAAAGTAGTGTGCCATACCTGTGGCCTCAACAGGGTCATTCTTGCTGCCCGCATGAACATAGACGGCACCATAAATCTCAGGTTGCGAGTGGTCTTCACACATCACCACCTTCAACCCATTGTCCAAATGGAAAGTCTTGGTTTTCAGGTCTCCGCTTTGAGCGAAAGACACCAATGCTCCTATTAAGAGGAGGAACAAAATAGTTGGTTTTTTCATCTTGAGGTATTTAAATTGTTACTCGATTCCAAACATACTTTTATATTGCTCCGCGACATAAGCATCCACCCAATCGTAATAAGTTTCCATCGCTTGAGCATTCATAGTTGTCCGCAGCGTTGCAACGGCTTCTTCGCCTTGGCTCATCACCTTAGCTTCAATTGGCAATATTTGCTGCAAGATTCCCGTCCCTTGTTTGTTGATCAAAGGAGCAAGATTGCCATAAAACGAAGTGTTGTTGCCTTTCTTCAGAGTGAAAACGCGCGACTTCAACTCCAAACCCATCTCGTTCAGTCGGGAATGGCCTTTGCCGTCATCCGTCACGAGTGTCGGCAGCTTTCCAGAAGGCAATAGCACCAAAGGCATGGCTATGGTGGTCAAAGGCCAGCCCATAATCGTCCAACTGACGGTGTTAAGTGGCGATTCATCTGTTCTGACACCTTGTACCAACACCACCGATGCAGTGGAATAGCGTGTGATGTAGTCGTGGAAAGAAAAATAGCAGGTGTCGTTTCCCGTCTCCGGCATAAAGTCGTACATATCCAACTTGGTCACCCCATGTTTCAAATAACGCGGGATGTGAGTGATCAAATAATCATGCTCCAGATGCCCTTCTTTGCATGCTTCTGCCATGAATGCGGTAATGGCTTGGTAACGTTCCACACCTTGGTCTAATTTGTGATTGCCCGTGGTGCCGAAATTGGTTCGCATCAGATAGCCATCAGGTGCCACAGCAGGGTCGTTCACATCAAATTTCACATACTTGTAGTTACCTGTCTCATAATAGGCACATCCCCCTTTTGCATCAAGCACAGCAAAATTGGAATTGACATCACGAGGCTTCTTTACTGTGTCCATAAGACGTTCAAAGTCCTCCAATGTAGCGCAAAGCTCCAAAGCCTTGCGGATAAGAATACCGTCACCATCGGTATCGCCTCCATTGCCATTGAGGTTATAAGCTGCCGTGTTGATGATGCCGAAACCGACTTCATTGTGGCCACCCCAAACGTCATTAGGCTTCGTATCCTCAGCGTTCACAAGGCCAAGATAACGATACCGCTGACCCTGAACGACAATCATCATATTGTGTACGCTCTTAGAATCGCGATGCTTGAAAATCATCGGGCGACCGTCCTTGGTGACCCTACCAGAAACAATGACCGAGGTGCAGGCCATCACTGGTTGCACCTCGGTCATCATAACTGCCAACACCACAAGGGAGATCAATATCTTCTTCATGGCTGGCCTTTATTTAATCAATAACATGCTGATAATAAGTTCCCTCCTTAAAGTTCTTAATACCGTCTTTCAGGAAGTTGACAAAAGCGTCCTTGTCCAAATCATAAGCACGAGGCTTCATCAGCAGGTTGCCGTTGTGGTCCATCAGGCAGTAATAGGGCTGAGCATTAGTGCCGAACTTGGAAATCTGGAAGTCGGCATACTTGCGGCCGATGGTCTTCTTCTCCTTGCCGTCATAAGTGGAGGTGTACCATTCGTTTTCAGGCAATGAAGTCTTGTCATCGACATACAAGGCGCAGATGACGAAGTCGTTGCGTAGCATGTCTTTCACACGCGGGTCGCTCCAGACGTTGGCCTCCATCTCACGACAGTTGACGCAACCATGACCCGTGAAGTCAATGAAAATCGGCTTGTTCGTGGCTTTTGCAGCTGCCAGAGCTTGGTCGTAGTCGAAATAGCCTTTCAGGTTATGGGCCAAATGGAAGAGGTCGGCATACTTCACCTCCTCGTCGAAGGTCGCCACTGCCTGGGCCTCCCCTTGTGGTGCCACAGCCATATTGGCGAACTTGGCATCCACATAATCAATCACTTTTTCACTGTTCTCCTCAATGATTCTGTTCAGGTCGAAGTCGAGGGTCTGCTTGGGAGGCAGATAGCCGGAAAGGGCCTTCAAAGGAGCACCCCACATGCCAGGGATCATATAGATGACGAAAGTGAAATCAATGATGATAAGGATGAGGCGGAACACGCCCAGCTCCTTGACTTCCTTTTCGCCTTTAAAGCGAAGCTTGCCAAGCAAATAGAGACCGAGCAAGGTAAAGCACACAATCCAAATACCGAGGTAGACCTCACGGTCGAGCAGATGCCAGTGGTAGGTCTGGTCGGCCACGCTGAGGAACTTGAAACCGAGGGCGACTTCGATGAAGCCCAGCACCACCTTCACCGAGTTGAGCCAGCCACCGCTCTTGGGCAGACGTTGCAGCAGGTTCGGGAAGAAGGCAAAGAGGGCAAACGGAAGGGCAAAGGCCACGGCGAAGGCAAACATCGTCACGATGGGTGCCCAAAACTCGCCCGAGGTCGACTTGATGAGCACCGTACCCACGATGGGACCTGTGCAGGCGAATGACACTAACACCAGTGTCAATGCCATGAAGAAGATACCGCCAAGGTTCTTGGTGTTTTGCTTGCTGTCGCTCTTGTTCACCATATTGCTGCCCAGCGTGATTTCGAAGGCACCGAAGAACGAGGCAGCGAAAATCATAAACACCAGGAAGAAGATGATGTTGGGCAGCCAGTGCGTGGCCAGCCAGTTGAAGATGTCGGCGGTGACGCTGTTGCCACCTACGAGCCAAGTCACCAGGATGATGATGGCGATAGGCAAAGTATAGAGAGCGACAATGAATACAAAGTACATAAAGGCTTTGAAACGACCTTGTGCCTTGCTCTCGCCCTCGCCATGCATGAAGAACGACACGGTCATGGGGATCATGGGGAACACACAAGGGGTGAGAAGTGCGGCAAAGCCCCACAAAATAGCTTCAAGAATCATGCTCCAAATGTTGGATTTCGTTCCCGCATTGGCTTCAGGCTCAGCGGCTTCAATTACAGCAGGTTCTCCATATTGCAGGTCGACATCCTCCGTCAGCGAGACACATTGTCCGTCTTTGCAAGCTTGGTAGCTGATTTCACCCGTGATGGGGAAACTGCCATCCTTCAGCTTGCGGAAGGTTTGTGCAAACTTCGCAGAACCAGCAAATTGCTTGTATTCCACTTCGAAGATGTCGTCATAGAACAGCGGCACTTCGGTCAAGTCGCGAGCCTCACCAACGGCCTCGAAGAACTCCGAAGTCTTGATGTCGAACACGGTCGGCAACGGAGCCAAGTCGGGCATCTTGGTGGAATAGATGTGGTACTGCGGATCGATGGTGGCCGTGGCGACCACATCAAACTCGTTCTCGTTGAGGTCTTCGATGGTGATAGACCATTGCACAGGGTCGATGATTTGCGCTCTGACCTTCAGTGGCGCGATGGCGACGAAGGCCATCAGAAAGCAGAAAAACAGTCGTTTCATATTCAGTCAATTATTTGATATTCAAGATTTAAAGTTCAAAATTCAGAGATTCAAGATTGGACGGGTGTTTCTCGATATAATACTTTTCCTTCCCGATTAATACTTTCAAGCAAATCTTCGTTGCGGAGCATGGAAAAAAGGCTCAAATCCACAAAATAAGGCAGATACATATCGTCTATTTGGGCATCAAGAAGGGCTAATTGGAGATAAGTCAAAGCCTTGCCTTTCAATGTAATATCAATGTCAGAGGAGACCCGATTCGTTCCCCTTGCGCGCGAGCCGTATATAATGGCTTCCTCCACTTCGGGAAAAGCGGCAAAAGTATCACGCAAAGCACTCAATTCCTGATCGTTAAGTCCAAATTCCATTGCCATCATGTTTGAGAGAACAAATCCATTTCTGTTTGTGCGGCAAAAATAGAAAAATTTCTTGCTAAACAGCCCATCTATCCCACAAGTTGGCAAACAAAAATGTTTTTGGTCTCATTTGTGACCTTGAAGCGGTCGTCGATGCGCCAGCCGACCACCCAAACGATGTCGCCTTCAGAGGAAGTCAGAAGCCAAACTGAGGATTTCTGTTGCTCCGTAAACTTCTGGTCTACAAAGAAATCACTCAAAAGCTTCGAGCCTTTCATGCCCAAGGGATGGAAACGGTCGCCATGCCGCCAATGGCGCAAGGTCAGCGGGAACTTCAGTTTGTCGAAATCCAATTGGGCAACTTTTCGTGATTTGTCGATGACAAAACCGTCCGTTTTTTCAAACCTTGAAAACCGCAACGGGATCGGTTCATCTATGTACTCCTCCCCTACTTCAATTTTGATTTCTCGTTCATCAACATTCTTGATTTCAGAGAGTTGCAACTCGTTTCTCCCGATAACAAGACAATGCGTTGGAGAGTAATACTTGTTCCCGACACCTGTTTCCATGGCTTCGAAAATAAAACGGCATTGGTCGGTGTTGAAGTTATATTGACGTAACCATTCAAACAATAGTTGTTCGCCTTGCGTCATTGCGAACGCAGCGAAGCAATCCAGGCTGACACGATATGACCTTCTCATCTGGATTGCTTCGTCGTTCCTCCTCGCAATGACGCACGAGTCTTCCCCACTCTCAACAATTAAAGACAACTTTTCCTTCAGCAGTTCGCGATACAATTCATTTTCGGATGCCAAATGCTCCAAGGATTTGTACAAGCCTTGCCTTGCTACGGGCTGAAGTTCATCGAACAAGGGCAAAAGCTGGTTGCGGATCTTGTTGCGCAGATACACCGACTCAGCGTTGGTATGGTCCTCTCTCCATGTGATTTGATTCTCAACGGCATACTGACGGATTTGCTCTCGCGATGTCCAAAGCAAAGGCCGGATAATCACACCAGTTTTCGGCAACATTCCTTTCAGGCCACGCAGTCCCGCGCCGCGCAACAAGTTGATGAAAAAAGTCTCGGCTTGGTCGTCGGCATGATGCGCCACCGCGATTTTGTCAAAGCCCAACTGCTGCCGAAGTTCCTCAAACCAAGCATAGCGCAACTCCCGGGCGGCCATTTCGATGGATAATCCTTGTTCTTTGGCAAATTTTTCCGTCTCGAAATGCTTCACAAAACATTGAATTTCATTCTTTTCACAGAAATCACGCACAAACTTTTCATCCCCGTCCGACTCCTCGCCACGCAAATGGAAATTGCAATGAGCAGCGACAAACTCCACCTTGGCTTTCAGCAGCAAATCCGCCAAGACCATCGAGTCGATGCCTCCGCTGAGGGCCAAAATGACTTTTTCGCCCTCGGCAATAAGGTTATACCTATTAATATATGCTTTGAACTGGTCGAGCATGGTCATTTCTTTTTCTTCACCGAAAAACCAAAGCCACCGATTTTCTCGCCCAAGCCATAATACTTGCCGTGGGAATAGGCCAACGGTTTCGCGTGGTTGAGTTGGAAGGCTCCCGTGCCTTTGTCGATGAGTTTTTCCTCCGCATTGACGGCCACCACCTCGGCAATGAACATGTCGTGCGAACCCAATTCTTTCACTTCCACCACCTTACACTCGATGCTCAGCGGCGATTCGGCAATCAACGGGGCCTTCACGATTTGGGCAGGCTCTGCGTGCAGGTGCATCTGCTTGAACTTGTTGTAGTCGCGGCCTGAGCGCACGCCGCACCAGTCGGTGGCGGCAGCCAGCTCCTCCGTCGTCAGATTGATGACGAACTCCTTGTTTTTCATGATGAGGTCGTGCGAGTGGCGTTCCTTGCGGACGGAGATGTAGCACATGGGCGGGTCGGAGCAGATGGTGCCCGTCCAGCCAATGGTGATGATATTGTAGTTTTCCTCGCAGTCGCCGCAAGTGACCATCACGGCGGGCAAGGGATAAATCATTGTTCCGGGTTTGAAGGGGATTTTCATTATAATATGCTCTTGAATTGAATTTTCTGTTGCTTAGCCCACCTTTCAAACTCCCATTCGAAATCATCAAACACATTAAGGTCGTCACAACGAAAAGACATCACAGGCCATGTCTCTAAACGATAATTCTTACCTTTTTTTGTTCTAATTGTTAGTATTCCCAACCAACGTCGATAAAATTTCATATTTTCCCATTCCACAATTCGTTTTTCGGGCACCAAAACAGACTTTGATATTTTAGTTTGTTCCAATCCCTCATTAGTTATCTTAAGATTGACTGTCGTCCCCGTTGCTGCTATTATTTTATCAATCAAAAAGAAACCAAAAAGCATAATAGGCAAATATACTAACAGACCCACTATCTTATTATGTAATTCCCAACGCCTAAGAATTAAAATGGTTAGAGTCAAAGACAATAAGAGCATGGTCAAAAACACCACAACTTGTACCAAGCGTGAGTATCGCTTCATAACAAATCCGTCAGGATATTCTTTCGCAATCCGTTCCTCTCTTGTTAAATGTTTCTTCTTTTTCTTTTTAGCCATTTTTGTATTATTATTCGATTGCAAAAATAACGATTTTCTCTGTCATCTTGCGGAGAATACAACATTGTTGGAGATAGTATTTCCTATATCGAATTGATGAAATATCTCACTGCTTCAAGCAACGGGTCAAGGTCTTGACGAATAGTCAACAGCACAACTTCACCATCAATGTCAAAATAGCCGTGCGCAATATGGTTTCTAATGCCAATGACATCTTCCCAAGGGATTTCAGGACGCTCTGGCAAAAGTTTTCCTTCGGTCAAACTGTCAATTTGATGAATGCCTTCACCAATTGCTTCAATCAACATACAACTGGCCGCAAGCTTTTGCATCCCATCGGGCGACATATAATAATCCTCAGCCGTCTCGACATTAACATTCCAATTCTTGAGCTGCCCAATGGCGTTCTCAATTTTTGAAATATGCCTATTACTCTATCCCGTTTATTTGATGACGTAAATTCCATCTTTATTGATCTCTTGTAATAAATAAGGATTCATGTGTTGGTGCATTCTCACCACATCCACTGGACAACCCAAAAGATGTTCAAGAAATCGCTTCAATCTAACTATCAAATAGGCCCGAGGTTCCATTTCCACACACACATCAACATCACTTCCTTCAACCTGTTCATCTCGCGACACAGACCCAAACAGGCGAAGCGAACGGATTCCGAAGTTTTTCCTTAACTCATCCTCTTGATTTTCAATAAGTTCAATATATTCACTCTTTGTCTTCATATCGCAAAAATAAACATTTTACTCAATATCAACAAATAATGCAGCAAACAAAAGTGAAAAATCCCGCCCAAACAAGCGGGATTTCCATCAAGCTATACCAAATACCGTTTGAGTATCGCTTCCAATTGACTAATGTAATAAAACGGCACATTGATCAACCGATAAGGCCGCCTTTCTGGCTCAGGAGTGAAAGTGTCCTGAACGCTGAACTCACCACTCCAGAATCGCACCGCCGTAACATGTCGGTCGGCCGTATTTACAAAACTATGCAGCGACCGAAGATGCGAATGAAGCCCCGTCAAAACACATATTTTCCCAATTCATAGGCAAGAATAAGCAAAATTTTTCCTAATTCATAGGCAAGATTATGTCAAAATTTGCCTAATTCATAGGCAATAATGAGGTAAAATTTGCCTAATTCATAGGCAAGCAGGTCTTATCCCAACAAAAAATCCCGCCCAAACGAGCGGGATTTTTTCATTTCAAAGACGCTTCTCGATTATTCAATCGTCCAAGTCGAGCCGCTGTTGAGCAGGTCGTCCATGTTCTTGATCTTCGAGTTGGCCTTTTCGTTTTCAATGACTTCCAAGAGGCTGTCGTTGAAGGTCGGGGCCTTCACGTCGCGGATGACGCCGATGGCGACGGGGAAATGAGGCGGCATCATGTGTGCCAACATCATGTGGATACCCGTGTCTTCGGTGGTCCTGTCGTGGACGAGAATGTCCTTCTCCGTGATGCCGTTTTCGCCAATGGTGACGACTTCGAGATGGTTGTCCTTCAGCATGATACCCTTGTCGCGGTTCTTGCCGAAAATCAAGGGCTGGCCGTGTACGCACTTCACTTGCATGTCGTCGCGGACGTCCTTGCCTGTGATGTTTTCGTGAACGCCATTCGAGAAAATCATGCAGTTTTGCAGGACTTCGGTCACGGCGATACCATCGTGCTTGTACGACTCCATGAAGATTTCGCTCAGTTCCTTCGGGTTGATGTCAACGCCACGGGCGAAGAACGTGGCCTTGGCGCCGATGGCGAGTTCGCCAGGATTGAACGGGTCTTCGTAGGTACCTTGCGGCGAAGTCTTGGTCTTCGTGCCACGGAACGTGCAGGGCGAGAACTGACCCTTGGTCATACCGTAGATACGGTTATTGAACAGGATCAGGTTGATGTCGATGTTACGGCGGCAGGCATGGATGAAGTGGTTGCCACCGATGGCGGTGCAGTCGCCGTCGCCGGTGATCATCCACACGCTGAGGTTCGGGTTGGCCAGCTTCACGCCAGTGGCGGCAGCAGCGGCACGACCATGGATGCTATGGAAACCGTAGGTGTTCATGTAGTAAGGGAAGCGCGAGGAACAGCCGATGCCAGAAACGACAACGATGTCTTCCTTCTTCTTGCCCAACTTCGGGAAAATGTCTTGAACGGCCTTCAAGATGGCGTGGTCGCCACAACCAGGGCACCATTTCACCACCTGATCGCTTGCAAAATCTTCTTTGG
>Ga0247610_10001820_pt1 | contig 25670 bp, 17 predicted proteins | sample 174DNAGHGhighgp2_FD_193483 | JGI IMG/M metagenome (GOLD analysis project Ga0247610, IMG submission 193483) | Sheep rumen microbial communities from Palmerston North, Manawatu-Wanganui, New Zealand - 1742 DNA GHGhigh gp2 | ecosystem: Host-associated > Mammals > Digestive system > Stomach > Rumen...
CGAATGAATCATCTTCTCCATCGAAACCTATACCACCATCTTCATCAGGCTGCTCATAATAGTCTAAATTGCCGTCGCTATCAAACTCTGCATTTGCTAAGAATCCTTCCGTCTCATAGTAAAAGAATATACTCACCATACTGGCCACGTCCAAACAGAAATACTTTTGGTATGGATCAACGTCCTCCAGCTTAAAGTCATAGAACCTGTTCTTTACTTCGTTATAGAATAATGTGAAAGGGAATAAGCTCGGTGTCATCTCGCTAACTTGTATGACAGCCGAGCCCTCTGAGATATAAATGACAGTCCCAGAAATGTGGGCATTCTCTTCAAACATGCCCAGTTGATCATCGATAAACGCATAGAACTCGTCAACATTCTTACCAGATCCTTTTGGACTCTGTAGCGTCCATGTGAATGGTGATCCCAATTTAATGTCTTCTACCATATCCAAGTTGTTTTAGAGTTTATATATGTGCAAAGTTACAAAAAATCTGCTGAATAACATGTTGTTTGAGCATAAATCCGCATCAATGTACCATTATTCTTTTGGTATACGTATAAGTACAAGGCAACTTCGGACGTTTTTATGTAATTTTGCACCATCAAAGTTAAACATTAAAGTATAAGTAATATGGCAGAGTATAAAATTGAATGCGAACAGTTTCTTGGTTTCTCTCATAGTGGTTCTGTGACTACTAGTGGAGAAAGTACAATTGAACTCTCTGACGAAGAGGTTGCCACATTGGTACGGCTGATTCGTGAGAAAGGAACGACCGAAATTGATGAACTCGACTTGGAGACATCTCACCCAGAGCTTTATGCGAAACTCGATGAAGCCTACCACGACATGGCCCGCAATGCCGAGTATATGCATTGGTTGTGGGAAGGTTTTGATAACGGCTACTACGAGTATGATGAAGAAGAACTGATGGACTACTGCGAGCGCGAATGCGGTTTCTCCTTCGAATTCATAGAGGAGGACTACCTCGATGAGAACGGTGAGATTGACGAGGAGAGCAAGGAATATGCCAAGTCTGCAGCCTTCCATGACTGGCTTGACGACTACGTGAGGAGCCTGAGCGACGACGATGCTGCAGAGTTCATGCGCGACCATATGGATGCTGAAGTTGACGTTGATGACGTTGAATATACTGTCAACGTCCCTGAGGACATCATCAAGAAGGCCAAGGAACAGGACTAATATGCAGACGATATGATTGCAGACCTTAACAATATGCCCCACATGTTTTGGGAGTGCAACAGGTTGTACTTCAACCACAAGTTGCCTACCCCAAAGTTTGACGTAATGCATACCTATCGTAAGCTGGGAAAGTTTGCATATCGCTGGGGTGAAAAGAAAAAGCCCTTCAAGAAGCGTTTCATGGTGATTCTTATGTCCGACTACTTCGACTTCGACGAAGAGACGTTCAGGAACATCATGGTTCATGAGATGATTCACTATCATCTATATCTTAACGATCCCGATGATTGTTCGGTTTTCCGTCGTTGTCTTCGGTTCTTCAGTTTCAAGGACTACAGTCATGGCCCTAAATTCATGGTGATGGCTCAGAAGTTGAACGAGCAATATGGGCTGAACATCACTATGACCTACGATGCTTCGCCCCTCCCATTAGCGCCCAATGCTCCGCACTAATCATTGTGACGTTAGAGAGGGTATTGTTTGTTATACGTATAAATGGAAGGACAATCCCAATAATAGTTCGTACCTTTGCACCATCAAACAATAAATGTTAGTATATGGCAAACTTTTTAGAGATTAAGATTCCTGTAAGAAAAGATGAGGGTTGGAATAAATGGGCAAAAGATATGCGGTCAAAGATCAAGGCTGCGGGAATTCCTGTCAGATGGCAGATGTTCCATTACCACATGACCCTATTGTTCCTTGACGATGACAACTGTGTAGAGGATCTAAACCAAGAATTTGATCAGTGCATATCAGTATTCTACTCTCTTCCAATAACCATCGATAAATTGGATGCTTTCACTACAGGTGATGGCGCCAGCCATATCATTTACTTAACATCTTCTCAGGTCCCGTCACAGATTTTTACTCTTGCAGAAGATGCCAGGACGCTGGCTAATAGTATGAATGCGAACTACGACAAACGTCCATTTAAGCCCCATGTCACTTTGGGGAGGGTATCTGCTGACAAGGTTTCACTGGAGCAATTGCAATCCGTCCTTCACAGGATAAATCAACCGATGTTCAACTGTATTCTCAACGAGGCAGAACATCGCTATTTCAGGGGTGATAAAATTAAAACATGGAAGCTTAAATATGGATATCATTGAAATAACAGAATCAAATTATCGGGAGTATCAGTCTCTCAATATCGTGGCTTTCTCCTTTGCGTATGAAGGGGCAATGGGTGAAATGGGGGCAATCTACATCATTTGTCACGATGGGCAGATATATCATGCGAACTATTGTCAGGGAGACGACCCTCTTGATCCAAGCCATATCAATGATATCATCCCCGTTCTTAAGGATATCTCGTGGCGTATGTTCGATTGTCTGTCAGACAATCCCGATTGGAAGCCCGTCGACCTGTTCGCTGGGAATAATCTTCTTGTGGCTAATGAAATCTATGATGCTTTTATGAAGAAGGTTCAAGAAGCGAACTTAGAACACCCCAGCAGATTATTCCAACGATGGCCAGGCTTTATGTTAGGTCTGATTGGAAAAGAGCCCGACAGCCTTACCATGAAGGATATATGGAGACTTAGAAGGACTCAGAACGAGTGATCCACGAGGCCGATCATTATGCTGCCAAAAAGGCCGGAAAAGCAGAATTGTAACCTGTTATACGTATACATTTCCAGCCTTATCAAGAAACTATTTGTATCTTTGCATCGTGAAAATTAATAATTGTTTAAATAATAATAGTATAAGATGAAAAAAGAACAGAATCTCCCAAGACCAACTGTTGAGCAGTTGAATGAGTACGACCAACTGAGTGCCAAACTGAGCGACTCTCAGCTTCAAGGTGCCGCTTATGACGAAGTCATCAACAAACTGAACGACCTCATCTCGTCCTACAACTGGGACAACTACGAGTTCGTCGACCCTGCCACTGGCAAGAAGGGTGTCAAGAATGCTGCTGGCCAGATTCTCGTTCCTGCAGATTTTGATGATTTCACATTCTTGGGCGACCATCACGTATTCAACTTGCCCCATCTTGCTGCCAAGAAAGACGGCAAATATGGCGTTGTGGCAGCCGACGGTACTGGCAATGTCCTTGCTGATTTTCGTTTCGACGTTCTCATTTGGTGTCCCTACACTGCTATGTATCAGGCCTGTTGGGATGGTGTGAAGGGTAAGTTCGGATTTGTTACCAAGTACGGAAAGGTGTTCATCCCCAACGTGTTGACCCAGTTCTACGAACCTTGGAACGACTTCATCCTCCTCGAAGCTGATGGCAAATTTGGTGCTCTCGATGTCAGAACATTCCATTTTGTGTTGCCTGAGTATGACCAGATTGATTGGGACCCCGACGAAGATGTGGTTTTCCACAAAGACGGTGTCGAGGGCTATGTCATCGAAGACACAGGCGAGTTCGTCCCCAAGGACCAGTTCGAGGAGGATGAGAAATATGATGGCGCTTACGTCTACAACACCATCATCAACGAATAATGTAAATAATATTTAAACAAACAATTATGTCAAGACAAACATTAAGAGACCGTAACCAGCATGTCATTGGTTACATCGATGTAGAATTTAGTGGACGCCAGTGTCTGCGTGACAGTAACAACCACGTCCTTGGCTATTACGAGCCAGGGCGCAATCAAACCCTCGATTCAAATTACCATGTGATTGGTAATGGAAACATTCTCACCACATTGCTTTAGGTAGGGCAAAAGTATTCGGCTCAGCCCCGTAGTGGTTTGAGCCGAATACCAAGAAACGACAAAAAGTGAGAACTATTCCAGATAATCAGGCCTCTTGTATTCAGGTATGTTGAGTTCATCATAATCCATCACAGGATTCTTCGTGGCCAAGGCAAGGTTCTTGTTTATCTCCTCAAGGAACGTGATAGCCTTCCGGTTCCTGACACCAAAGAGCGTGTCCAATAGCGGCATTGATTCCACTATCATTGACAATGGCTCTTGGTCATGAGGATCGTCCTGGATGACGATATTCTCCTTAGGCAGGCGGATACTGCGGAGTTCCACCTTCCGATGCCTTACCATCACCTTTATATTCTCAAAATCGCTCCAGTATGCGATGTTTTTCCCCATCCATACGTCTTCTTTGATGCTCTCGCTGGCATGTGTCCTGTACATCGTGATATTGTGAATCTTGTCTCCTAGTTTCTTAGCCCAATCCATTCCACCAACATAGTACAGCTTATCGTAGATTTTGCCAATTACCCTCAGCGACTCATCAGTCTTGAAATAATTTGTTGGCAAACCGCCGATTTTAGTCTGACAAAGCAGCGTCAATAGGTATATCATCTTCGCACCCTTATGTGGAAATGTTAGGTTATGCTGTTCATTCTGATCCGTGACGATGGTGATGGCATATCTCCCTTCGGCCTCGCTGGCTTTCTTATCTTGTGGTGATATGACAATCCTGAATGTTGGCTTGACTATATGATGGTCGTCGTTAATCTCCTTCTCACTTTGATAATGTATAAAGTTATCAAGGATTAAGAACGAATCTTCCTCGTTGGCATAGTCAAGGGTTTCTTTCATCATCAGGTTGATGGTGTGGAGCTGGTCTTCATTTAGGCTCTCAAAGAACTTGTATGCAAACTGCTCTGCCCGTCTGACATCCCCGGTCCTGTGCATGTGAGTATAGTAGAACGACATGTTGACCACCTGTTGAAGGTCACCCTGATAGACATCATTCAGGAAATCGATAAAAGATGAGTTTCCATACTGGAAATAGCGCCTGAGCGTGTTGGTCTTGCTATCATATTGCTCGTTTCTCAGTTTCCTGGTCACATTCTTTACCGCCTTTTCAACAATGCCCCAGTCGTCACTTGCAGGCAGCATTTCCGTCAGATAACGGTAGTCACCTGCCCATTTAGGCATCACCCTAGCCACGATGTCCGAATTCATAATGAGCGTATAAAGCTGGAAATCTATCGTTTCCAGCAAGTGGCTCTGTATATGTGAGCGAGGATCATCGTCGATAAATACAAAGTGAAATGACCGCTGGCGATCAGCCAATGACCTCAGACGATTTTCGAATCTTTTAGTCCTTTGGTTTAAGAACACAAACACCTGTAAAGGATTCAGGTTCAAAGCAGTTTTCTCGTTAACACACTCAACAATAGTCATAAGCAAATACCTTTAAAATCAGAAGTGAAAATACATTAATTGTTACAACTAAAAAGGGAGGTCTTCTGCGCTAGCATTGGGATAAGATTGTTGATCATTGCTTTCTGTTTTTGTTTCATCTTCCTCTTCATTCGAACAACCTGTTTCCAATTCCTCGTTCTTACTAGCGTAATAATTGTAAGGATCATCAAATAGTTCTAAAGTGTCGGTATCAAGAAAAAGATATCGTGAATACATATTACGCTCAGGGTCAGTGAAGTCTGGAAAGAATTCAACGACATTATCATACTCTAGCGTTAGGTCTTCACTTTCTGCAGTTATTCCAATAACTTTCAGTATTGCTGTCTCGCCGTCTATGTAGCTTACAACAGTCTCAACAGGAAAACTAAATGTTTCATCACCGAAATCATAGTCAAAACGATCTCCTACTTTTACTAAATCTCCCATAATTATATTGTTTTAATTCATACTCCTTACTTCTGCGGACTACAATTCCATCTTACTAAAACTGTTTATGCAGTTTACCCGCAGGATGCCTGCTGGCATCAAGTTTATCTGCAGCCCAGACGGCAATCGTCAGCATTGATGCTTTACCTCTTATTTGATTCTCTCTTTCCTTGTTTGTATATGAGCTATATAGACGCATATGCTTCAATACTGCCAAAATCAGTTCTTCACATTTTTCGCCCTTTATACCATTCGCTTCTAATCGTTCAACAGATATCGAAGCATGTCTGCTTCCTAAATAATCAGAATGATGCTTCTTGATGATTCGTCCTTCAAAATAGTAATGCTTAGCCTTGCAGAGATCATGGCAAATGGCTGCAATTACCATATCATCATAATTCATTTTCTCTGTGAAAATATTGCATAAAACATGCTTGTCAGACAATTTGAAATTATACAATTCACTATTGCGACGTTCTTCTGGGCTCATATTGTTCCATTCCTCTACGATTCGGAACACGCCAAGAGAGTGCTCAGCCAGGCCACCAGGAAAATTGTGATGTCTGTTTGGAGCAGACGGACGATAGAAAAAACCACTCGAGTCCAAATATCTCAGCAGTTTTTTCACACTTACCTTTTCTACTTTCTCGAAAAGAGAAATGATTTCTTCACGCTGAAGAGCAATTCTATTCACAGCCTTATCATGGAAGGTATCATTACTATACCATCCCTTGATCTTTCTGCTAACTTTCTTTGTAAATTCTATTGAATCTGTACGTTTATAATTGTTTGTTGACATACTTACTCATGTTTATCTTTAACCACCTTTTTGTCACAATGTGACGATCACTTTGTCTGGCAAATAGTCTCAATTGCTTCTTTTGCCCTTTCCGTACACCAAACTAATGACGAGTCTAATTGGCCCATGTAATACAGGACACGAACGCCATTATTCCCACTTGGATGAGCTATCGCCACCACAGGAGCTGTAATCACTCCACGCTCTTTCAACTTCATCAGTTCATCATACACGCCCTGGCCACAAGCCACGAATAGCCTTGCATTATTGTATTGCTCACAGTCCTTCACAAAACCTTCTTCGAATTCTTTTCGTAGGTCTTCTGATTTTGTGATCATATCCGCGTCTTTAAACATTTCCTTTTTACTGCCAGTTACTTTATATGTTGCATTCTTTAGTAAGGATGTCATTTCCACGCGATCAAAGTCTTCTTTCCAAAGAGATTTGCACGAGTTGATGCCTAAAAAGGTGTTCACACCAATATAGTCTAACATCTTGGCCATATTATTAGTAAGCCCCTTAAAAGCATATTTCTGCTTGATTCCCTTCGGCGTTAATCCTTCACGACTTCCTTTTGTCTGCGAGTTTCCAGGTGTGATACCAACTATAACCACCTCTGCCTCCGGATTCACATAATCGAACTTTGTGTTCTCATCTATTTCATATTTTGCCATAATTCACCTTTATAGTTCATCGTCGTCATCATCAACTTCAGTATTTGTTGGCTGATTGTTATTTGATGTCGATTTATTATTTCGTCTAATTCTATTTATTAACTTATTTGCACCAGAATGATTTTGTGGTGCATTATTATCACGATCTTCTGAAAGTTCAGATCTTAACAATTTGAACGTATTAAACATTTTCAATGAGGTATAATGTTCACTAATTGTTTCATACACTTTTTCTCTCTTCCATAAAGGATGATATATTATGGTACAATCCCCATCTTTGATCCAATAGTTTTGTGAAAAATTATCTATTCTAAGATTTAACTTCTTTGCACACGCACTTATAATCTTATCCCAGTCTTTTAATTCTTCATAATTACATCTTTTTTCTGTCTCAAAGCCAAAATCATAGGTATTGTCAAGCATAAGTCGTAATAATCCGACGCCCAAACGCCAATCAAGGATGTGGTGGAATCCACGATTGCTATACGTCATCAAGCATTTCTGGCAAGCTGTTAGACATTCATCTCTATGTAGAATTAGAGAATGCATAAAACTCTCATCTTTTGAGGTCTTAAATGGATCAAATGTATCGAAATTAATTATACTTCTTATTAATTCTTCCAATTTACCTTCTTGGAACAAATAACTAACAATGCCAGCACCATTCGGCAGAGCATCACTCAAATAAATAGAAGGATATTTATGTTGTTCATCTATCTTCTCGCAGATTTCTATCTCATCAGGTTGAACATCAAGTTTATCTGCCAATGCTCTTTGCAGCAGGAATGCTGCAGAATAGAACGCTGCACGAATAGCAGACCTGTTACCTGTTTCCAGAGACAGATTCAATGTATCTGGATATCCTTTAAGTTCTATCTTGACCATTTCGGTTATTTTCTTTGCTCCCAATGCAATTTCTTTACCATCATTAATTGGCCTGATCTCTTCTTTCCCATTGACATTTTCTTTCGTATAGAACATAAAATTCGATGAACCTCCAAAAGGTACACCAACATTAACATGATACGTTCCTTTATAAAACTTCCCGTTATTATTATTCACATGCCATACCGTGGGATCTTCATTCAAACCTAACTCATACATTGAAATATCTACATTTTGTATAGTTCTCTTATTTGATTTTTGATTTGGATCATCTGACATTTTGAAGTTATCTCTTGCATATATGATACTCTGAGTAAAACTACTTCCTTTGTCATTATTCTCAATGGGTGTACCAGAATTGTTCTTGATCTCTATTGAACGATATGCCTGCGGAATTACTATTAAACGTTGGCTATCATTTAGTTCAACATTATCTACCGGAGTATTTGCAGGAGCCTCTGAAATGTCCTTTATGTTATTGTCGTGTTCGCCAATGTTCTTTTCGAACGAGATGATATATCTATCTGCCAGTGCATCACCTTGAGGATCGTAAAAACTTAGTTGCCCACGATCATTTGTTTCTTCCTTAATTGGAATTGTCAAACCCTCAATACGATATTTTCCTTTATCTTTCGTTTTTTCTGCGCCTGGTGCAAATTCCGTTATTGCCATCTCGCTTGAACGGTCAACACTTTTCACAGTTTTATATACGCTATCGAATCCATGATAGAAATTCCTTGAGTCAGATGGCATTCCATACCTTGGAAGGAAACCTGTTTCTGTTAAGTATTGGGCAAGTCCTTTACCTTCTGCCAACGTTTTTTCCACTACATTAGCTATTTGCTGCTCCAAATCATTCGTTATCCATCGAGTGATTTCTAATATATCTGAATCGATTTGCCCATTGTTATTAAACTGGTCAAAATATCTATGTATAACATACTCAACCACCTGTTTGTTCTTTGGCTCAGCCAGCCATGATTTCAAGATGTCTTTAGTAGTATTACCTTGGTCATTGGGGTTTTTCCATTCCCCAATAGTACCAAATTCTCCTGCGGTATCTTGCAGTTCGTATTTATATGGCAAGTCTGCATAGGCCTGTTTTAGAATCTCCTTTACTACAACTCGTTTCATAATGGCTATTTTCATCTTAACACTACCATCCTTTTCATTATATGGAGCCAATGACAATGTAGGTGTAGCAGGTATTCCACCAACCATTTCATCCGTTGCCTTATCATAATAATACACATCGTGACTTCTTCCACGACAAAAAGTAAATGCCGTAGAATAAGCCTGTCCGCGCCGTCCGCCTCGACCAACTCTCTGTTGATAATTGTATCTTGTTGGAGGCATATTCCCTTGAAAAATTGCTTGTAAACTACCAATATCCACACCAACTTCCATTGTTGTTGTAACACAAACCATATCAATGGGCATCGTCATCTCCTTGCCCAATTTTGTTGGATCGTTATTATCAATTAAGATCAAGTCCTTGAACTCACGAAGTCGGGATTGGATATCGTCAGTTTGACCAGAAAGCTCTTCTGTATGTAACCTACGAGGTTCCTTTTTCTCGTTCAGTATATCAAAGGAAATATAATGATCATGGAGGTCTTCAGTATTAACAGTGTTATTCGGGTCTAATAACTCCATGCAACTTGTATTAGTGCAGAAACCGAACCCCATATTAGGATGAACCCTACCGCACTTACGACAGATAATATACTTGTCTTTTATCATTTTAGTGAATGACAATTTAGAGAGATTCAATGAGAGCAAATCTCGGTCAGTACAATATCTCTTTAAATAATTAGTTAATGCATCTCCTAAAATAGTTTCATCCAGTCCATAATACTTATTACAGAATTTGCGAATAGGTCTTTTAACGGCCCCCTTTAATTGATTATAGGTCGCAGACATTATATTCTCATCGTTGCTAGGGTAAAGATAGTTATCTCCCATCACACGGATAAAGGCGTCAACGAAATCATATACTTCTATTGTTTGAGGAAGCATCCCTCTGAGCGCATTATATTCATCAGATGTTATTATCGAATCTGATTGTGGACCACAAATATACCCAATTCCCGCGTCAAGTACACTTACGCCCATATATTTACCAAACGAATTAGCAAATACGGCGTTTTCTAATTGATTACGAATTTCATTTCTGTAATTATTGTTTTCAAAATCAACGTCATCTCTTAACTTGAATTCTTTAAAATCGTATGCCTCACTCCAATGGTATAATCGTGAATTATTATTCCTTTCTTGATACCACTGAAACTTATATAGTTCACCTGCCGGATTGATTCCATATTCCAGTAATTTTCGGACGAGGGTACCGTCAAAGCCATTCCCAATAAGGTTAGATAATGGAATGTTGTTTTGAGAAAAACGCTCCAGTTCGGTATCATCATTGTCATCAATAGCATCAAAGATCGCGTTAATCACCTCTTCAATATCTGGTCGCCGCCATTTTTTTATGACTTCTTTACGTATTTCGCTTCTCTTCTTACACTCTGACAGACCCTGTTTGATAAAGATTACGATATCATTAATACCTATTTCATTAACACAATCGACAAAAAGCATACGCACCATATCGCGATATTGTTCTTTTTCAATACCGAGAGCCTGTTTAGCTGCATCCTCACGACTATCAGAGAACCCAATAAGTTTTGCAGATTTTTCATCCAATTGGTATAATAGTTCCTTGCTAAGTATTTGATTGCTTCGATCAATACCGGTTCTAAAACTGCGAATAGGTGAGTTGGTGTACTTACGCAAAGTATAATTCTGTTGACAATGTGGACATGTACATGGCGCTGCATATATCTTCGAGGCTCGAAGATCATCAATTTCATTATCAGTATTTTGATTAACAACCCTATACATAAAGCCAGGAATTCCGTCTCTTTTTATAGATTCCCTAAGTGAATGAGTGCTTGAATCAATAGAACGATCCAAAGATATAAATTCTCCTGTAACGGAATCAAGATAGCCAGGAGCCCATCTTGCCTGTCCGAATTCATAATTCCATTTCCCAGTGCCTATTTCTACAACGTGATCTTCAGCTCCTTGATTTACATTTCCATCTTCCAGTTTAACCTCTGTGTTTAAATCCTGAGGCCAAAATATAGCATAATCACGATAGTTTTTGTTTTGAACCATCGGAGTCGGATTGAAATTGGGAATCTGATCCAAATTGGGATAGTTTAGAGTTAGTGATATCCTACCATCGTTTATATTTTTTCTTGGATCTATTCTTCTGTTGCCTCCAATAAATAGTTGACCACAGTTTTCACATCTCAACAATTCAAGTACTTTTCGGTTGTTTGGACCTAACTCTTTTGCAGTATAGCTCAAATGAGCCACGGGGGAACCACCACTTACATTTGGATTTAATTCTCCCCAAAGCCCTTCTATATATTTAAAGAACTTATGGAATCGGAAACGTGGCAGTTTGTGATTGTTCTTTAGTTCGGGTATATCGTCAATAAAGCCCCTAAAGATTAAGAATCCACGTAGAGCCTTTTCGTTATCATCAAACAACTTTTTGCAGAGATTACTCATGGAAATAGGGCGAATAGAAGGTTTCTTACCCTTCTTCGGATCTCCATCGTTGTTTTCTGGCATTACTTTGTAGAAATCCCAAAATATCTTCTGTTGGTATTTTGTCACAAACTCCTGTACATTAGAACATTCAAAATTAACAGAAACAAATTCATTCACCTTGTTTAATCTTTCCTTGAAAACTTGTAAAATTCTCTCTTGCTCATCTTTTTTTATCTCTTTATCAAGAGCAACAAAATCATCGTGAGTAAAGAATGCAAACTTTGTATAGTCAATGGGCAAATTTTCGTTTTTCAAAGTATCAATATAATCAGAACCTGCTTGCACATTAAATACGCGTTCCGATTCGATGGTACTGTAAACACCAAAGAACTGCTCCATAAAATCTTGTGTTTGATCTTCGTCTCCGAGAGAGGCCGACGATGCAAGAATCTTAATTTGAGGATTGGGTATTTTATTGCCAGTCATTACCCCATTCTCATTCTTTTCGTCAATAACAGGAGTTAAACCAATAGCATTGTAAAGCATGCGTAAGAGACAAGCCACCTCGCTACCAGCTGTACCACGATATAAATGGAGCTCGTCTACAACTATATGGAATATCCTATTCTTTTTAGCCTCTTCTCTTTGTTCTTCAGGAAGATCTTCTGCAGCGAGCCATGCCCTCGTTTGCTCAAAGATAGATGCCTCTGCCTTCCTCATTAGCATGATGCTTAACATTGATGTGTTAGTAATCATGATATCAGGAGCCCATTCTTGCATATCCCAACGAGTAACCATTTCGCTTGTATGCCTGGAATCACCTCCTATACGTGGTACTATATATAATGCATCTTCTTTTGTCTGACCGGTTTCATAAAGACCAAGAATCTGATTATAGTCTTTATGCATTTCCTGTAGTCTTTTTGCTATGTCTTCTTTTATCTCATTAAATTTGCGTTGTTTCTTTTCTTTGGCAGCCCACTGTTCTAATAATCTATAATTCTTCTTGGCAATTGTAGCACCATTGTAGCCCCCAAAATAAAACCTATTTCCCCCTAACTCTTCATCAAAGAATTGTCTCACATTATTGCTATCAAGCGCCTCTCTAAGTCTAGACATTTGGTCGTCTACTAGGGCATTCATAGGATAAAGGACAAGAGCTCTTATTCCTGTTGGACGGTTATCACCTTCTCTTTGTTTGGGAATATATCTAATATGCGTCTTCGTTCTCTCTGTCTCTTCAACGCCTTTAAACCAATCTTCATGATCAGCAGCCTTAGACCATGATTCAGATTTTGCTTCCTTAAAGATATCTGCAAGCAAAGGTAAGAGGAAAGACTCTGTTTTTCCAGAACCCGTTCCAGAAGTAATTACAGTATTCTTATATTTCAAACAAGTCCCATTATCATTTCTCCCTGCGAAAGCCTTCTCAAGCATTCCGATCTGGTGACCATATGGTATATATTTCTTCATTAAATCACGCATTAGCCCCTTATCAATGAACTTCTCAAAAAATGCACGAGAGTTTTCTTCGCTCTCAAAATCATCTGCAAATCGCTTAATCAGAGTTTCTTTCGAAAAATTAACTTGAGAATACTCAGGTAGAATTTCAATATAAGGTTCTTTACTCATATTGTTATTAGCTTTAAGTTCGTCTATACGCAGCTCGTCAAGACTTTTGTCTCCAACTTTATACGCATCTTTATCAATCTTGTATGCCGCTTCAAAATAACGAACATAATCTTGTTCTATCTTCTCAAATGCTCCAATAGGATCTTGAGAGAAAAGGTGCTCAAACTTCTTCATATTTATACGATTTGAATTTTTTCTTTTTCGAATTTATTGCTATCTGGTATTGATATTGTTTCTGCTACTAACTTATATCTCTGTTCAAATGTTTCGCCGCCATTACGTGAGTGGCCTATTGAGCCATACCCATTACCATATAACCATTTTTCATTTATTAGAAAACTCAAAGCCTCGTTCATTGATTCGGAATTGATCTTCTTAAAGCTATCACCGCACTTTAGATACACATTACCATCGTGTGCAATAGCAAGAATCTTACTAGTATCTCTTTCATCATATAATATCAAGTATCGCTCTTGCTTATTTCTTCCACGAAACTTTGTCTTCCAATATTCCATTGTACATTTTGTGCTTACTTTATTTCGTACAAGAGAAGATCCCTCAATTGGCTCTCCTGAAATTTTTGTTGCCAAAGTAGTACATCTTGCGTTTGAACCCAAATTATAGTAGTACATGTTCGTATAATAGTAATCAACTTTATTGTTACATACGAATACTTTCTTCTGCTTGGGCAATCCTAGATTCATAAGGTATAGAGCACGCTGAACATAAGCAGGTAATAACAAACTGGACGGAAGCAATACATGATTGCCGCTTATAATAACCATTGGTGTTCCTTGCTCATGATGGCAATATATGGATGCCCATCCAACAAATCCCTTTGACAATTCAGCAAACTTTTTGTTAGACTTTTCTATGTAATAAGTTTTGTTATAATCTTGTCCTAAAGATCGAATTTGAGGGAATACTTTAATCTTCGTTTTATCCAACATGGATATAAAATAGTCTGACTTTTCTGAGAAGTTAAATTTAGATTTGATATCACAATATTCTGGTATAATATTTATCAAAGACAATGCGAAATCATAATCTAATAAGATATCGCACTGGTGGTGATATGTATCGCAGAAATCTTTGGGATCAAAGTTGTATTCTAATAGGATGATGGGGGGTAAAAGCTGCTCTTCATCTTTTTTCTTCTCATTTTTGACGGTGAACATATTTACTCCCTTTCTTTCGCAATATTCCCTCAAATCAGCAATAAAAGCTCTTGTGTAACAACCAGACAGCATGATCATCTGAGTACCGTCAGATTGGTAATTAGAGAAAGGTACTTTCATGAATGAAGGTGCTATTGCTTGATACATCTTGGTGGTATATTCCCGATTAATTATTCCTGCATTAATGAGCTCTTGTCTTATTTCTTTTTGCTGCACGTCGATATTTAAACGATCTATAGCATTGCTAACACATGCTTCAAATCTACTATCAGTTATTTCTGACGTTGGAGAATCATAGCAACATGCCGCCAATAAATTGATGAAATACAAGTCATCCGCAATATAATCAAACAAATTCTTGTTGATTGCAAAAAGCCCTCTTATATTATCGGACCGATTGTTTATATTTATATTATTCCCTGAATAAAGAAACGCTTCATCATTACTGATGACCCCGTATTTATTATATTTGTAGAAGTTGGTGGAATCATAATTAATAATCTGACCACATACTGATATGCGTTCAGAAGGGTATATTATCTGCTGGTTACATTCTAACGATACGTCAACATAGGCAATTTCATCGCTATAGATCGGCATATCATTAATGTCGATAATAATCTTTCTGCCTTTTATTGTCTTTTGAAAACTAATTTCTTTGTCATTAAGGTTTATATACACCTTAACCTCATTAATGTCATAATTATCCGGCACCTCAAAATTAGGAAGTGCATTGATGAAGTAAATATTTGTACCTGCTTTTTTTATTCCACCGTTCCTAATAGCAAATTTTGAATTGTTTATAATGCCTTGATCGTTTGATATCGCTTCATAGTATTGACCATTCAATCTATTCTCTGTAGAATAGATAACCCAATCTTTGCCAAACAAATCGGCTGTGGCTTCATATGTCCATTGCTCTAACAAATTGTTATTTGTCATAGCCCAGACATCAAACTCTTCTTTTTTGCTTTTCTTTACGGCAATTATATACGATTCTGATGGAATTATTTCTCTTGTTTGGATAAACAGGTTTTCATCGTATTGATGAAAGAATATAACATCCTCACATTTCAAGGGAGTAATGTTATATTTACCTCTCTTTATTAAACTATAATCCCTCAGATCTACAGACTCTGATCCATTAACCTCTACAAATGAAATATTATACCCCCCAAAAGTACCAGAAGCGCCTTCTTTGATTTTGAATACTCCATCTTCAATTTGTTGATCAACTGTCGTGAGAAGAACAATAGAAACATCTTCTGAACTATTGTCATCAGGAAAACTTATTCCCAAAGCAAAACTACCACTAATAATAGTGTCCGCATAAGCAGAAGAATTACGCCTTTCTTCTAACTTCTTTTTATATTTTTCAATATCAAAATCCTCTATTGCTTCTCGAACCTTTCTAGCAGCAATTCCTTTATAGTCGTCTGACGAAAAACAACTTCTCAATATTTGATCTAACTCTTTATTCGCTTTAGTGTCCGGCTTAAGGGAATTATGAATATATCTAACTATATCCCAAAAAGACTTAGTTCCAAGTAACTTCCATGAACTTGACTTATAAATAGCATCTTGAATTTTATTTCTTGTTGTAGCAGATAAAGGGAGATGATAAAGAATCCTACCTACATAATCCTCATTTTGTGCATTGTCTCTAATGTAAACACTTGCATTATTGTCGAAAGAATTGTTATATAAATGCAATGCTTCCCAGAGTGGAAGTATTGCTTGATGATCAAGGGTTTCTCTTTGTCCTAAGTTCAATGATTTATGCACATTATCCCATTTTTGAGTTCCATCCGACGGATTTTCTATTACATAAATTACATATAGAATTATATTTAAATATGGAAGATCGTATACGCGTGCTTTATTATCGGATGTTTTCTCTATTCTTTTGTCATAAGTCATGGCGTAGAATTTACCATCCTCAATCATCTTCAATGCGACACGAAGAATGTTTTTAGTCCCATAAAAAGTAGAGCAGAAATTCAAAACAGTATTTTTGAAATTTGTTTCAAAATTTTCTTCTACATTTAGTTGTATTTTTTCTGTCTCTCCTAATTCTGTTAATAAATTCTTGTCAATATGCAATCGAATCTCACCATTTTCATGTTGTGTAAAATAGTGATTCACGAATGCTTCATTCCAAATAAAATAAGGAATGTATTTCTTGATGTTGTCGCTAATAATTTTTGTATTCATAGGCTTATTCTATATTCCATTCAATGAAATCAGAATATACATCAGCAAGTTGTTTAAGCATTAATCCGACTTCTGAGTTTTGGTCTTTTAATGTTATTATTAATGTGTCAACGGGACGAGTTAGTGGCATCAAAGACCATAAATAGACATTTCGTTTCTTTGTTTTTTCTTTGTCAAAACCTAATTCGTCATCATTGTGTTTATATGTACTCATTTTGTATTGAATCAGTTCATCAAAATCAGCGCACACAACACACCACCCTTCAAGACCTCTGCATGAGTCATACTGAAAGACACGACACTGATCTTTTGTTGGGTATGTTGTTCTATTTTGGTTATTTATACCATCAAAAATGGAAATTCCTTTGCTTACATATTTTTCAGCCTTCGAGAAAGAACGGTTTCCTTTAGCATCTGTTGTAACCTGACTTGGTGGCTCCAATATTAAAATGTCATAGTTTTCACATTTATTCTTCTCGCAATTACTTTTCAGTAAGTCATATGTCTTTTTGGTGAATTTTGAAAATATCTTAATTTCTCCACCTGGTAGTTCATCGTTTGGACGAACTTTCCAATCCAAATTTGCTAATTTGGCAAATGCATTAACGAAAGAGACAAGATTAGCCTTTTGTCTACGCTCAAGTTCCATAACTTTAGGCTTTCGAATTAATGATTTATCTACACCTCTTTCCCATATTTGACGATAACCAACTCTCATAAACTGATCGACACCATCTGCTACAATCAGCCGGTGTGCCCCATATACTTTAAATATAATCTTTTTCTCTATTTCAGAAAAATCTTGGGCTTCGTCGATTAAAATGTAATCCCAATCTATTGGCGACTCGGCCATATCCTTGAGGGTATCGATATCCTCTTCTAGGCATTCTTTTATAATAAAATCATATAACTGTTTTAGACAATTACTATAGTCGTCTTCGTATGTGGCTTTTAAGGGATTTAGGTGATTAGTTGGGATACCCACTTCCTTCATTAAAGAATGAAAGAAGGAGTGAATAGTCCTTATAGTCACTGTTCGCCCATCAACTCTTGATGGCATTGGAGTGTAGTCAATTAAACGTTGGATATCGCTAACCAACGCATGATTATAAGTAAGGATCAAACATCTACAAGCATTATCTTCATTTGCAAGCCTAAATGCCAATTGCAGTAATTGTACAGTTTTACCTGTTCCTGCTCTTCCTGTTACTATAGTTAGCTTGCTCCCTGCATCCTGAATCAGCTTATCCACTTCTGTGCTTTTTTGGCTGAGCAACTCAAATTTTTCTTTTGTCAATCCTTGTGGTTTCCGCTCTTTCGTGAAAAGACTAACAATCGTCTGATACTCTTTTTGACCGCCACTAAAGCAATCAAGATTGAATTGTTTTGTTTCCTCTCTCCTAACATCAGCTTGCTGAAGTATTACGTTGAAAAGATCCTTTAGTTTGAAATCTCGTTGCAGTGCATTATCTATACAACTGCCCCTCATGCTTGTTAAATCAAACTTCGACAAGCCGTTGAACCACAAAACGTCGCATATAAATGGCTTGATAAAAAGTTGATCATTTAAGTGATTGTATAAAGAGAATTTGGCTTCGTTACATTGTTGTGAGGCATTATGACGAATACCATTATATAATACTATATAGTCAGTACCCTCATGTCTTACGCTATTCGCTGAATGAGATTTTAGTTCAATATTGCAAATAATGCTTTTTATATTCAATTCACTTACATCCCCGTAATTCTTTGTTTTGGCATTCTCTATTCTGAAATTATCAAAGAATCCCATAACAAGCATATCAATATCATTTCGCTTCTGTCCAAATATCCTTATACTTGTCAAGATATAAATGTCCCCTTTGGCATTTGGGTATGAAGATAATTCTTCCTCAAACTTATTTTTAAGGTGCTCAGCAGCCTCGTCTTCTTTTGAAACAGAGGAATTTGGGACAAAACTTTTAAGATGTACTTTTATCATAGGACAACTAAAACTGGGCTAAATATTCTAAATAGATTTTTTTTTGAATTACTACAAGACCTTTTAATTTTATAATAAATTCTTTTCATACCTAACGAGTTCGTTAAGATCCACGTTCAGTAGTTTCGCTATTTTCATGAGGGTCTCGAGAGTGGGCTGACAATTGTTGGTACACCACTTTGAAACAGTTGCGGGATCCTTACCCAACTGTTCGGCCAGCCATTTGTTGGTTCGCTTTTTGTCTGCTAACACAACTTTTATCCGGTTAATGTCTTTGTCCATATCGATAGCTATTGGTTTCACCTATTTAATAATAATGCGCCAAAGATACGAAAAAAGATGCACAAAACATAATTTTTTGAGCAAAAAGTGATGAAAAATAACATTTTTATTGCATTTTACTCACTTTAATATTCAAAAATAGCTTTTTACTACTGCATGTATTGGTAATTACCTCTTGACCATACTCGTGCCACCAACGGGCAGAATTGCTCATGGCATATACGATGCTCTTGATGTTGTCGGGGAATCGCATGGGAACCTCTTCATGATTGTAGCCTGCAAGGGCACTGATGAAAGTCAGATCGCCACGCACGTACTCGTGCAGCTTCTGCTGGCCAATGAACCAGCCCAGTTTGCGGTCAAACTCGGTTTCATCCTCGGCAAACTGAATGTTGGCCACCAGGTGGGGTGGTGCCTGCTGATACACCAGCCAGAAGTCGCCATGTCCCTTAACATGCTTCAGTTCCGCACGGAAAGCCTCGCGCTCCACATGTTTGAATTCAATACCCTGTTCCTGCAGACGCGGGAACATCACATAATCACACTTTTCAATTTTCTTAATTTCCATATCGTTAATCTTTAGTGGGTAAATAATCTCACTCGCATCTTTTTACCACCGATGCCAACGATAATTGAAAGGCCGGTTGGTGGGCATTTTGCCACTCTTGATGCATAATTCTGGTGCAAAGATAGTATTTTTCTGTCAAACGACAAAAGGGAAACACGAAAATAATATAGGAACTGTCTTCTATCCCTCTTCTTGGACTCTTCTATTCCTCTTCTTACCCTCCCGAAACATTGCCGAAGCATTGCCGAACCTCTCGGCCATTTCTCTGCAAGGGTAAAGCACTCTTTATGCTTGCTCCTTGCTTCTTCCTTGCTACCCCTTTCCTGCAAATGCGTCTGGAATTCTACAAATGCAGCAGCTGGAATGCTCTAACTCCATCTCGTCACCATACATGTCGTAAAGTTCATCGAAGTCGACTTCGTGGTAGTCATAAAACTCGTCTTTTCTATCCTTCTCAATATAGCCATTATCGAAACCGTTGATTAACATCTCCACGAATACGGGAGGCATGATAACATCCCAGAACTTCTCGAAAAGCTTAGGCTCTTCCTTTTCGAGTATCTGCAAAAGATCTGGTTCTGGTACATAGTCATCTTCATCTTTTGGTTCAGCACCAGTTACAGCACTGGCAGCAACCAACTCCTTGATTCGGGCCACTTCCTCGTCGGAGAGTTCCACCTCGACCTCAATGTCCTTATCTTCATAGGTAAGGGCTACCATGACTTGAAAATTATACTTCATATTATGAATTGTTTAAGCGTTTGTTACCTCTATCATACTGCGACCTTCGCCCTTCTTGACCACTTGTATCTTCACGGGGATGCGTTCTTCAAGTTCTTCGCGGTGTGAGATAATTCCCACACGGCGATTGGTCTGTCCTGCTATCTCCTGAAGCTTTTCAAGGGTCTGCATCACAGAGTCAAGGCTCTTCTCGTCAAGTGTTCCAAAGCCTTCATCGATAAAGAGGATATTGACATTCATATCCGGACGGTTGAGCGAGGAGAGAGCCAGCGAAAGGGCAAGCGAAATCATGAAACGCTCGCCGCCAGAGAGGACGGTGACGCTGCGCACTTGGTCCTTGTTATAGCGGTCGAGCACAAGGATGCTCAGCTGCTCATTATCCTCACTACAGGTCAGACGATAGCGGTCTGTAATCTGCTCCAGATAGATATTGGCATTGTTGAGCAACGGACGCAGAATGTAGGTCTGCACCAGCGTACGGAAACGAGTGCCACCAAAGATGCGGTTCAATTTATCCCAACGCGCAAACTGTTGCTTGGCAATGGCAAGGTCATTTTCTATCTCCTTCAGACGCTTAATGTTGTTATTATGGGTTTCTAAGCGGCCCTTGATCTGAACAACATTGGTGAAAAGTTCGTCATATAGGGCTTTCATACCAATTTTCTCGTTTTCTACGCTCTGATAGTCTGGCAACTCAGTTCGCTCATTGAGACCTAATGCCTTAAGCGAAACTTCTATTTGTTTCTGCGCATCGACTATGGCATCATTGCGCGACTTCAATAGAGAATCTGTATCGACAACGAATTTACGAGCTGTTGCTACCTGTGGTTCTTGGGCAATCAGCATCAGCAAATCCTTTTCTGTCTTGCCAGACTCCTGATAATAGGCAGTTAACCCCTCAGTAGATGATGTAATCACTGCCTTACAGTCTTTAATCTTTGAAACGAGTCTTGTGACTTCTGCTAACAAGTCTGCCCATTCCCTGTTGATGACACGACAAGAATATGCTTTGGCATCAAACTCAGCCTTCCATTCTGGACATACTGTGAGGATGCTCTGACTGAATTGAAGTAGCGAATTATTAAGCGTCGTTCCACTTTCCAGTTTGGTACTATCATCGTTCAGCTGTTTCTGATGGTCGTTATACTCATTTGCGTCTTTCTTTAATTTATTAAGGAGATTATCGATATCAGTCTGCCAATTATCAGAATAGCCAGATAGTAGAGAACTGATTTCAGATTTGATAGTCTCACACTCAGCGGTCAGTTCCTTATGCTCCTTATCCAATCGAGTGATTGTTTCAGAATTATTATTCACGGCATTCTCTGCTTTTGTCTTGGCTGTTTCCGCTTCACTTTTGAGCGTATCCAAAGGCTTCTTTTCTTCCAGCAGAGCATTAATCTTCCCTTGTAGAGCCTCTGCCTCTTGCTGGGCTGCTTTCAATTTGGTGATGTCTTCATCCAATGAACCAAGCAGATTCTCTATCTGAGGTATTAGGGGCTCCTGAATATTTAGACCGGCTGCTATAGCTTTTGCGTCAATGGCTTCTTTTGCCTTGTCATTTTTCTGATCGGCTTCCTTTAGGTTTTTAGCTTTAATTTGGTGGGCACCATCGAATTTCTTATAGGTATCTCTTGCGGTGTCACGTTGACTGGTAGCTTGTTGATATGCTTCAGCAGCGCGTTTCTGCTCATCTTCAAGCGGAGTAAGAACACCATTAAAGTCATCATTAAGATGGGCATAATCTATATGCTGACCACAAAGCGGACAGATATCTGCCTGCTCTTCTTGCAGTCGGTGGCGCAGATTGATAAGCGTGTCCTTTATGCTCATCTGCATAGTCGTTAAAAGCTTATCGGCTTTCTCGGATTCAGTTTTCTTGGTCAGAAAGACTTGCTCTGCCTTTTCGCTCGCATCTTTTAGTTCTGATAGTTGAGCCTTTTCTTTCTCAATATCTTCTCGAAGTATATTGGCATCTTTCAATGCCGTTTCTAAATCATCGTAAGATTTACGGATGTTTTCTATCTCTCGCTTTGCAGCTTCCTTCTTGCTCTTCTGGTCGTCGATAGCTTGGGGATTCAGAGCTTTACGTTGATTACCCAATGCTTCTATTTCGTTCTCCTTGGCCTTGACAACATCCTTTGCTTTCTTAGCGTTCTCTTCAGCTTCTAATTTTGCTTTCAGAAGGCTTTTGGTTTTGCCTTGTTCTTCTTTGAGCCCTTTTGCTAACTCGCCAGTTTTCCTGACCTTTTCGAAATACTGTCCTATCTTGATTTCGACCTCTCTGACTTTGACAAACAGGTCTTCGTGTTGCTTGCGTTTCTCAATCCACTCCTTGTTCAGCTGGATAGCATCTTCAATAGCCTTGGTCTTAGCCTGGCGGTCTATGATGTCAGATGAGAGGGTATTGAATTTATCTTGCAACTGCGATAAGCTTTCTTTTGAAGTCTGTTCGTCACACCTTGCTCTCTGGAGGTCAGCCAACTGGTGACGCTCGTTGGTGGTTGCATCCCAATCGGAATATAGAGACTTGTTGTTCTTGTATTCGTCGCCAGAGATTATAATAGTTAGTTCTTGTACTTTTTGTCTGGCTTGGTCTTGCTCCTTCTCTTTGGACAAGATTCCTTCGATTAACTTCAGCTGTTCGTCAAACTTCTTCAGTTTAGCATCATATATATCAAGTTGTTTCTGACCTTCCTGTTGTTCTTTCGTAAGTTGCTCAACCGCTTCATTGCTAAGTGTGTGAGGCTTTTCGGTATCGTAGATGGTCTGAATACGATCTTGATTGGCTTTCGCTTTCTTCCACAAGCTGTTGATGGCCTCGCCGTAAGCTGTGAAATGCTGGGTATTTGTCAGCTGTTCCAAAATGGCCTCGCGTTCTTTCTTGTCACCTGTCAGGAAGTTGGCAAACTGACCTTGTGCCAGCATGGCCATTCTTCCGAACTGCTGGAAGTCAAGACCAATAGCATCAAGGATGGTCTGCTCCACACTGTCCTTCGTCCAGTCACCCTTATCAATCCTTATCTCCCATGTTGGTTTACTGTGTTTTATTGGGCGAATACCTGTTTCTTTATCCTTTGAACCCAGTTTCATGCCGAGTGTAAGACGGGCGTGATACATCCTTCCGTCATTGCCTTCAAAGACAACCTCACTGTAGCTTTCGTCTTTATCAGAAATCCCTAAACGGGTATACTGTTCGATACTGGCCACACGTATCTGCTCACCTTCTGCATCGGTATAATCATTCTTGGAGGCATTAGCAACATCGGCTATACGTGGTGTTTTCTTGTATAGAGCCATTGAAATACTATCAAGAATGACAGATTTACCAGCTCCAGTATCACCTGAAATCAAGAAAATTGAAGCCGGATCACCTGTAATGGCATCGTTAAGATCCTTCTCAAAATCGATGTCAGCCCGCTCAATGGAGGCAATATTGCGAATATGTAGTTCTTTCAGTTTCATTGTTCAGGGGCTGTCGTTTTTTGGCGATTCTTTACTTCTTTTTCCTCGTTAAGGAGTAGCATTTCTGCCTTAACCTCCTCGAAGGCCTGGCGCACATCTTCCAAGTCAAGTCCAGGATATTGGTCTTGTGTACGTTCGATAAACATCATTGGGTCTGTCATTTGTTGAAGTTCGGCCACTTCAAAGACCAGCTCTTCCTTTTCAGAGTCCTTGCTGTCACTCACCCCAGTCCAAAGCATCTTTGGATTATAGCGCCATTCATCGTTATAGGGCAAAAGGGCATCATATACCATTTGACCAAAGTTGGATGGCAAGTCAGTGTTCATGTCGAAACGAAAACGGATATAGCCACGTTCCCCTTTACTGACAAACTCTGTCATTGATTCCAATGCTTCATCCGCCGAAGTGAAGGATGTGCCATCTGAAGGTAGGACATAGAAATGGCGAAGTTCATCAATGCGCAATTGGCGAATCTGTACTTTCCCCTGATGACAGTCAATCTCAACCAAACTGACTGTGTGGGGATAAGTCTCGTCACAACTGACATGCAAAGCACTACCAGAATATCTGACTACAGGAGAGCGATGAGCGGCTATCGTGTTGATGTTATCATCTTCTTTATGTCCGATTGTCTGAGGTTTATGGATATGTCCCAAGGCGAGATAGTCATAACCATTACCCATTGCAGAAGGGTCGAGTGTCCTCAATGTGCCGATGTCGAAATGATGACCTGCTGGGTCAAGACCTGTCACAGCTTGGTGAGCCATCATGACAACAGGTAGTCTCATTGTGTTATCATCGGCCACCTTGTCAAGAATGGACTGTATTACATTTCTACGATCTCCTGTCATATACGGCAGAGCTACTATATACCCACTGTCAAGTCGGATGATATAGTTGTACTGCCAACCATCATTATTATCAAGGCTATCAATAGCTGGTGGTGTTCCAACCAAATGAGCATTAGCCAGTTCCCATACAGAACTGTCAGCCTGAATGCGGGAGGCTGAATCGTGATTGCCAGCCGTAATGACTATGTGCATCTGGGAACATTCCTGGTGCAGCCGGACGAAATAGTCGGTAAATGTCTTTTTTACTGTTGCCGAGGGCTGTTGGATGTCAAACACATCACCGCTCACGAGCAAAGCATCTGGTTGTTCTTCCTTACACCATTGTTCCAGCTGACGGAAGAAGTGTTGATGCTCGTCACTGCGGTCATAGTTCTGATAGATGACCTGACCCAAGTGCAGGTCAGCAGTATGCAATATCTTCATTTATTTGATAACAATTTCGTCTCTATATGTAGAATCTAGATAATGTCGCTGCGACTCATTATAAATTCCTTGCCATTGACGGCCAATACCAAGTTTGCTTAATAGCTTAGACAAAGATTTGTTTGCTTCTTCAGGTAAGGAGCCTTTTTTCTGAACCTTACTCCTACCATAGGTCTTGGTCAATTCATTCAAAAATGACACAAGTTCCATAGCCCGATCGTAAAAATCGCGTTCAAACTTGTCGGGAACAAAGAATGATACAACCTGACCTTCAATGGCAGGTACAACAAAGCGATGATGTGGGTCATATGGGCTATGGACATTGATGAATTTACACACAACCCCATATTTCTCCTTGTATTCATGTAGCAGAGCCCGTTTTTGTTCGATAACCTCTTGCTTTTTAGCCTGCATCCTTGGCTTTGTTACCTTCTCGTATCTCTTTCTTGCTGCTTCGTTTCTCTTTTCTCGATCAAATTCATACTTTGCCCGTTTTACATAGTCTTTCCATTCTGTTTCCAACTTGGCTAAGAATATATCATCTGGAGTTTCTGAGTCAACAAACTTATAGTATTTCATTCCGGCCTTAATGAAATCGTCATGCAAAGATTCGTAAGGCTGCGATTTACTCATAGCCTTATCTATAGCATTGAAGG
>Ga0247610_10001821_pt1 | contig 25670 bp, 23 predicted proteins | sample 174DNAGHGhighgp2_FD_193483 | JGI IMG/M metagenome (GOLD analysis project Ga0247610, IMG submission 193483) | Sheep rumen microbial communities from Palmerston North, Manawatu-Wanganui, New Zealand - 1742 DNA GHGhigh gp2 | ecosystem: Host-associated > Mammals > Digestive system > Stomach > Rumen...
GATGAACGGTGCCCGTCTGGGTATCGCCGCACAGAGTGTAGGTGTTGAGCAGGAGGCTTACAACGAGGGTTTGGCTTACGCTAAGGAGCGTCAGCAGTTCGGTGATAAGATCATCAACTTCCCCGCCGTGTACGACATGCTAAGTCGTATGAAGGCTAAGCTCGATGCCGGCCGTGCGCTGCTCTACGAGACAGCCTGCTACGTCGACGTCTACAAGTGCCTCGAGGACATTGCCCGCGACCGTGCCCTCACCGCCGAGGAGAAGCAGGAGCTCAAGAAGTACCAGCGCCTGGCCGATGCCTTCACACCACTGGCCAAGGGTATGAACTCTGAGTACGCCAACCAGAACGCTTACGATGCTATCAGCATCCACGGTGGTTCAGGTTTCATCATGGAGTACAAGAGCCAGCGCCTGTTCCGCGACGCACGTATCTTCTCTATCTACGAGGGTACCACACAGTTGCAGGTTGTAGCCGCTATCCGCTACATCACCAACGGCACTATGCTCAACAACATCAAGGACATGCTGGCAGGTCTCGAGGTTAGCAATAGCCTGAAGAACCTGAAGGCACGCGTAGAGAAGCTCGTTCCTGTTTACGAGGAGGCTCTTAACAATGTTAAGGCCCTTGAGAATCAGGACGCTCAGGACTTCCTTGCTCGTCGTCTTTACGACATGACAGCCGAGCTGGTAATGAGCCTGCTCATTCTGCGCGACGCCACCAAGGCTCCAGAGCTCTTCGAGAAGAGCGCCAACGTATACGTTCGCATGGCCGAGGAGGATGTTCTCGGTAAGAGCGCATACATCAAGGCATTCCAGGTAGAGGACCTCGCCAACTTCCGCGCCGCTGAAGAAGAGACAGCTGAGTAAGCAATCCCTATATTAACAAAAATGAGCATCCTGTGCAAGGATGCTCATTTTTTGTGGTAGCTATATTCAAGCAGAATATTATTTCAACTCGATTCTTATGGCTGCGCCTGCTGACAGATAACGGCATTTCATCAGGGAAACCTGCAGTTGCACATAGCGGAACAGCACACAGTCTGTTCCAATATTGATGCCATCACCATCGTATTCTGCTATCATGCGTAACGGACTATATATTGATGGGCGGAATGTGATGCCACCAACCACACCATCCCACCTGTTATTATAAGACTTCGTCCATTTTCTATAAGTAAGATGCGCACCCACTTCACCAAAAGAAAAGTCAAAATGTTTGGAGGCTGCCACGTATAAATTGCGGAAATAGAAACTCTCGGAATCACCGTCACGCTGACCAATCACATCGTTGCCACCTATCACCACTGAAGGCCAGTAACGCCCCTCACTCAACGGACGAATACGGAGTGAGAAATAACGGTCCTTGGAGTAGAATCCTGTCTCTTTCGAATTCTTGTCCAAACTCTTGTGGAATTTCATCAGCGTAAAGCTATAACCAGCTTCAAGCCATTTCAGCGGCATAGCCGAAACATACCAGTTGGACGAAGCATACTTCTCGCCCTCGAAGTGCATGGCGTCGGGCATCATATCTTTAGGAAGCGCATGCACACCCAAACGAATATTCTCAATGGTATCCATTTCTGCTGATGGTACATGCAGTAGTCCTGTCATACCAGTATATTGCTGGGCAAAGACACAACTGCTACCCACAGACAGAAACAGCAATAGAAGCAGGAAAAGAAGTGCTTTTTTCATCGAGACGCCTCCTTTCTCAATCCCCAGTCCACATCAACTAACCGTTCACGGCTGTTCTCTTCGGGATCGATCATATATGTCTGCATAGACTGGCCACCGGCACGCGAACTGTGAGAAAGCACAAAGTTTGATGCAGGTCGTACCACCACTTTTCTACTGCTTTTCTTATAGGGAGGCAACATCCATATAATCTTGAAGCCACCATTGGTCCTGTACTGCTTATTATCGAAGGGGTTTTCCTCTAACTCGCCCATTCGCAATTGTGCATAGGCCAACAACGTAATGTGTTTGAAATGGCGCATGACATCCAGTTGCGAGCCATAATCGCCAGCAACGTATCTGCCACCCGAAAGTCGGAACTCGATATTGTAGGGCTGTAAATACACATCAGCTCCCACCAAGCCTGTCATTGTACAACCACCATAAAGGTCTGCATCGTAGTGCCCTTTGAAATCCGTACCCATGATCCATGGCGCGGTAAGCCCCATTTCGGCATTCAGCAAGAGCCAGGAGTTGACGGGCCACGCCCATCTCACATCGGCACCATAGCGCTGATTGCCAAACAAGCCTGCCGTAAGTCTAAAATGCTGGTTTGCGCCGTTGAAATGCAGTTGGTGTGCCACTGTGACCATATTAAGTCTCCAGTATTTATTGGTTACTTCACGGTATGTATAGCCCTCACTGACAACCGGAATGATTCCTTGGGCAGCTATCGACCAGTCATGCCCCAGATGCCAGCGAAGTCCAGGTGTGGCATTAATCTGTACGTCGTATAGGCGGCGCCAGTTCGTGTCAGCATAGCCCAAAGTGGCCCCACAGAACAGTTCCAACCGTTTGACGGGGGCATTGTTCTGTTGCGCCCTCGCCTGACCGCAATAGGTCCACGATAGAACACAGGCAATTAGAAATAGAAATCTACGTATCATATCGTTTCTTTACAATGGCCTTAGAAGGCGTTCTTGTCTGTCTTGAAACATGATTTTACCGTCACCCAGATAATGCGCAGGTCAAGCCAAAAACTCCAGTGTTGGATATAGTAGATATCACGCTCCACACGGCCTTCCATCTGCCACAGTTCACTCGTCTCCCCTCGGAAGCCAGTTACTTGTGCCCACCCAGTGATGCCAGGTTTAACGAAGTGACGCACCATATACTTGCCAATGAGTGCGGCATACTGTTCCGTATGGGCCAGCATGTGGGGTCGGGGACCTACGATGCTCATGTCGCCCTTCAATACATTCCAGAACTGTGGCAACTCATCAATGTTGGTCTTGCGCATAAAGTTGCCGAACGGAAACTTACGTGGGTCATCCTTGGTAGCCTGCACACGGTCACTATCGGCATTGACATGCATGGAGCGGAACTTCAGGCACCAGAAATCCTTTCCGTCCATACCCGTGCGTCGCTGACGGAACAGCAGAGGACCAGGACTTTGCATCTTGATAGCTATTGCTACAACAGGGAATAATAGGGTAGTGAAGAGCAGGGCTATAGTGGAGATAACAATGTCAAAGGTGCGCTTTATAAAACGGTTGAGAGGCTCTTCGAGTGGGCTGACATAGCTCGCAAATACTTCTGTATCGTCGATGAACACCGACTGCAGATTGAGCGACTCGTTAGCGGGAGGCACATAGTAGAACTTTACCATCCGTTTGTCGCAAAGCATCGAAATCTGCTCTATCACTTGCCGCTCACTACGAGGCACACACAAATACAATTCCTCCCCAAAAGAAGACAATTGTGAATTGACAAATTCTTCCGCATTCTCGAAATGGTTATTAATCCTGTAGCCGTACGTGGGATTTCCAACCAGCTTGTCGCTAATTGTCTTTAATGCTACGTCGTTGCCAACCAAAGTGACGTGTCTTGTATTGTATCCCGCTCTACGCAGACATTTCAGTATCCATCGTTCCACAATACGCACCAACAACAGTACAATCAACAGTCCGATACCGATAACCATAAAACGCCAGCCAACACGTTCAAAGAAATTGACAGCACGCAACAATACGTAGGCAAGAAGGGTATAGGTGGCCACAAGCATGGTGGTACGCTTCAGGATGTCGCCTGCACCGACCTGGCGCAGGTGGATGACCGTGCCGAAACGCGTCTCGGCCAGCAGGAGCGAGATAGTACACAGAAGCCAGAAAGTAACCTTCTTTTCTTGATCCCATCGCTCATAGGTTGGGAACAAGTCAAGCGTAATCAATAGGATGCACCATAGTATCACAAAGTCAAATACCATGACAATCCATTTGATAAGTCTGTTTGTTTGGTTGTTATTTTTCATTTTGGTTTACCGTTTATTGTTTACGGTCTAAGAGTTAAGGTTTCTATTGTGAATTATGAATTGTGAATTATGAATTGGTCTAATGGTGTAGTTGCCGCCAGAAGAAATGCCACCAACGGAATACTGGTTCCCAAAGGCACTCGGATGGAAATATCGTCAACAATTGCCAGTCGCGTTTCAGACGCAGCATATTTTTTCTCCACTTCGTGCGTGCTTGAGCTGACTGCGGATTAAACTGTCCGAAGTTCCCGCCATAGAGAATCTCATCCATCAGGAAGATGCCGCGCCGCTCGTCTGGTGGCACAAGCAGCAATCGCTTGGGTATGGCAAATAGTTGTCGCATGCCGAACATGACTGCCGCCGTTATATTGTAAAGCCCGAATTGTTTCAGCAATTGCACATCGCGCTGCCGTTCTTCTTCTGTAAACCCCTGGCGTAACAGGTAATAATAGTCCATCATCTGTCGCATGCCGATACCCTCGTGTATCATGTGGTTCATGATGTGTGCCATCAGGAAGATGCGGTTAAAGGCATTGGTGGGCACGCTCACCGTTCCTGCACCGTTGGGCAGCTCCACGCGGTGTTCCAGTTGTGCGGTAGCCTCGCTGAGGAACCACCGCTGCAGTCGTCTGTTATATATAGGATTGTTGAGGAATGCTGGCCGGTAATGTAGTTCCACTTCTATGCCGTCGCATTTCTCATATTCTACGTGGTGATAGCATGCAAAGGCATCGGGCTTGGCTTTCCTTGCAAAGGCGATGACCTGCTTTGGTGGTGCCATCACCCACACATCGATGTCGCCCGGCACGCGTGCCGTTGGGTCGGGATAGGTAAGGGCAATGCCCTGGCCTTTCAGTATGCAGCAAGGCATTCCTGCTTCTTCTATCATGGTTGCCACCTTGAGACAGGTTGCATCAATCTTACTGTTGATTAATGCAATCTTTTCGCTCAGGATAGAAGTACTCATGTATATCTCGTGTGGTGGGCGTTGCTCTTCCGGCATCAACCGTATGCCCCGTTCTACCACGCCCAGGACTGCTTGCTTCTTGGCTAACCACATCATCAGTTGCCACTCTTGTTCGCCGTCAATATCCGGCATAGGCTGCTGACCGTCTTTGGTCTTCAGTCCCATTCCCCGACGCATCAGAATCACAAATTTCCTTATTGCAGTCATTTCCCCATTTTCTCCTTCATAATGTTCCATAAGAACAGTGGGTTGCCTATCAAGTAGCGTCTCCACATGCGTCGGGGCTCCGTCAGCAGGCGGTAAAGCCATTCAAGAGAGTGCTCTTGCCACCACAGCGGAGCACGTTTTGCTGTGCCAGCATAGAAGTCGAATACGGCCCCGATGGTGCCGCAGTGGCAATGGATGTTCAGCTCATTCCAATGCTTGTATGTCCATTTCTCCTGCTTGGGAGCTGTCATGCCAATCCACAGCAGGTCAGGGTTCGCATCGTTGATGGTCTGTATCATTACCCGATTATCTTCTTCTGAAAACTCCGATTTAAAAGGAGGCGAATATGTAACAATCTGCAAATTTGGATAATCCACAGCAGCCCGCTCACGTATCAATGATAGCACCTTCTCCGACGACCCGAGAAACATCACGTGACGTTTTTCGTTATCGTTAAGGTTGTGGCTAACGTTATCGTTAATTCTCCTCATCTCGAAAAGAAACAAGTCCCATCCAGCTATGCGCTCCTTAGGTTGTGACTTCGCCTTCAACCAACGGCAAGCTTTGATGATGCTTGCCCCATCGGGAATCAGATAATCCCCGTTTCTCAAGGCTATTGCAAACGCATCATCTTTCTGCGCCGTATTATAAGAGTGCGCATTGATGGTGTTGATAAGCACTTTTCCATCAGCGATGTGTGCTAACTGGTCTTTGGATTCAACGATGGATATTTCTTTAATTGAAAAGTGATGCATATTCTTCTGTCAGTCTTTTGTAAACAACCTCTTCGGTGTAATTGTCTTGAATTCTTTGGTATGCTTGCATGGAGAATTGTTGTATTTTTCCCGCATCAATTATTCGTGCAATAGTAGAAGCAAATGAGACAGGATTAACCTGTTGATTACCTATGTCTTCTTGCCGATTAACAACTAAAGAATCATTCCCTATTATAGCGCGGTTGAACCCCATATCTGTGGCAACAGGAATAAGCCCCCACGACATAGCTTCAGTAAGGGCGTTACTGTGTCCTTCTCGTGGCTCTGTAGTCGGGAAGATGTAAAAGTGCTTGTCGGCAAGGTACTCTTTCAGCCTGTCATGACTACAGGCAGGGTGCATTGTTATCTGCTCAGAATATTCCGAAGCACTTATAAGTTGTCTTATCTCCTCTGCGTATGTGGGCTCTGTACAGTTTCCTACTATGTCAAGATAAATGTTACTGTATTTTGTAGCCAATAGATTGAAAACATCAACAACGACATCTACATTCTTTTGTTTAGCCACACGCCCGAAGTATAGCAGGTTGATGCGATTAGTTGGCTTATTGGGATAGTCGCTAGGACAGAAATTACGCATGATGCAATTGGGATAATAAAAGAAATGTTTACCTTGATCTATGCTGTCTATGAGAGACTTATTCTCTTGCCCCTGACTGAAGATGTAATCTGCTTGCCTAATGGTAGCAGCAAACCAACGCTTATAACGTTCAGAACCATTTTGGTAATGAAAGACGGCACCACCACCTCGCATTTCATAAATCGTTCGATAACCCAGCAAGTGGGAAATGCCGACAAGAATACGCTCAAAGTAAATGGTGCTGCCATAAAAGCCAACAATATGAACCAGACTTTTATTACGTCTGCCGAATAGCAAAACAACAAACAACTTGATAACATTCCACATCATCAGACAGGTAATAACAATCGCATCTGTCCGTGTATGTTTATACACACGATTGTATTTTTCAATCAAGTGTACATCATATCCAGCTCGCCGCATCATCCCGAGTGTACGACGATTGCCAATCTCACCGCCACCGTATGGCTGGCGGTTCCAGTTTCCGAAGTTGGCAAAGAAATAGATACGCGGAGTCATCGGTTTGGAGTTATAATAGATTTTTGCCCGTGTTCATTGTCAAATTCTATTGGATTACCTGCTCGTACTGCTTTATATATTCGGAAGCAGTTGTTCTTACATCGAAGTGGCTCCTCACATAATTATATGCAGCCTCTACTTGTTCCACATTAGTTCCTTGCTCTAAGTAGTTAATTAATGCATCGGCCAATGAATTAGCATTGCCAGCCTCAAAACTACAACCATAACGCCCATTAGCTATTACTTCCATCGGTCCTTCAAGGTCACAGGTTATAACAGGAATCTTAGCAGCACAGGCTTCCGCCAATGTCAACCCAAAACCTTCACTCACACTGGGTAGAACAAACAGATCATAATCTTTTAATTTAGGATAGAACTCTTCCCTTTGTTGTTTTCCTAAGAAATGAATATTGAGTTCCAAACCATATTTACAAACCAAAGCCTGCAATTCACTTTTAGATTCCCCATCACCTATCAAATCCAATAAGAATCCTGTCTTTTTTCTTTTGTTTACCAGTATATTAACAGCCTCAATCAAAACATCCTGTCCCTTCATAGGATGCAATCTACCTACGCATACGCATTTACAAGTTTTACGTATGTCAGGAAATGGCAAAGTCCTCTTTGGAATAACATCGGTATGAATACCATTATACACCACGACTCCATTTGGGAATCCTTGTGTAGCAGCATAGTTTTTAACGGCTTTTGAAATACAAAACAGCTTATTAAAGCTCCCCCAAAACTCAGGATTACTATGGGTGTTATGTATAGTCAACACTTTTTTGAAGGGCAACCATATTACTCTTGAAAGATTTGCCAAATGACAATGTATTACATCCGGCCTATATCTTAACAAGGAAAGATTGAGTTTTACTAATGGTATTACATTCTTACTGCCAGGCTTTCGGTTGAAGAGTATAACGTTAACCTTTGGATCTATAGTCTGCAACAACTCCTTATTGTAATGGTTATTAATGACAAATATACAAACCTCGCAGAATTTCACCTGCTCGTTCACAATATCCACAAGCATGGTTTCAATACCGCCCGTCGTGAGTGACCAAACCACATGAGCTATACGCATATCTCTTTTTTATTGAAAAGTGTAAACCTTCTTTAGGCCAAGTTTTACAAGAATATTACCTAAATCCTTTATCAACTGACCTACAAGTGGATGCTTCCAACCCTTTACATCAATCACAGCCATGTTCGCCAATGTGTTATATGTATGTGTACCTACATTATACACATTATGGGGTGAGTGGAACCTATAAATCTCATTAAATGAAAAACAATCATTCTGAAAATCGACCTCTTGGAAGGAAATACTATGACCATATACATGATTACTCTCCTGTGCAGGTCTTATCCATTTTTCTCCATATTTGAAGATCATACCTGCATTGCGAGCTAAGTTCTCATTAAACTTTATTCGTTGTAACTCTGTATAACCATATTTCAGATGCTTACTTTGCCAAACAGTCAGCTCTGCCCCATTCGGTCTAGGTTCGTAAGTTGAAAGCAAATAGAAAGCGTTATCGAACTGCCAAATTGTAGCATCTGTTAACTTTTCGTCTGATATATGCTGCGCAAATTCCAATTTTTCCTCAACATCATTATAGTGGTACATATCCCATCCTCCTGAATGATAATTTTCTGGGAAAACATACACCTTATCACCTTCTCGCCATATCATGGGGAACGACAGGTGAGTGTCTAAATCAAGGACTATTTTACAATCAGTAACTGTCCACGATTTCCTATCGACAAATAGCTTCGCTATTCGACCCCTGTGAATCTTATAGTCAAACTCTTCCACAAGCAACGTGATCCGCTTATCATCGTAATCCAGAATAAACGGATCTGCAAACCACTTCTTTTCTTTATACTCACCATTGTCTATCCAATGGATTCGACCGGCTTTAAGGTCGTCATAGCCATTTTCACATATCCCTAACAACCATGAAGACTCTTGAAGGTGGCGTTTTATTTTTGTCAGGAAATTCATTTTATTCGCTTCAATACTTTTCCGAATAATGAACCGAAAAATTGATTTCGTGCAATTCTGAATGGCTTCATGTCATCTTTATTATAGAAGTATTTACATTCGCAACTACGGTAGTCCCTCCACCATTGCCATAATGAAATTTTTCCTTTAAGTGCAAAAGGTAAATCGCGGAATTCAACTATAGAATTTATCTCTCTGATTCTTCCGTTTGCTTCTATGGAATAATCCATTCCCTGCTTACCTAGTACCCATATATATGGAAGGTTCACACCAGCAACAGCCAATGAATATATTGTTGCATCGTTGCGTAGATTGATTTCCACAAAATAGTATTTTTCTTTGCTCCTAATCAATTCTACACCAAACAAACCTTCATATCCTATTTCTGCTATCATTGCGCGAATCTTAGTGCATATATCTTCAGATAACTTCCCAATGGGATAAGTTGTAGAAAAGGTTGTGCCTCCCAAATAATCACGATGCTTTAGTACATACCCAGGAATGATTACATCACCATTCACGGACACTCCATCTACGACTATTTCTTCGTCCTTCCGGATGTATTCCTGTATCTGCACTACATCATTAGCTTCATATTCATTAAGAACTTCTTCCAGTTCGCATCTATCACCACATACGGAAAACCTTTTACCTCCGTGTATGCTCTTTAACGGTTTTACGATACATGGATAACAAGGAGTATCAGGAATTCCTTTGCCAATAACATATACTTTTGATTGCGGAACATCAATGCCAATCTTTCGCGCAAGTTCTACTTGAACTTGCTTGTCCATAAAACGGGCTGTATTGCTATCAAGTAGTGCCGCCACATCGTCAGAACAGACAACAACTGCCTGATCTGTAGGATATTTTGTACGAAGAACATCCACCGCATCCTCTCCATTTTCTACATTATGACAATCCTTAATATAGATTGATGAAGGAACATAGCTATCCTTTGCATATTCATCCTCTAATATCACATCCACCTCAACACCCTTCATGCCGAGGCTGCGAATCATACTAAGTGTGTTGTGGTGAGTACCGCCAATAATTACTATCAAATCAATAATTGTTAGGTTTGCGTATATGTATTTTTTCCAATATCCAATTAGTATATTGTTTAATAAACGGTGCAGGGTCTTCGGGAAAATACATCAGAAATCCTTTGCTTTTTTTTATGTCTGAAATCCATTGTTTCAAACTAATATCCCTATGTAACAATGATAGGAAATGATGCATATCCCAAATATAAATATTCTTTTCGCATTCCTTTTGAAGCATATCATCACTCAGCTCCCCAAACATATCGGCATAGTGTACAAAAGCAACATTGCAGCCAGCAAGGAGCACAAAGCCGTTATCACCATCATTGCGCAAATTGCATTCTGTAAAATAATACTTCGAATCTTCTTCCGAATGCATTAACTCAATAGAGAAAAGACCACAATAACCAATTGAGCAAATATATTGAATACAAGCTTCTTTGATTCCTGGAGGGAAATCTATAGTTTCAATAACAGATTCCAATCCCACCTTAGGTGGGTATATTTCTAATTTTTGGCAAATGAAGGGAATAAAAACTCTACCATCTTTTAAACCACAGCCAATAATAGTGAACTCATTATCTTTTCTAATGTATTTTTGTAGTAAAACCTCTGGTGTTCTAGATAAAACCAATTTCAAGTTCCTTCTTAAATCTCCAATATTTTCACATACAAGTAAATCGGCTTTAGATCCCTGATAACTAGCTAAAGGTTTGATTAAGCAGGGGTATTCTATGTTGTTGGGAATTTGACTCAAAGAATTAATTTTATATGACCACGGGGTTTCAAAGCCTGAGTTTGAGGCTATTTTCACTTGAAGTTCTTTATTCTCCAACTCATTTACTTTATAAATCCCTTTCACATACTGATATAAAATGTTAGAGGGTAATTTATCTCGATTTGCTTCAAGTTTTATTGCAGCCAAATCACACCCAGGAATAATCAGGTATGAATCATTTGAATTCGCAAAATTGAGTGCTATTATTTCTATACATTTATCAACATCGGGAGCAGAATAAAACCCCGATAGATATCGGCTTTTTTTTACGATACCTGTTTTAACGCCCCATACTACAGCAATAACGCTAATATTTATTCTTCCAAAACTTTGTACAAGGCCTACCGTATTCGTATGATCATTGCCTAATATAATTACCTTATTCATATTCTTGCTATGCACTTTCATTCTATCATAATAATTGTTTCGTCTATGATATTTCAAAAAACATTAGCAATAATCCATAGAAACATACAATAATAAGTTACTGTTTTCTAATAAGTTTCTTTATTCTCAACTTTAAAAGATCAAATTTCAATTTCCATGAATGCTCTAATCCGTTTATTCGCGCATTCTCAATCATTTGAAGGCTACGGTTCTTAGCAGAAAAGCCAACAGGCGCTGATTTTGCGACAGGAATATCCACATATTTAAACTTTGCACCATTTTTCCATATTTGCATCGCCTGATTAAAGTCTGCACAACACTTATAGGTAGTGTCAAATGGGTGTTTTTTGCACCACTTTGTTCTAATAAACAATGCTTGATGAGAGTAACCAGGGCGTTTGTCTTTTGTTTCCTGTTCGTAAAAAGGCTTCGGATTTCGATAAAAGCATTGATTCTTAACACTCCAAATATATCCGAAAAAGGCATCAACTCCTTCAAGATTATTAGAAAACAGCTTTGATAGGGTATTCTTGTCATAGAACACACCACCTGCATTGTGAATATATATCCAGTCGCCCGTTGCTGCCTCTATGCCTTTATTCATCGCATAATACAAACCTTGATCCGGTTCACTCACCCAATAATTAATGTACTTATCATATTTCTTGACAACATCTACAGTACCATCAGTACTTGCACCATCTATGATAATGTACTCAATGTTAGGGTAGTCTTGTTCTAATACGCTTTTAATTGATTGCTCTATCTCGTCAACACAATTGTACGATGCTGTAATTATTGATATTTTCGGATTCTTTACCATTAACTCTGAATGAGATTACATTAACATTGGTTTTTTTCGTTATTTGCTCTCGACACAAGAGCGAACAAGAGCGCGTGGATATATACAAGTCCAGGAGTTTCAAAATATGGACCATCTAATGTGCGCAAGAAAACAACTATTGCATATGCAGACAGCATTACTAATAGGTCTTTCCGATGACGTGTCACATTGAACAATAGGAAAAACATCATGAAATGAATAAAGACTCCAATTAATCCATAACGAAGGACTATAGGTACCCAAGCAATATCACCACTTTCAATAATTGTTCTTCCATAAAAGCGATCCTCATTATATGTACCTAAAACAAAGTCAAACATCTGCAAAGTTTGTGGTGAGTCTTCATGCATGGTACCAACACCAGTTAAAAGATATTTGGGGTTATTCCTAAGCCATTCAATACGTTCGTACAACATGGCAATGCGGAACGAGAAAGTACCACCCTCATTGCTTATGTTCTCCATATTATTACGCTGGTTAACAACATATTCTATTTCTTCAAGATTCTTATGGGATTCCCCTGTTACTTCAGTTTTTTTATTAATATATTGTAAAGATAGGGGAATAATAAGAAGGAGAAGAGCTATCGTAACAATACGTTTCTTTTTTCTGTTGATAAATGTTGCATAGTAAACGAACCCCATCAAAACAGCAATAATTGTTCCACGAACGTATGTAGATAACACAACCGCCATCAAAACAGCAATTAGAAAAAAGCGCATTTTCCCTAAACGCTCAAATTTCCAAAGCAAAAAAAGGAACAACAAAGTGAGTGTTGGGGTGTTTGTAATATAATAATCAGCATCTTCTGATACATCACGTTCGCCCGATATCAATTTAATTCCAACAAACTGAAGGAAAAACAAAACCGATTGTATCAAGGTAATCCATAATGCAATTTTTAAAAATTTCTGATAGCACTTTATGGGTATGGTTCTTAAAATAAAGAAACTACACATAAAGAGAGGCACACGGATAACTTTCAGACTGTTAAACAAACTCTCGTGGCCAATGATTAACGTAATAATTAGTTCAATTACATAAAACGATAGGAATATGTACGTCCATCGTGCCAATGAGTCACCACGAATTGAGAATAATGCCTTGTTTTTACTATAGACAACAGGAAGGAGAATAAGAATCAGAACCAAAGCCATATCTGAGCCTTTTGTTGCACCTATCACATCTTCAGTTCTGTCTAGCATGAAAAACTTGGAAACCAAGCCTAACATGCAGACCAAAAACAAAACATATTGTTTGTTTAAATAGCCCACCAAGGCTATCAGCTTGAGTATAATATATATTAATGACACTGAAATTAAGTGTTGCGTTTTATATTGTTTTTTTACTTCGCACGTTTATGTTATCCCCACTATTAGAAAAAATCGTCCAACACGTCCTACAAACGCTGCCAATCTCAAAAAATATATCTTCAGAGTGTTTGAAAATTCTAACTAATATCCGATTTGTAGAAATCTTTTAATTTTTGGATATTAGACATCAGTCTCCAATTCTTTTTGAACCACGCTGGCTCATTATTCCACCACTTTATTTCTTTAAGGAAGTTTATTGTCTCCTCATCATATCTGTAGTTTATTACTTTAGCTGGCACACCTCCTACAATTGCATAATCTGGCACATTATCAGCCACCACAGCTCCTGCTAAAACGACAACACCATCACCAATCTTTACATTTCCACAAATAAAAACATTCTCTCCTATCCAGCAATCATTTCCTATTTGCGGAATTTGTAGAAACTCATTAAATATAGTATTATCTGCGTAAGTTGATCCACATTGTTTTTGAGTAGAGTAAAACATCGGGCATGTGCTAACGTAAGGTTCTTTGTATGGGTGAATACCATGATTCGTCCTAACATGTGGAGCAATAGAGGTAAAGCGTCCTATTTGTGCCCCAATTTCACAATGATGCCCAATATAAGAACCATAACCAATAGATCCGCTAAAAAAAGAATGATGACAAACCTTATTCGCACCTTCAAATTCACTATTGAAGCCTATTGTACTACTTAAAGAGATAGATAATCGTCGATAAAACTTGATGCGATAGTAGAAAAAGCGAATATAATCTCCTATTTTTCTTTTGACTTTAATCATATTATTTACACCAGATACCTGTCGCTTTATTATTGATAATTCTATTAATTTGAATCGTGAAGATTGTTGTATAGAATGCTGTTATCAAAATCAAGGATGCAAGAACTCCATAACATCCTATATAATGGCCAATAAAAAAAGACAATGGAATATGAAGAATGAGACCTACCAATGTTACGTATGTTTGAAGTCTTATACAACCGGTTCCGTTAATTAAATAAACCTGAAGTGAGTCCAAGGAATTTATTATCACATAGACAGCAACGGTTATTGTCATTAATATGGAAATTTGAGCCTTGTTGCCTATCCAGAGTCCATAGACAAGAGGAGAGGCAATAACCATTAGTACAATACAAACAGCAGACATTAACCATAAAAGCAACATCTTATTATACACTTTCCTCATCCATGAAAAATCCTTCTTTGTGTAAGCATCTGTAAAAGCAGGCCATAACGGGGTAAGAATAATATTATAAATCATCAATGCCACATAAATATACTTATAAGCAATATTATATGAGGTAACATCGTTTGGCCCTGATAAATTTGAAATTAATATGTTTGTTGTTTGGAAAAGGACTACAACTTGAATTTGAATTAAGAAGAATTTTGCACCTAAACAAAACAAGTCTTTAACATATTTACGAGACACGTATTGTAAAGCTGGTGATATTTCTTTAAATGAAGTTCTAAATAAATAAAGTGTTGCCAAAGCAATAACCATGATTGGCATTGCAGATATAGCCAATGCCAAATATGTCAATGACACCAACTTCGTTTTGGTCAATAAAACAATTATAACAAGTGAGAAAATGTTACCTATTACAGGAAACAATGAGGAGAGCGCTGTCTTCTGATATGCGGAGATTACAGCTGTTAAAACATTCAAAATCATTTGTAGACAAAAGCATGCACATATAACATATAATGCATTTCTTATCTCATCAGCATAAATAGATGAAACATTCAAAAACGAACACCAATCAACAAAGGGTATTATTCCCCATATAATCAGTGCCAAAGGAACGAATATAACAATCATTATGGCATAAGTGGTCGAGACAAGGTGCCTGCCCCTTTGGGTATCCCTCAATGCTAAAGCTTCTGCCAGTTTGTTCTTCAGCCCTAACGTAAATCCAATATCAAAGAAATTAAGCCAGACAATTACAGATGACAAAGTCAGCCAAATGCCATATAGCTCAGATGACACATAACCGAGCGTCATTGGTACTAACATAAGAGATACAATGATGCTTATACCCTTAATTAACAGTGAGCCGGCTATATTTTTCTTGACAATCTGTGTTCGAGAATTGCTTGATGTCATTATTTCAATATTGAAAGAATAAAAATTTCCTGTGTAATATTTTTCAGTTTCTCATCATCCTTACATATCTCTTTCGTATATTCCAACATGATTTGAATAATGAGGGGCCCACCTGAATCTTTGTTAGATAATGGCATAACAAAAGAATGCATAATTCATGAGTATGATGGCCATCCGACATTTCTTGATAGTACACCTTATAGGCATATTGATAGTCTGGACGATCTGAAGCATCAATACAATACTGGAAAAAGTCATACATCCAGCAAATGGTTTCTTTTATCCGTTCTCCATGTACAACATTACTTGCTATCTCCTTTTGGCTGTAGCCAATGTGCTTAAGTACTTTCTCTCGGCTTGTACTTGTGACAATAGAACCAAGGCGAAGATGCTGAATATAGGTTTCGTTGGGGATGTAAACTACATGATTGAGGCAGCGCCAACGATGATGCATTCTGTAGCAGGATGTGTCTGATGCATTACAGACAACAGGCAACGCTCCACGTATGGTGCCACATTATATACGGGCATCACTATTGTAATTGTAGGTATTGTCCCCTCCTGAGTTGGCATTTCGCTTTTGACAATTGTTGGGTGACACTAGCTACGAAAGCTTATCTTCTTCGACCTTTTCAAGATAATATGGTGGAATATAGGCGGTGGTTAGGCCGGATTGTAGGCCTTTGATACGAATGACCACACGCTTTTGGCGGGCAACGCGGGCAACACGGCCTGTGATGCCTTCAAAAGGGCCTGCGGTAACGCGCACCAAATCGTCGGATACGAACCTACAGGTTTTTAAATCAACTTCCATCACGTGCTCATCGAGCAAGGCTGTGGCCTTGACGAACGGGACCATATCACTGTCGCTGACTGTCAACGGCGGGTTATAGCCGTTCTCGTCCGTTACAAAATGGTTGTAATAGTAGGTTGCAAACTTCGATACTTCTGAATGCTTGACATACTTTTCGGCTTCCTGCGCCGTCATGTATGCAAAAAGAATGTTCATGAATGGGAATAGCTTGCGTTGCTTCTTGCCCGTATTTTTGTTGCGTATGTCTTTCCATATCTTGGCCACATAGACGTAGGTGCCGTCTTCAATGATAGCATTGGCTACAGTCTGTGCCAGACCATACTTGATGCGCAGAACATACCATTCCTTGTCTTCGTCTGGTACATATCTTACCGACACCCCTGTCTTTGAGCTTTTCGCTTCGGGGAAGGCAAAGGAGGCAAATCCTTTGCAGTTATCGTCCTGAATACTAGCATTATACAACGCGTTCATATCGGACTTTCTATACGCACAAGGCGGTACGTCTGTGTCTCGCTTTGGGCTAAGAAGGCTATAATGGCTGCAAAGTTACAAATATTTTTTGATTTAACACAGGATTGCTCTTTTTTTCTTCATCTCAGTTGTTGATTAACCCCATTTGCTCAAATCTATGGGAAAAGTAGTTTTAAGTAGAAATATTTGGCTATTATAATAATAATGTGTACCTTTGCAGGCATGAAAAATCCGACGGTTACAGTAACAGAGAGAGAATTAGACGAGCGCGTACAGCGCGCAGTCGATAATTTCATGGCCGGATATGGCTGCTGCCAAAGTGTGGTGGCAGCCTTTTCCGACCTTTATGGTTTAGATGAGACGATGGCCAAGCGCATTGCTGCTGGCTTTGGCGGCGGGGTAGGTCGTATGCGTATGATGTGCGGTGCCGTCTCTGGTATCGTGATGCTTGTTGGTCTCGACTGCGGACAGACGGAGGGCTCAGACCGCGAGGGCAAGTCGGCCTGCTACAAGGTTGTGCAGGATCTTCTTGCCAAGTCGAAGGAGGAGAACGGCAGCCTGATCTGTGCAGAGATACTGGGTATCAAAGGCCATGAGAAAGCGTCGTGCAGCTATGTGGCTTCGGCACGTACGGCAGAGTACTACAAGACGCGTCCCTGTGCAGCCAAAGTAGAGAGTGCCGCTCGTATCTTTGCCGATTATCTGAAAGAACGATATTCGTAACTTATCCTCTAAAGAAATCTTAATTTCTTTATCCAACTGGTGTGTAATTGGATTTTTTTGTGTAAGTTTGCAAGCTGAAACGAAAACTATTACAAAATATGAAGAAGAAACTAATCCTATCAGTTGCCCTCCTGGGGGCTTGTGTCAACATGAGTGCACAGACACTGGCTACCGACTTTAAGGGTTCTGGTTACAACAATCCCATCAGTTCTAACATCTTTTGTGCTGACCCCACGGGCCTGGAGTACAACGGACGTCTGTATGTCTATGGCTCGAACGATCACCAGGAGTTTGTGGCCAACGGTAAGAAAGACGCTAATACCTATGGCAATATTAAGTCGATCGTGGTGTTCTCCACCGATGATATGGTGAACTGGACGTTCCATGGCACCATCGATACGAAGAAGATCTGTGCTGGATGGACGCCGAGCGCATGGTACAAAGGCTATGGTGTGTCGTGGGCTCCGTCCGTGACGTGGCGTCATAATGCGGAAACTGACGAGGACGAGTTCTTTCTTTACTTCTGTAACTCGAGTCATGGCGTCGGTGTGCTGAAGGCAAACTCGCCTGTGGGACCTTTTAAATCGCCCAATAAGGAGCTGATGATTCATTACGACACGCCAGGCGCCAATGCTCAGGGTACCAATGCCAATTTCGACCCGGGTGTGACTATCGACGACAACGGTGTGGGCTGGATTGCCTTTGGTGGCCTTGGTCCCAGTACGATAATGCCTGAGGCTGCCCGTATTGTGAGGCTGAAGCCTTCGATGACCGAGGTGGACACTACGGCTGTCAAGATTCACGCTCCCTACCACTTCGAGGCCAACGAGTTGAACGTCATTGGTGGTAAGTATGTCTATACCTACTGCTCGAACTGGGAGCCTCGTTCTGATTGGAACACCTACAAGACGGAACACGGAATCACAGCCAGCGCCCCTGGTGGTGGCACTATGTGCTATATGGTTAGCGACAATCCTCTTGATCCCGACTCTTGGGTATATAGAGACTATTACGGTCCTGGCGTTGGTGGCAACAACCACTCGCACTTGCAGAAGTTCCAGGGCAACTACTATCACCTCTACCACAACCACGGTGATATTCTGTTGAATGCCATGAAAAACGCGGGAGAGGCTGATCAAAGTGCTGGCGACTACCGTTCTATCTGCGTGAACCAGACCACTGTGACCGAATCGACGGCAACCATCAATCGCGTGACACAGAACCGTGAGGGTGCCAGTCAGATTAAGAAGCTGAATCCCTACGAATGGCAGGAGGCCGAGACGATGGCCAGCTGCCGCGGTGTGGGCTATGAGGACTATGTTAACATCAAGAAGAACGGAAGAGTAAGCTCTCTGGGCAACGATGCCTCCATTAACATGCTGGTGAAGATGAAGGCTGGCTCGTGGATCAATGTCCGTGGTGTCAACTATGGAACGACTGGCGCCTCACAGTTCACACTCCGTGCCAAGGGTACAGGTAAGATGGAGTTGCGCAACGGTACCAGCGACCGTACCATAATAGCCACCATCGAGTTCTCTTCGACATCGACAGACGTGGAAGAGCAGACCTTCGATATTCCTGAAGGCAAACTGAAGGGCGAGAAGTCCAACCTCTATCTGGCTGTCACTGAGGCCACCGACTTCTATGTTGATGCCTGGAAGTTTACTGATGGTGCCGCTTCTGGCATCCAGGAAGTTGCCAACGGTCTGCAGCCAACGGCCGATAGTCAGCGTTACGACATTTCTGGTCGTAAGCTGTCCGACGCCCAGCAGCATCGTGGCATCACTATCGAGCAATATACCGACGAGAATGGCGTGAAACACTATCGCAAGAAGTTCTGATAAGCATGAAGCAGAAAACAGTCATCGCCGTCTTCGCCTCGGGTAGCGGGTCCAACTGCGAGAATCTGATTACCTATTTCAAGGACTCCGATAGCGTCGATATAGCTCTTGTGGTGAGCAACAAACCTGATGCCTACGTGTTGGAGCGTGCCCGTCGTCTGGGTGTGCCTACGGAGATTGTGCCTAAGGTGATGCTGAACGATGCTTCTCAGCTGATGCCCCTGTTGCAGCGCTATGGCATCGACTTCATCGTGCTGGCAGGCTTCCTGCCGCTCATTCCCGACTTCCTCATCGAGGCCTTCCCCCGTCGAATTGTCAATATCCATCCTTCGCTGTTGCCGAAGTATGGCGGCAAGGGCATGTGGGGACACCATGTCCACGAGGCTGTGAAGGCTGCCGGCGACACGGAGACGGGCATGACCGTCCATTGGGTGACGCCCGTCTGTGACGGTGGCGGCATCATCGCACAGTACCGTGTGGCGCTCTCGCCCGACGATACCGTGGATGACATCATCGAGAAAGAACATCAGCTGGAGATGAAGTACTATCCCAAAGTGATTGAGCAAGTGCTTGCTGAATAAATAAAAGTAAAAGGATGATATGAGAAAAGTGTTGATGTGGGTGGCACTTGCCTGCGCAGGCATGGTGAATGCTGCCGATGGCGTTCCCACAAATGCTGGCGAGACGTGTACATTTGTTGAGGGCGTACGCTATTCCCAACTGGTCATCAACGCCCGCATCAACGACTTCAAGGCCAACACCAAGGTTGCCGGCTTCGGCACTTACGACAGTCAGGGCAACCAGCTTGCAGCGCCTCAGTCCTCTTCCTCCACACTCGACTATGTGCCTGGCCTGGTGGCCAAGGCCATCATCGAGGCTGTCGATTACTACAAGGACAGCGAGACCATTGATGTGGCTCCCTGGTACTATGCCGTGCAGTCGTATGCCAACCGTTGCGACATCACCTCCAATGGCAAGAGCGGCAAGAGCTTCGACGACCTGAATGCCGTGAAGCTCTATTTCGTACTGTCGCAACTGGCTGCCAGCGGACGTTTTGCCGACAGTCCCTCTTACTCCAATGCAACGACCATTCAAAAGGCGGGCCAGCGCTTTGCCGATGCCCTGAGGGGTATTGCCCAGGCCAACAGCAACTACGTCATCAAGGCATCGACGTTGCAGGGGGCGGCAGGCGGCTGGTGGCATAAGTCGTCCTATACCAATCAGATGTGGTGCGACGGTCAGTATATGGGACCTGCCCTGTTGGCACAGCTCATCAACGCGTACAACGACTATACCCCTATCTCTGACGACGACTGGTCGCTACTCATTAAGCAGTTCACTATTTCGTGGCATTACCTGTGGGACGATGAGGCCCAACTGCTTTATCACGCCTTCACCGCCGACCCTGGTGGCAGCGCTGCCTCAAAGTGGGCTGGCGTCTCGGCTACGACAGGTGCCGAGGTCTATCACTCGGCAGAATACTGGGGACGTGCCGCCGCCTGGTATTTCCTCGCCCTCGTCGATGTGCTCGAGCAGCTGGAGCTGGCTGGCATGAAAGATACGGAACACTATCAGACCCTTCGCGGCTATCTGCAGTTGCTGGCAGCAGGCATCGCAGCCCGTCAGGACGATGCCACAGGCTGCTGGTACCAGCTGCTGGCTCATGACGGCACCTTCGTGGCCGACAGCTACGACCAGAGCTACAGATACACCTCGTCGCCCGTTGCCAACTATCTTGAGGCCTCCTGTTCGGCCATCTTCATCGCTGCCTATCTGAAGGGTATGCGACTGGGACTCTACGACACGGACTATACCAATCTTGCTACTAAAGCCTATCGCGGCTTTGTGGAGCATTTCATGGTGTCCGACGGCAACGGTGGCGTCCACCTCGTCTATAGCTGTCGTTCGGCAGGTCTTGGCGGCAGCAACTACCGTGACGGCTCTGCTGCCTACTACCTGTTGGGTAAGGACACCCAGCCAACAGGTCTGGCCGCCTCCGATTTCTATACCGAGGGAAAGGTACTGGGTGGTTTCATTCTTGCCGCTACCGAGTATGAGCGTCTTTCCGACCAGACTGCTACGGACATCACCCCCGATGTACATTATTATAATAAAGGAGAAAACCGAAATGATAAGGTCTATGACCTTCAGGGCCGCCCGATGACTGATAGCCCCAAGTCCAAAGGGCCTTACCTCCTAAACGGAAAGAAACTCTTAAACCCATAAACTCCTATACTCCTAAACTCCCAAACTCCTAAACTCAAAAACTCATCAACTCATCAACTCAAAAACTCATCAACTCAAAAACTCATCAACTCAAAAACTCATCAACTCCTAAACTCAAAAACTCAAAAACTCATCAACTCAAAAACTCATCAACTCCAAATAATATGCTTGAACTGGTGAACAATGTGAACGACGTGCTGTGGGCCTACTGCCTCATTCCTGCGCTAGTAGCTTGTGGGCTGTGGTTCACGTGGCGCACCCGCTTTGTGCAGTTCCGTATGGTAGGCGAGATGTTCCGTCTGCTGCGCGACTCCTCGTCCAAGCCGAAAGGCATGGGCAAGCACATCTCCTCGTTTCAGGCCTTCACCGTCTCGCTGGCATCGCGTGTGGGTACGGGCAACCTCGCAGGCGTGGCTACGGCCATTGCCGTGGGTGGTCCTGGTGCCGTGTTCTGGATGTGGGTCATGGCGCTCTTCGGTTCTGCCTCTGCCTTCGTCGAGAGTACGCTGGGTCAGCTGTTCAAGCAACCCCACAGCGACTCCTTTATCGGTGGTCCGGCCTACTATATCCGTCACGGTCTGCATTGCCGTTGGATGGCCATCCTCTTTGCCGTGCTCATCACCATCTCGTTTGGTCTTGCCAACAACTCCGTACAGGCCAACACCATCTGTGGGGCTATGGAGGAAGCCTTCGGATGGAACGCCCAGATGGTGGGAGTGGTGATCACCCTGACCACGCTGGTCATCGTCTTTGGCGGCATCCAGCGCATCGCCCGTGTCAGTAGCGTGCTGGTGCCCATCATGGCGCTGGGCTATTTCCTGCTGGCTGTGGTGGTCATCGTTACCAATATCAGCGCAGTGCCCCGTGTGTTCCAGGTCATCGTCGAGAGTGCCTTTGGCCTGCGTCCTGCCGCTGGTGGCATGTTGGGTGCTGCCATCATGAACGGTGTCAAGCGAGGTCTTTTCAGTAACGAGGCAGGCGAGGGTAGTGCCCCCAACGTGGCGGCTACGGCCACCGTCTCGCATCCTGTCAAACAGGGACTCATCCAGGCGCTGGGCGTCTTCACCGATACGCTGGTGGTCTGCTCGTGTACCGCTTTCATCATTCTCATCAGCGGACTCTACGACAACCCCGACCTCAACGGTATAGCCCTCACCCAGTCGGCCCTCCAGTCGGAGGTGGGCTCCTGGGGTCCCACCTTCATTGCCGTCGCCATCTTCCTCTTTGCCTTCTCGTCCATCATCGGCAACTACTATTACGGTGAGGCCAACATGCGGTTTATGACGAAGAGCCGTGTGGCGATGACTATCTACCGTCTGATGTCGGGAGGTGTCTTCGTGATGGTTGGTGCCATGATGACCCTCGATGCTGCCTGGAGCTTCATCGACTTCTTCATGCCCCTGCTCACGGCCTGCAACCTCGTGGCCATCCTCCTCTTGGGCAAGTATGCCTTCCGTCTGCTTGACGACTACCGCTCTCAGCGTCGTCAGGGCATCAAGCATCCTACCTTCCATCGCAGTCAGCTGCCCGAGATTGAGCACGACATCGCCTGCTGGGAAGATTAAACATTAAACATTAAAGATTAAAAATTAAATAATGAAGAGAACCGTTTTGTCCCTCACCTTGCTTGTAGCCATTTCGGTCATGCCGATGGCAGCACAGGAAGGTCCCACCATGGGCTGGAGCTCGTGGAACACTTTTGGCGTGAACATCAGCGAGAACATTATCAAACAGACAGCCGACGCTATGGTGTCGAAAGGATTACTCGACGCAGGCTATGACCATGTGAACATCGATGACGGCTACTTTGGCGGACGCGACGCCGAGACGGGACAGCTGAAGATTCATCCCACCCGTTTCCCCAACGGCATGCAGCCTGTGGTTGACCATATCCACTCCCTGGGACTGAAGGCCGGCATCTATAGCGACGGTGGCCACAATACCTGCGGCAGCAAGTTCAACGGCGACACCATCGGTAGGGGCGTGGGACTCTATGGCCACGACCAGCAGGACTGCGACCTCTTCTTTAAGGAACTGGGTTTCGACTTCATCAAGGTCGATTTCTGCGGTGGCTCCTACTATCATAACGATGATCACCTGGTGCTCAACGAGAAGGAACGCTATACCGCCATTGCGCAGGCCATCAAGAATACGGGTCGCACCGATGTGCGCATGAACATCTGCCGATGGGCCTATCCGGGCACCTGGGCTGACCAGGCCGGCTTCTCGTGGCGTACCACGGGCGACATCAACGCCAGCTGGGGTTCGGTGAAAGGCATCATTGCCGAGAACCTCTATATGAGTGCCTACTGCAGCAAGGGTCATTACAACGATATGGATATGCTCGAGGTGGGACGTTCGCTCACTACCGAGGAAGACAAGACCCACTTCGGCATGTGGTGTATCATGAACTCACCCCTGCTCATCGGTTGTGACGTCAGCAGGATCAACGATACCGCCCTCAGCCTCCTGAAGAACAGGCACCTCATCGCGCTCAACCAGGACACCCTCTACCAGCAGGCCTATCTCGCAGCCAAGAAAAACGACTGCTACCTCCTCGTCAAGGACCTTGACACCCTCTACGGCAAGAAGCGTGCCTTTGCTGTGTACAATCCCAACGACGTACAGAAGACTGTCGATGTCAGCTATAAGGACATCGACCTGGCAGGCACCGTGAAGCTCTTCAACGTGTTCACAGGCAGATACCTCAGCAAAGTGTATCCCGATGCCTACTCCTGTACCGTTCCTGCCCATGGCGTACGCATCTTCGTGGCTGAGGCCGAGCAACGACTGGAGCGCACCCGCTACGAGGCTGAGACTGGCTACAGCAAAGCCTATTCTGAGATTACGGGCAATGTCTGCCAATACGAGGAGGCATCCTACTGCTCGGGCGGCTACAAGGCCGGCTGGCTCGGTGGCAGTAGCGACAACCACCTCGAGTGGCGCAACGTCCATAGTCAGGACGGTGGCAACTACAAGCTCACCATTGCCTACATCTGCGGAGAGTCGCGCTCCATCAGTATCTATGTCAACGGCAAGAAGGCGAAGACCCTCAGCTTCAACTCAGGCGGCTGGAGCACTGTGGCAACAAAGACCCTCGACATCACCCTCAATCCAGGCGACAACACCATCCGTCTGGTGAACACCAGCAGCTGGATGCCCGACATCGACTATATCGACGTCATTCCTGTGGAGCCCACCGCCCTTCACGACGTGAAGGCCACCACGTCCCACGACCCCCACACCTACGACCTGCAGGGCCGTGTGGTCAACGGTCATCATGCCCACGGCATCGTCGTCAGCAATCATCGCAAAGTCATCAAGTAAGAATCAATGGGACTGGAACAATGATACTACGCTTCGGCGTGGATCAGGGTTCTTTGCCGACCCCGTTTTTTGACATTTACTACTTTCAAAAAATCTCCGCTTCCAGAGTGTTTACAGTGGAAGCGGAAGATTTTGCTTAAATGTCAAAAAGCGGGGATTAGAATTGCATCATTAGAGAAAAGATACGTTGGCGGTCCACACCAGCAGGACTAATAGCCCGCGCAAGCCGTTGTAGTAATCGTTGTCAGTATAGCGGTGATGATAGTGACGGCCAGCTCCAACACCTTGCGCAAAGGGAAATTCTTCATAGTTGATGAGTTTTTGAGTTGATAAGTTGATGAGTTTTTGAGTTGATAAGTTGTTGAGTTTTTGAGTTGATAAGTTGATGAGTTTTTGAGTTTAAGGAGTTTAGGAGTTTCGGAGTTTAGGAGTGTAGACGATAGACTTGCTGATCTCCGCGGCGGTAGCAAACTCTACACTCTACACTCTACACTCGCTTAAGGCTCCTCGGGTTCGACGGGCGTCAGACCGCCGCCACCTGAGCCGCTGGAGCTCTCGCCAGGCTCCACATTCTTGTACTCGCGTACGCGAACGCCGCGGGTCATCTCCTGAACGGTCTTGCCGCCTGCCTCGCGACTGGTGATGGGCTGGAACAGCACGCGCACCTTCTTCACGTTCTGGGCGGTGAAGTCGCTCTCGCTCTCGGCGCCCTCGGTCGAGATGC